>ENA-UOOH01001779-UOOH01001779.1-fermentation-metagenome-genome-assembly--contig:-NODE-1779-length-20171-cov-11.570939_pt1 | contig 20171 bp, 17 predicted proteins | sample MGYA00245778_ERZ724025 | MGnify/ENA primary metagenome ERZ724025 (study PRJEB28704, sample SAMN03018313) | fermentation metagenome | biome: anthropogenic terrestrial biome; feature: soil... | reverse complement strand
AAAAGATGCACATCTTTTATAGTGAAAGATGTGCATCTTTTGGTATGAAAGATGTGCATCTTTGGGGTAAAAACTCTTCGTTTAAAAAGTTTTTTATAAGGAGTTAGTTGATTTATTCGCCGTTTACGTAGAATTATCTCCTATTTAAATTTGAAATAATAGGAATTATTTTCAACGAATAAACTTATTAATTTTCAAGCAAGAAAATCATATATCCTTAATAAAATCAAAAAGAAAAAATAAAGTAGAAAAGAATAAACAATAAATGAAAATATTTTTCTACCTTTGGACTTTGAAAACAAATAAAAAGTTAATAATGAATAGGTATAGGATTATAAATACTAATAATAAAGAAAGTACTGGATTGCTTATCGACTTTGTCGCTTGCTAAGCAAAAAATCCCGCACGACAAAAGTTTATTGTGGAATAATATATAAATTGACTTTAAAAAGTAAAACCAATTAGATATGAAAATAAAAATATTATTATTAATTATTTCTATTATGCCTTTCTTCGCAAATTCTCAAACTTTTAATCAAACATATCTGAGTGATAGTGTTCAAATAAAAGAGTTAAGTAATAAGCAAGGGCTAAATTATAAAATTAAAAACTATGATAATGATAGTTATTGGTCAAAAGCATCTAATAATATATTTATCAATTATAATGATTCTTTAGAGATTACGAATATTCTTGAAATACCAGATAGAGATTATATGTTTAAGTATGGTAATAAATTATATCTATTAAATACTGCCTTTCACTATGACTATGATACAAGTTTTAATCAAATATTTGTTGTTGATTCAATTTCCTTTATTTACTATGATATTGAAAATAGAACAGAGCATTATGTAAATATTAACGACAGTCTAATTGAAATTAATAATAAATATATGTTTCTTGAACAATCTAAAGAGATTGCAATTGTTTCTGCCCCTCGTATAGAAATGTTTGATAGTAATAGCGTATTAAATTCAACTTCTTTTAAAATAACAATATTAGATACTCTTGGAAATGTCTTAAGATATAACAAGATTAATAGAAGATTACATGATTTTTCTTTTGAAGAACAAGCTAATAATATTTTAATTAGTGGTGTAGCTTATGGAACTTATACAACATCATTAGATAATAAAATATATTACATCAATAAAAATTCATTAGACTTAGTAGATAGTATTAATACAGATAAACATTATTTATTTTTTAAAACAATTAATGATTCAATTGTTTGTGGAATTACTGGCTTGTATACTATTTATGTAGATATGTACAATACAATAAGTAAAACTGTAATTAATAATAATTATTCTGTTAGTTCTCCAGTAATACATTGGTTTAATCAATATTTTTATAATACATCATCATTATCAATAGATTTTATTAATGAAGATTCAATATTTTTTGTTTGCCAACTTAGAGATGCAAATCCATATAATTCTCGTGGGATTGAGATGTTTAATTTTAAAAGAGATGGTAGTTTAAATTATAGATATATTTTTAATGATTATCAATCCAATCTTCAAAGAGAGATAAATGGAATTACTGCAACAAGAGAAGGAGGTTTAATAATTGATGTAATGTCAATAATTAATTACAATTTTTCTAATGCTTGGTTGTTAAGATACTCTCATTATGGGAATTTAGATTTATTGGATGTTAAAAAAGAAGATAAATACACGATAATTCTTTATCCAAATCCGACAAAAGACTTTATTAATATTGTATCTTCTGATGATATTAAGGAAATTACAATTTACAATTCTCTTTCTCAAAATGTATATACAAATAAACTTAATGGTAAAACAATAGAAATTAATGTTTCTAAGTTCTCAAAAGGAAACTACATAGCAGATATTAAAACTTATAAGGGGAATATTAGAAAGAAGTTTGTTATTCAATAACACTAAACTAATTTAGAATTATTTTTGATTGTTTTTTTATAAGGATTTTATTTTCTAATCTCAATTAGTCTAATCTCTATTCTTCTTTCATACATTGCATCTATCTTGTAAATAGATTTTCTTCTTTCTATTGCATTTTTGGGGTTTTCGCTTTTGCTTTCCAGTTTACCCATTGCAAGGGTTTTAATGTTTAGAAAAGGGAGATTGTCGTTTGCTTTTGTGGAAAGGAAAGGTTTTAGTTTTCCTTCTTCCCACTTACTCATATAGTTGATTATTGTTCCAATTCTTCTTTCTGAAAGGGCATAGTTATACATATTATTATGTAGTGAAGAAGAATAGCCAATTATTGAAATATCTATCTTTTCGCCTTCAAGGAGTTTTTGATAAAGATAATCGCACATATGATTAAGTTTATTCATTCCTTTATCTATGTGGATTTGGAAGAAGTTCTCGAGGCTGTCAATAATAATGTTTTCGGTTGAGTCATTAATATAACGTGTAGCTTCTGCTTTGTAGAGATTGCTCATTGATTTATATTCCTTGTAACACTCTTGATAATCTATTTTTGTTGTTGTTAAATTGGATTGAGGGTTGGGTTGGTCGTTATGGAAAAAGAGTTGGAGTGGGAGGTCGAAGACGGGTGAGAAGTTTGATTTACTCTTAATTTCTAGCATAGTTGGTATTTCTGGCAATCCAGAAATCTCAAAACTATATATATCATTACAGCAAGTTTTATTATTGTTTGCATAAGAGCCTTCCCTGTTTGAGGTTAGGTAGCCTTTTTCGTCTGGTTCAACAATTACTGGGAAAATATCATTTGCTGGAGAATTAATAGGTTGAAGTAAGTTTTGGGGAGTAGTCCAGCGTGTTGCCCAGCCTTCCGATTGGAATATATCAAAGCCTCCAAAGCCTAAGTGATAGTTGGATGAGAAATAGAGAGAATTATCTTTCATTGAGTAAAAAGGAGTTATTTCATCTCCTTCAGTATTAATGGTTGGTCCAAGATTAATTACCTCATTATCCTTTCCATCCAAAACATAGTAGTAAAGGTCATAACCTCCATAGCCTCCTTCTCGGTTTGAAGAAAAATAAAGTATTTTCTCATTATTATATATGCCAATATTGGGTTGGGAGTTGTTTGAACCTCTGAGATTGATTTTCTTATTTAGCTTTTTAGCTTTTTGGTACTTTCCTTCCTTAAATTCGGAATAGTAGATAATGCACCTTTGGTTATCGTTGGAGGAGCAAAGGGTGAAATAGGCAGTATGGTCTAAAATATCAAAGCTAATATTTGTAACGTTTGACCTTTTCTTATTGATTTCCCTAACCTCATAATGCGTAATTGGGGTATGGGAATTGGAGTCAATCTTGCTTGTGTAGAGCTGTTGGTAAGTGTCTTTATAGTAGGTTATATTATCCTCAACAATCTTTTTGTAGTCTATGCTGGAAATAAAAAGTAAGCTGTCGTTCAATACGAAATGTGATGTTTGTGAGGATTCATTATTTACATTCTTTCCCAAATTCTCAACAATGTTTCCATACACATATTTATTATTGTCTAATATCCACTCAATAGATTTTTGCTTGTGTTTGGCTTTTTGTATGATTGCATTGTCATTTGTCTTAGCTAAAAGGCTATCCAATATTTCTTTTGCCGAAAAGAGATTGCCGTTAGAGATTGATGCCTCAGCTAAATGAAGATGAAGAAAAGGGAATTCCCTAATTAAATCATTTGTATCGTTTTCTGTTATAACTTTCTGATAATAGTATTCAGCCTTGTCGTAATCCTTCATCATCCTGCAAGCCTCACCACATTTATAGAAAATCCTTAGGGGGGTAACGAAAAACTTTCTTGCAGTGAGATATTGTTTTAGAGCTGTTTCGTATTCCCCTTGCTCCATTTGATAGTCGCCCTCTTTCTCGTAGGCACGCATATATTTCTCTTGTGCAAATGAATTTATGGATAAAATCAAGAGCAGAGAAGAGAGAATAAATATTTTGTTTAGAAGGCTGGACATGGAATTGAGGTTTTAGTTCTCTTATAGCCACTAGGGTTAAAACTATAAAGAAGCCATATTTCCACTCCTCCATAAGTTTTTGATGCTGGCGTAAGTTTGGAAAGATTAATATCGTAGGAAACACCCACATTAAAATCATTAAATCTGTATTTGCCCATAACTATTAAGGCATCTAAGGCACGATAATATGCTCCAATAGAAATTATTTTTGAGTCCAGACTTGTTTGAGCAACATTAAAACAATAGTCTCCTCCAATCAATACCTCAATAAACTCTTTCTGGCTCTGAAAATAGATGGTTGGCTTAATGAAATTATCATACTTAATCATAATCAAGTCGGAGAAATAGGCATTAAAACGCATTGGAAGAATAATATCTGTGTTTTCGTAGTAGGAAAGACTTGGTTGGTTTATGTGAAAAAGTGCAACTCCTGCTTGAAGATAATGCTTGTCATTAGCTTTCATTTGCCAATGTGTTCCTAATCCAAAATCAAAGGTTGTTACATTATTCAAAAGAATACCCTCTCTGTCCTCAGGATAACGACCAAAAACAGAATTTGTTAAATCATAGCCCCATGAAGAAGTGTTACCCTCTATCCCAAAAGAAATATAGTGTTCCTTGCTTGCATTGATTGCCTTAAAGTAGGAGGCAGATAGCCCTATACTTTTCTGACCATATCTTAGTGTGCCAGCAACATCAGCCAAAAAACGAACTCCCACACCAACTCCATGCTTTCTTATCCTGCTGCTATAAGGCAATGCCTCTGCCGAAATAAGATAGGAGTTATAGCCCTGTGAAACTGTTGACCATTGGTTACGGTAAATTGTTCCTGCACGAAATAAATTACTGCCAAAAGCTGTGTTTGCAGGATTTAGGAGCATTGGGTTAGCGTCAAAAGTGGAAAAGTGGACATCTTGTCCGAAAGATTGTATCGAACAAAAACCTAAGGTAAAGACAATAAAAAACAATTTAAGTTTTCCCACCATTCATATAATAATAGGTTGTTCAGTTTCAAAGTGTGTTTTGTTTTGCTAAGAGGTTTAATTTATCTTTATGTAAGCGAAAAACAGTCCAGTCATCCAAAGGGAAAGCTCCAAAAGACTTATAAAATTCTATTGAAGGTGTGTTCCAGTCCAAAACAATCCATTCAAAGCGTGAGCAATCCTCCTTTACAGCAATGTTAGCCAAGTAAGCAAGTAATTTCTTCCCATATCCCTTCCCTCTATATTCCTCCAAAACAAACAAATCCTCTAAGTATAACCCCTTTTTGCCTGTAAATGTTGAGAAATTATAAAAATAAATTGCAAAACCAACTTCCTTATTATCCTCCAAAATAAATAGCACCTTAGCGTTTTGCTCAACAAAAAGAGATTTACGAAGGGTTTCTTCATCAGCAGTAACTTCATTTGGTAGCTTTTCATAAATAGATAGCTGCTTAATAAAGTTTAATATTAAGGGAGTGTCATTTTCGTTTGCTTTGCGAATAGAAACCTTTGGCATAACTTGACTTTTGTTTAATTACGACTAACGAAGCTTAGCATTAATGGCTTGAAAGTCTTTTTGGATTAGCTCCTTGACCTTCACTAAACCATCCTCCAAAGCCTCTGAGGCAGATTTACGTTGAAATTCATAATAACCATGATAGGCAGCCATATAAGTTTTGGCAGTTCCTCTTTCAGAGAACTTTGCAACTAAATTATTCCTCAAATCATATATCTCAACAATTACTTCTATTTCTGTTTTATTGGCAGCCATAGGCATACCCATAGCATTGAAAATTCCAAGAGTAAAAGCCGAAAGCCAACTCCATTTATAGTTATTCTTCTTATAGGCATTTCCAAGTCTTAAAACAATATTCCCTGTTCTTTTCCCTGTTGGGTCCATAATATTGTTTTGAACATCATACACCCACAAATCACAACCATCCTGTATTCTCTTTTCGGCAGTATAGATTTTTGTTTTATCATTAACCTCAAACACACCCTTACCATAAGGACTTTCAGGAGAGGTTGAACCATCAGCCGAATAGGAATTAGCTCCATAAGCATTTTCAAAAGAAGGTACGTCGAACCAAATTGACATACGTGGAAGAATGGTTGCATTTTGATAATCAGGTTGAAAATCAGCAGGCTTAATTGTTTTACATCCTGCAAACGCAATAGCGATAATAATTACTAAAAAGGATAATTTTTTCATAAAACAAATTTATTCAAGGCACAAATATACAAAAACTAATTCAAATTCCATATAAAAGAGTAAAAACTAAGAATTATTTCTCTAAAACTAAGAATAAATTTACTAAAACTAAGAATAAATTTTATCTTATCTTTTAGTCAATAATCTTATTAAATATAGATTTATTGTATGCAAAACATCAACTCTATTGATTTTATCAATAATTACATTGATAATTAGCTTTGAAATATGGAATATATATATATCGTTTTTGATAAAAATTTGTATTAACAAAATAATAATAAATAACATGTTTGAAAAATATAATCCAATTAATAAATTAATGTTTCAGGTTATCGATAACGATGGAAAGGTTATTGATAAGAAATTAATGCCTAAGGTTTCCGATGAAAGGGTACTGAAAGCTTATAAGGATATGCTTTTTGCTCGCACAGCCGATTTGCAGATTGTTTCATATCAACGTCAGGGTAGAATTTATACCTATCCACCAAACTATGGTCAAGAGGCTATCTCAGGAGCCACAGCAGTAATAATTGAAGAGAAAGACTGGTTGGTTCCAGCTTTTAGAGAGATGGGGGCTATGCTTGCAAAGGGAGTTACACTTAAAGAACTATTCCTTTTGTTTATGGGCTACGAAGATGGTAATGCTTATAAGAATGCCAATAAAGTTTTGCCTATTAGTGTACCTATTGCTTCCCAATTGCTCCACGCCACTGGTATTGGATACGAGATAAAATACAATAAGAAAAAGGAATTAGTATATGCCTTTGTTGGAGATGGAGGAACATCGGAAGGAGATTTCCATGAGGCTGTGAATTTTGCAGGAGTGTGGAAGGTGCCAGTGATATTTATTATCCAAAACAACCAATACGGAATTTCAACCCCAACAAGAATGCAAACAGCTTCGGATAGTTTGGCAATTAAAGCTTTGGCTTATGGAGTAAAGGGAATTCAGGTAGATGGTAATGACTTTTTTGCAATGTTAAAAGTTTTGGAAGAATCAAAGAAAGCTTGTGAAAATGGAGAGGGGCCAATCTTGATTGAAGCAGTAACCTATCGTAAGGGAGCACATACAACAAGTGATGACCCAACAAAGTATAGGACAAAAGAAGAGGAACAAGAGTGGGATAAGAAAGACCCATTGAAGAGATTAAAGCAATATTTGATTGATAAGAAACTTTGGTCTGAGAAGGAAGAAGAGACGATAATTGAAGACTTTAAGAAAGAGGTTGACAGGCAGTTTATAGAGGCTGAGAATTATCCGGAGTATAAGGCTGAGGATATATTTAAGTATATGTATGCCGAAATGCCTCAGGAGCTAAAAGACCAAGAACATAGGCTAAAAGAGTTCTATCGTTGGAAAGAAGAAAGAGTTTCACAAACCAGTAAGAAGTAAGATTTATGAAGATAATGAATATGGTGGGTGCCATTAATGATGCACTCGATATAAAATTAAAAGAAGATAATAACGTAGTAGTTTTTGGAGAAGATGTTGGAGTTGAGGGAGGAGTGTTCAGGGTAACGGAGAACCTCCAAAAGAAATACGGTGCTGAAAGAGTATTTGACTCCCCACTTGCAGAAAGTGGAATTGTTGGAACTGCAATCGGTATGTCAATTGCAGGATTAAGACCTGTGGTAGAGATGCAGTTTTGTGGTTTTATTTATCCTGCAATGAACCAAATCATAAGCCATGCAACAAGAATGAGGAATCGTTCTCGTGGTAAACTCGAAACCCCAATGGTAATCAGAATGCCTTATGGTGGTGGAATAAATGCCTTGGAGCATCATAGCGAAAGTATGGAAGCATTGTTTGGACATATTCCAGGACTAAAAGTTATTGCTCCTTCAACACCTCACGACGCAAAGGGAATGCTTATTGCTGCAATTGAAAGCAATGATACAATCCTTTATATGGAGCCTAAGAGGATTTACAGAGCAATAAAGCAAGAAGTGAGTGAGGATAAATTTAGCATTGAGCTTGGAAAGGCAAATGTTCTAACTCAGGGTAAGGATGTAACCATTGTGAGTTTTGGAGCTATGATTAGAGAGGTTCAAAAGGCTATGGTTATGGCAAAAGAACAAGGAATTAGTGTTGAGCTAATTGACCTAAGAAGCATTTATCCAATAGATAGAGAAACTATTAGAAACTCTGTTAAGAAGACAGGTAGAATAATAACCGTTACAGAAGGACCAAAGAGTTTTGGGCTTGGAGCAGAAATTGCACAAATTGCAATAGAGGAAGCATTTCTTTCTCTTGAAGCACCTCCTGCAAGGGTTTCGAGTTATGATGTAATTGTACCTCTTCCTAAGGGAGAACATCACTATATGCAGGATGCATACAAAATACTTTATGAAATTGAGAAAATCGTTAAATACTAAGGCAATATGAGATATATATTTAAATTTCCTGATATAGGAGAAGGTCTTGAAGAAGGAGTAATTGTTCAATGGCATGTTGACAAAGGACAAAAGGTAAAAATGGGGGAAAGCTTGGTTACAATGGAAACTGACAAGGTTGTAACCGAAATCCCTTCCCCAAGAGATGGAGTTATTGCCGCAAGATATGGTAGTGAAGGCGAAACAATCAAGGTTGGAGCTGCACTTGTGGAGATAGAACTTAATGCTGATGAGGTTGGAGATTCTCCAATTGAAGATAAACCAAAGGTGGAGAGCGTTGAAGAGGATGGTGCAGGAGTTGTAGGAACATTGGAGGTTGCAGGTAATGATTTCGTTCTAACTGCAAGCAAGGAAGGAGTTAGTGAACAGAAAGAGAATAAAACAAGACATACAAAGGCACTTGCTACACCTGTTGCCAGAGCAATGGCTAAGGATATGGGAATAGATATAAACTTGGTAAGAGGAACTGGTCCAGCTCAAAGGGTAATGAAAGAAGATATTCAGAACCACGCCAAACAAGACTCTAAAACCCCAATACCTCAACTTTCTTCAACAAAGAATCTTTTGGAGGACAGGCTCGAAATAGAACCTTTGTCTCAAATCCGTAAGACCATTGCAAAGAATATGATTCAAAGTAAGCATAATGCTGCTCATATGACAGTATTTGAAGAGGTAGAGATATCTGAATTAGATAGGGTTAGAAAGAAATACAAAGACTATTTCAAGGATGAGAATATAAGGATAACCTATCTTGCTTTTATTGTAAAAGCTGTGGCTTTGGCTCTTAAAAAACATAAATCCCTAAATGCAGAAATGGATATGGATAAGGGAGTTATGATTTACAAGAAGTATTATAATATTGGTATAGCTGCTGATACTGAAAAAGGTTTAGTAGTACCAGTAATTAAGAATGCTGATAAATTAAGCGTTAAGGAAATTGCTTTGGAAATTCAAACTCTTGCAGATAAAGCAAGGGACGGTAAGCTAAGTATGGATGATATGAAGGATGGAACCTTTACAATAACCAGCTATGGAAGTATTGGAGGACTATTTGCAGTACCTGTAATCAACTACCCTCAGGCAGGAATTCTTGGAATAGGGCGAATTAGTAAACAGCCAATAGTTAAGGATGATAAATTAGATATTGGACTAATCCTACCTCTTTCCCTAAGCGTTGACCATAGGATTGCCGACGGAGGAGAAACTTCAAGGTTTCTAAACAGAGTTATGAGTTATTTGAATGAGCCTGTTGGCTTACTAATAGATTAAAATTAAGGAGGAAAGAAAAATGTATGATTTAATAATAATAGGGTCAGGTCCGGCAGGATATGTTGCAGCAATCAGGGCAGCACAACTTGGAATGAAGACTGCATTAATAGAAAAAGACAGAATAGGGGGGATGTGTTTGAACTGGGGATGTATTCCTTCAAAGTCCATTCTGGAAAGCGTTAAGCTATACGACAAAATAAAGAAGGATGCAGCGAGATATGGGATTGAAGGGATTGAAAAAGGAGGAATTAGTTTCAATTGGGATAAGGCAGTGAAGAGAGCAGATTTGAATGTTAAGAAGCTAACCTCAGGAATAGAGTTTTTGTTGAAGAAGAATGGGGTTGAGATAATAAATTCAGCAGCAAAACTAATTGATAAAAACACAGTTTCGGTTGAGAATAGACAGTTGGAAGCAAAGAATATAATTATCGCAATAGGTTCAACCTCTCCAAAGATAGAATCTAATGTTGAAGGTTTAGTAATTGAGCCAATGGAAGTATTTAAGGAAAGAGAGCTGCCCGAAAATATTCTGGTATATGGAGAAGGACCAGTTGCAATTGAACTTGCACAAGCCTATAACCTAATGGGTAAAAAGGTTTCAATCCTCTTAGAAACAAATTCCTTTATGCCTCTTGCAGATGAATACCTGAGCAACTATATCCTCAACAAATTGAAAAAGGATAAGATAAAGGTAGTAATTAATAGCACCGAGATTTCCATTAAGGATAACTACAAGGAAGGAATATTACGAGTGAACGATGAGGAAATAGCTTGCGATTTAATTATCAATGCTCGCAACCGTAGAGCCAATAGCTTAGAGAGTGATATTCCAATCGAATTAGAAAATGGATTTATTAAGGTTGATGAAAGCCTTCAAACATCCTTAGAAGGAGTTTATGCAATTGGCGATGTGAATGGGAAAAGTCATTTTGCGCATATTGCATCGGCAGAAGGACTTTTTGTAGTAAACAAACTCAATGGAGTAAACGAAAAGCTCGACCTAAGCAAATACCCAATGAATATGTATTCGCAACCTGAGGCGGCACAGATTGGGAAAACAGAAAATGAGATAAAGGAAATGAATATTGAATATAAGGTAAGCGAGTTTCCACTTTCAGCCAATGGTAAAGCACTAACCGAAAACTCCAATGAAGGCTTTATTCGCATGCTTTCAGAGACTAAATATGGAGAAGTGTTGGGAGTGCAGATAGTAGCCAATAATGCAACTGATATGATAAACGAGGCTTCTGCTTATATGCAGTTGGAGTCCACTGTTTACGATATTGCAAAAACAGTACATACTCACCCTACAATTTCCGAAGTATTTATGGAAGCAGGATTTGAAGCCGTTGACCATGCTATTCACAAATAATCCCCTATCTGACATGAGTACTCAACCTGTATTATACGCTTATAATTTGCCTGACTACACAATATTTGAATCTCCAAAGGAATTCGACTACTATATTGGAGAACCTGATAATATTTATATTGTACTTGGAAGGTCAAATAATATTGAAGGAGCAATAAATTGTGAAAATGTAAAGAAAGATGGAATAATTACCCTAAAGCGTCCCTCAGGAGGAGAGTCTGTTATCCTTAGCCCTAATATGCTGATATTCTCATTTAAACAAAAGAGTGACAAGATTCAAAACCCTGCCAAGCTCTTTAAATTAATCAACTCAAAACTAATTGAGAATCTCAGCAAATTGGGGATAGAGAACCTGTATTCAAAAGGAATATCCGACCTGAGCATAGGAGAGAAGAAGATTATGGGTTCATCAATGTTTACAAAGAATAAAACAATATTCTATCATGGAGTTCTGAATATTTCGGAAGATGTAGAGCTAATAGAGAAATACCTAAAGCACCCATCCAAAGAACCAGACTACAGAAAGAAACGCTCCCACCGAGATTTCGTATCCTCCCTCCAAAGAGAAGGCTACAACCTAACCAAAGCAGAGCTAACCACAGCAATAGAAAACTCCATTCTGGAAATAAGAGAGGCGTTTATAGATTAATGGTTAATCTACTTAAAGTCCTTAAAAAGAAACCAAAAATTGAATCTTCGTTTCAGTAAATTAAAACTTGATTTCAGTAAATTAAAACTTGATTTCAGTAAATTAAAACGAAGAGTTATTTTTACTATTCAATTATCAAATTTTGTGATTTATCAAATTGTTCTAAAATTGAAATCACATGATTAAATTGGTCTAAATATTAAATTATTAAGCCACAAAGACATTAACCATTAACCATTAATCATTAACCATTAATTATTAGTTTAAGTGTAATCTTTCTTGAATGTTGGTGTCTAAGTTAGCAGTAAGATATAAAATAATACTTTTAATGAATAGATTTATTTTCCTTTTAATTGCTTTGGTTATTGGTGGGTCTTTGTTTGCTCAACATAGGTTTGAGGGTGCGGTTTATGACTCTAAAACTAACGAAAAACTTCCTTATGTTAATCTGATTTGGCTTAATACTAAAAAAGGTACTTCGACTGATAGTCTGGGAAATTTTTCCATTAATCTTAATCCTAAGATTAAAAAACTTGTGGTTAGCTATATTGGCTATCACTCCGATACTCTTTTGGTGGATAAGCCTATGGCTAATGTTAAGGTGTTTTTGAATGAGAATTCTACTATGCTCAGGGCGGTTTCTATTAATGAGAGGAAACAAAGTTCTTTCTATTCTAAGATGAGTGTGGAACAAAAAGAGGTTATTTCTTCCGAAGGACTAAAACATTTGGCTTGTTGCAATTTGGGTGAGAGTTTCGAGAATACTGCAAGTGTTGATGTGGGTTATTCTGATGCTGTGAGTGGTTCAAAGCAAATCCAGCTCTTGGGTTTGACAGGTGTCTATTCGCAATTACTTTTAGAGAATATGCCTTTTCTTAGAGGGCTTTCGGCTCCTTTTGGGTTAGGTTATGTACCTGGAAGTTGGATGGAAAGTATTTCTATTTCTAAGGGAGTTGCTAATGTTGTGCATGGTTATGAGACTGTTACGGGTCAGATTAATCTTGAATATGATAAGCCTATGGAGGCAGACCCTTTGTTTTTGAACCTCTATGTTAATTCGGAATTGAAAGGTGAGTTGAATGCTAAGGCGAATTTTAAGATTAATGAAAGGTTATATACTGGTATGTTATTGCATTCTTCACTCAATTGGCAGGAGATTGATCATTTGGGAAAGGATGGTTTTATGGATTATCCTCGCCAGTCGCAGTTTAATTTTGTCAATCGTTGGCAATATGAGGGTAGTAAGTTCCATTCTCACACTTTGGTTAATTATCTTCACGAAAGAAGGACAGGAGGACAAATGGGCTTTAAGCATAATATGAGAGGTGATACTTCTCTTTATGGTTTGGGTGGTGATGTTGACAGGTTACATTTTTTCACAAAGAATGGTTGGATGGTTGGTCATTCGGGTTCAATTGGAACTCAAATAACTGGTACTTATTTTAGGAATGATCAGTTCTTTGGGCTCAATAATTATTTGGGTGAGCAAAGTGATTTATATGGTAATTTTATTTTTGCTAACGAAACTCCTCATGCACACCAATATACCGTTGGGCTTTCAATGCGTTATACTAATCTTAGGGAGGACTATATTGCAAATGGTAATGGTACTTTCTTTAATTCTTCCAATTCTCTGTATTTATATAAGGATGCTTTCTTTAAGGAAGAGATTGTTCCTGGTGCTTTTGGTCAGTTTTCTTTTATTTATGGTGATAGATTTACTACTACTGCTGGTTTGCGTTACGACTATAATTCCCATTTCGAGGAGCATTTAATAACACCAAGACTTCATTTCCGTTGGAAAATTATGGAGGATTTAATTCTTAGAGGTGCTGCTGGCAAGGGTTATAGAAGTGCTAATGTGATTGCAGATAATTTTGGAATACTTGCTTCCTCACGTCAGATTGTTATTAAGGAAGATTTGATGATGGAGGATGCATTTAATGGAGGTCTAAATATTTATAAGTCATTCAAAACAAAGGATGAAAGGGAGTTTTCAATAACAATGGACTACTACTATACTAAATTCATTAATCAGGTGATTATGGATTTGGAACAAGACCCTCGTCAGGCAATATTCTATAATCTTGATGGTAAGTCCTATTCTAATAGTTTCCAGATGGATATTATGCTTGAACCAATAAAGCGTTTTACTGTTACTTTGGCAGGAAGATATAATGATGTTAAGACAACTTTTGGAGGGGTTTTGATGGAGAAACCCTATGTGAGTAAGTTAAAGGGCTTGGTTGTGCTTTCATACAAAACAAAATATGATAAGTGGATGTTTGACCTCACAACCCAGTTTAATGGACAGCAGAGAATACCTAATAATATAGGCGAAAAACAAGGTTATTCTGACCCTTATATCTTTATGCTTGGGCAGGTAACACGTAAGTTTAAGAATTTTGATGTATATGTAGGTTGTGAGAATATTACGAACTACACACAAGAAACCCCTGTTATTGGTGCCGATAGACCATTTAGCAATATGTTTGATGCCTCAGTGGTATATGCTCCTGTTATGGGAAGATTGTTTTATGCAGGACTACGTTTAACGATAAAATAATGATGTTTAAAGACTTTAAACTCCTTAATAACCTTAAAAGAATAATATTAACAATAAAATAAAAATAGAAAAATGAAAAGAACGATTTTAATTACAGCTCTTATGCTATTTACCCTTTCCTTTACTTATGCACAAAAGGGAAACAAGGCTCCAAAGGAAGAAACAGCGGTTATAAACTTAGATAAGTTTTGTTGTAAGAGTTTAGTTCCAATTATTGAAAAAACTCTGGCTTATGAAAAAGGTGTTAAGAGTTTTGAGGTATCGGTTGAGAACAAGAATGTAAAGGTTGTCTATAAGCCAAAGTCTACCTCAGTTGAGAAAATAGCGAAAACATTGGCTAAGTCTGGTGTTGAGGCAAATGGATTTGAGGCTGACCCAAGAGCAATTGAGAAACTCCCTAATTGCTGTAAGAACACAGCAAAAGGACTTTCCTCAGGTTGTGGTGGACATTAATCCTCTTCAATATACTCTGACTCAATTTCTTCCAACTCCTCTTGTGGGTCCACTGGTTCAATTTTTTCACAAGTAATGCTAAATAATTCAGCTGCCTTGGGATGATTCATTCCTGAGGCAGTTTCTAATTCCGTACATATCTTTTCCTCCAATTTTAATCTCGGATTCTTCTTCTTTTCTTGAATATATATAAGGGCAAGTAGATAATGTGCATCAGGGTTTTGGTAGTTTATTTCCAGAGCAGTTAAAATATCTGGCTTAGCTTTCTTATAATCACCCCTTTCCAAAAGAAGTTTCCCCCTATTATAATAAGCATCCCCATGCTTCTTATCCAAAGAAATTGCTTTGGAGAAATACTCCACTGCTTTCATATTTTGCCCTGTCTTAGCAAGTGCAATACCTATATTATTATGAGTAAATGGATGATTTGGGTTAAGAGAAAGTGTCTTATTGAAATCAAAGAGTGAGGAAGGGTAATCTCCAAGATTAATATATACTATCCCCCTATAATTATATGCCGATGAAAAGGTATCGTTAAGGCTAATAGCTTTATTTAAATCCATAATTGCTCCATTATAATCAGCCAGATAGTTCTTCGAAATTGCCCTAAGATAGTATATTTCTGGGTTTTGAGGTTCTCTTTCCAAAATAATATTATAATCATCTATTGCACCATTAAAATCATTCAAAAATCCTTTTGTAATGGCTCTTTGTTTGTAGGTTAGGGATGAGGTTTCATTATACATTATTGCTGAATTATAGCTTGCAAGAGCCGAAATGAACTCCTTTCTGTCAAACTTTATTTCCCCATAAAGAAAATATAGAAGTCCATCTTTTGGGTTATGTTCCAAAGCTGTAAGTAAATCATTATATGCATCATTATAATTCTTGGTAGCATAATTTATCATTGATTTTATTGAGTATAGAGACATTGAGAAATCCTCATTTCCAAACCCCTCATCAATCACTTTAAGTATTAGACCCACATCTCTTTCATTAATTAAGGAAAGGGAAAAGAAGAACCTGCGATTATCCTCTTCATAGGAGTTCACTAAGATATTCACAGCAGTTTTGGGAGATTTTTTGTTGATATAGTAAAGAGCCATAAGGGGTGAGATATCCATAAGTTCATGTTCTTCATATTCTATTTCATCAATATCCAAAAATGCTTTCCGTGTTTGACGTAGCTTATAGTTTGCAATGGCTCTTGTTTTTAGAATTTTCGTTGAAACATATCCTTCTTTTATTGCTCTATCAAGAATTCGAACGACTTTCTTGTAGTTGGTTGAGTCAAGTTCTCTTTTTGCAATTTGTTGATAATAATATATTGAATCGTCTTCTTGATTGGTCTGTGAGAAGAGATTTAGAGAAAAAACAATAAGAATTAATCCTAATATAATATTTTTACTACCCTTCATAATTTCTTAGTTTTAGTAGTTTTTAGTGGAGGGAAAAATGAGGGATTAGTATTTTAATTGCCCTGCTCCCTGCCTTAGAATTTCAATCTCCTCATTAATTAAGCTCACAACAGTGGATTGTTGTTTTGAGCAAGTGCCATTATCAATTATTAAATCAACCTTTTGGGAAAATAGGTCAACAAAATAATCGGGGCAAGTGAAACATTCATCATCAACACAAATGTTTGGAAGAGATGTTGTTATAATGGGGTAATCTAATTGTTCAACAATTTTAAGTGCGATTTCAGAATCAGGAATCCTTATTCCAATAGTTTTTTTCTTGCTTTGAAGAATTTTAGGTATCTTTGTTGAGGCTTGAAAAACAAATGTAAAAGCACCAGGAGTATTGTTTTTAAGTAGTTTGAAGAGATTATTGGATATTGGTTTTATGAACTCAGAGGCTTGCGAAATAGAGTTACAAACGATTGAGAAATTACTTTTTTCAAATTTTTTTCCTTTCAATGCAGCCAGTCTTTCGGAGGGTTTCATTTGTCCAAGCTTACAAGCAAAGGCATAGAGGGTATCGGTAGGATATATAATTATTCCTCCTCTATCCAAACAATCACAAATTTCTTCAATTTGATCTTGTTCAATGCCTTGTGAATGAATTTTCAGGATCATAATTTAGTTATAATAAAGTGCGTCAGACAAGATTTGAACTTGCACATCGTTACCGACACCACCCCCTCAAAGTGGCGTGTCTACCAATTCCACCACTGACGCAAATTTTTGAAGTGCAAAGATAAGAATATTTTTTGAATAATGATTATCTATTAATGATTAATGGTTAGTTAAGGTAATTTATGCTGAAAGTTATTTGTAAGGATACATATATTTCAAAACATTTTTCTTAGTTCAATGCAATGAAATTTTAGAAATTATTGTATTTTTGCTCTCTTATTAATTAAAAATATCTTAGAATAAACTAAATTCTACTTATGCAACCTTTAATTCTACTTTTAGAAACCTCAACAGAAATTTGCTCTGTGGCTTTGGCTAAGGGAAGGGATATTATTTCCAAAAGAAGCAGCTCTGAGGTCAATTCTCATTCTAAAATGTTATCTATTTTTATTGAGCAAGTAATAAATGAAAGCTCAATTTCTTATAAAGAGCTTTCGGCAATTGCCATTAGTAAAGGGCCAGGCTCATACACTGGACTAAGAATTGGTGTTTCCTCTGCAAAAGGATTAGCTTATGCCTTAGATATTCCTCTTATCAGTATTGAAACTCTTAGGATTTTGGAAAAAGGAGTTAATGAAAAATATCCTAATGCTAATACTGTTGCAATGATTGATGCTAAAAGGATGGAAGTTTATTGTGAGATTTATGATTCAAAGGGTAATGTGATTAAACCTTTAAGTGCTGATATTATTGAAAAAGGGATTTACCAGAAGTATATTGATAGCAGTTCGGAATATGTTTTTGTTGGCAATGGTGCAAAGAAGACAATGTCTTTTTTTGAAGATAAATCTAATTGCAGGCTTGAAGAGGAAGTTTTTCTTGATGCTACCTTAATGTCAGAAATGGCTCAAAGGAAGTATTTGGATAAAGATTTTGAAGATGTTGCTTATTTTGAGCCATATTATTTAAAGGATTTTGTAGCAGCCGAATCAAAAGTGAAGGGATTAAGATAATGGTTAATGGTTAATAAGTTTAAGGTTGACTTGCTGTATGTATCCAAACTTTTTGTAGCTTTGTGGGGTTGAAAAAATTATTATTATCTTTGTTGCTAAATAAATCATAATGCTAAAAACAGAAAAACAAGCAAAGCCATTTGTTAAATGGGTGGGTGGAAAGGGACAACTTCTATCGCAAATTGATAATGCTCTTCCTAAGAAGCTTTTTGTGGGAAAAGAAGTTACCTATATTGAACCTTTTGTTGGGGGTGGTGCTATGTTATTCTTTATGCTTGAAAAATTCAAGAATATTAAAAAAGCAGTAATTAATGATATTAATAAGGATTTAATACTTGCATATAAGACGATTAGGGATAATCCAAATAGATTAATCATCTGTTTAAAAGAGATTGAATTTGAGTATTTGGCTTTGAATGAAGAGAAGAGAAAAGAATATTTTTTAGAGAAAAGAGATTTATACAATACTAAACAGTTATCTGAAATTGATAATACTTCATTGTTTATATTCCTAAATAGAACATGTTTTAATGGTTTATATAGAGTAAATAGCAAAGGTTTATTTAATGTTCCTTTTGGTAAATATTCTAATCCAAAGATATGTGATGAGGCTACAATTTTAAGAGATAGCAAGTTGCTTCAAAAAGTTGAGATTCTTAATTCTGATTTTGAAAATACTATAAACTATATTGACGATAATACTTTCTTTTACTTCGACCCACCTTATAGACCTTTAACCTCAACTTCAAGTTTTAACTCCTATTCAAAAGAAAGTTTTGATGATAGTGAACAAATTAGGTTAAAAAGGTTTTGCGACAAAATAACCCAAAAGAATTGTTTCCTATTACTTAGCAATTCTGATTGTAGGAGTGCTAATCCATTAAATGATTTCTTTGATAATCTATATAATAACTATAAGATAGAAAGGGTTTGGGCTTCTCGTTCTATTAATTCAAACTCTGAAAAAAGAGGTAAGCTAACAGAATTACTTATTTCCAACTTTAAGAATGATAAGCTAATAGATTTAGATTATCATTCTGTTGCAGAAAGTCAGATATATAAATATGCTAATATATAATGATATGAAGGATAATTTCAATGATTTTATTGCTCAACTAAGTCAAACTAATATTACACTTAGTGCTTTCACAGATTTTGAAAAGGTTTCAAATAATGTTAGAAAAATTGCAATCAAACTCAATCAATTAAATTACTTGATAGGAAAGGAAGATTTAGGAAAAGCAATCAAAGAACTATATGAAGAAAACCCTAAGACATTTGATGTGTTAGAAATATTAATTGCTGTAAGAAATAAGGATAATAGAAAATGTATTAATCAAAAAGGAGATACCGTTTTTATAAGTAGTTATTTTAATAGCGTAGAAGGGATAATTGAATATATTGAAGAAACTGGTTTGTCTGATGTGTTCAAACGCAAGGATATTACAAATCTTGTTGATTATGTTTATGGAGTTGAGGTTGGACTTGATACTAATGCAAGAAAAAACCGAGGTGGAGATTGTATGAGTAATGCTATTAAGTTAATTTTTGATAGTAATAATATAAAATACAAAACAGAAGTATCAATAAAAAATTTTCCTGAAATTATCAGCTTAGGTGAAGATGTAAAGAGGTTTGATTTTGCTGTAAAAACAAGACAAAAGACTTATTTGATTGAGGTTAATTATTATAATGGTGGAGGCTCAAAACTCAATGAAGTAGCAAGATCATATTCTGATGTAGCACCTAAAATTAATCAATATGAAAATTATGAGTTTGTATGGATAACTGACGGACAAGGTTGGCATTCTGCTAAAAACAAACTACAAGAAGCTTATTCAATCGTTCCATCATTATATAATTTGAGTTCAATTTCTCAATTTGTAAAGAAAGTTTTAGATGAAGAAGTAGTTGAGCTTTAAAGATAAAAGAATTTTTAATGATTAACCCTTACCATAAATCAAAGGATAAAAATTTCACTCTTTTGGAAGGAGATTGCACGGAGCTCCTTCCGAAGTTTGAGTTTAAGTTTGATATAATATTTGCAGACCCTCCCTATTTTCTTTCCAATGATGGAATAAGTGTTCAGAGTGGAAAGATCGTTAGTGTTAATAAGGGAGAATGGGATAGGAGTTATGGAGAGGAATATATTAATGAATTTAACTATAAATGGCTCTCTATTTGTAGGGATAAGTTAAAAGAAGATGGCACAATTTGGATAAGTGGAACATATCATAATATATTTTCTGTTGC
>ENA-UOOH01001778-UOOH01001778.1-fermentation-metagenome-genome-assembly--contig:-NODE-1778-length-20173-cov-8.723829_pt1 | contig 20173 bp, 18 predicted proteins | sample MGYA00245778_ERZ724025 | MGnify/ENA primary metagenome ERZ724025 (study PRJEB28704, sample SAMN03018313) | fermentation metagenome | biome: anthropogenic terrestrial biome; feature: soil; material... | reverse complement strand
ATTGTATGGGTTTTATAAGATTTTTGACAAAATGTGCCTTTTTTTGCCTTAACCCTTGATTTTTTGAAAATAATCGCTATAATGATAATTAGTTAGTCGCCTGGGTGCCCCCCTCACTCAGCCGACTAACTTTTTAATACAGAATATCAGCTAAAATATCCCTATGGAATCAAATCTATACTTCATGGAATGCCTGGACGAAAATTGTCGTTTTCGTTTTCCGCTCGACCTTGATGCCTTTGAGGGCAAAGTTTGCCCAATGTGCGGCAGTGAACTGCGTGCAGCGACCAAAAGAACACCTCAATGGCAGCCCGGACAGCTGAAGAACAATCTTCCGGAGTTTTTCCTGTTGCTCGATAACATCCGTTCGGCGCACAATGTCGGATCAATCCTTCGGACTTGTGAAGGCGCTGACATCAGGAAAGTTTTTTTGGGCGGGCTGACACCCACCCCAAGCAAAAATCGGTCGATCAGCAAGGCAGCCCTGGGTGCGGAAGAGCGAGTGGATTGGGCATGGACCGCCAACAGCCTGCAAACTGTGAGGGAGCTTAAGGCTGAAGGCTTCAAGGCGCTCGCCTTGGAATGCTTGCCGGATGCCAGCAACCTGTTTGAAATTAACCCAGGATTGTTAACAGGGGAAAAGTGGTTAATTATCCTGGGAAGCGAGCCTGCTGGCATAGACCCTGGCTTGGTGGAATTAGCGGATATAAGTGTGTTTATCCCGATGGGGGGAGAAAAATCTTCCTTGAATGTGTCGGTTGCCTTTGGAATTGCTGTTTATGGGTTGAGATTTATGTTCAACAGGTGATTTACCTATGGAGCCTTTCATAAGCCGACCATTTGAACAGACCAGGTCAGGAACGATTCATCAGCCTCATCGAATCGAACCAGAATAGGTCAGGACTTCAACTTTAATAACTCAGTACAAGTCATTGGGGACGAACGGTGGAACCACTCCCCTGCGACCTGAGTTTCTCATTTGAGTGTCCTGAAAGTTTAATCAAATAAGATTGCCTTGTTACAGGAATTTGTGGTTCAGCGACTACTTCATGGGCTTGAAAAATTGTAGGGAAGGGGCTCGACCCCTTCCGTAATACTCTCAATTAACACACCGGGAAACGGAATGGGATTATGACCGCGTCCACTATGGAAAAAATGGCTTCGCCGGAACGCGCGGTGCACGTTCCTTATATCGGTATTGCCTTATCGACTATCAGTACGGAAGGTGGTCATGATGCTGGGAGCGAAGCGAGCAGTACTTGCTCCTTACATAAAATCCACAATTAATTGAACGTAACAAATACCTTAAAGAGTGATTGTGTACGGTTTTGCACGGCGGATTGAAAACACACAATGTGCGAATAGAGGAAAATTCGAGGTGTTTTCAATCTCGCCCTACGAAAAGATGGCTTCGCCGGAACGCTCGGTGCTCGTTCCCTATATCGGTATTGCCTTATCGACTGGCAGTGCGGAAGGTGGTCATGATGCTGGGAGCGAAGCGAGCAGTACTTGCTCCTTCCATAAAATCCACAATTAATTGAACGTAACAAATACCTTAAAGAGTGATTGTGTACGGTTTTGCACGGCGGATTGAAAACACACAATGTGCGAATAGCGGAAAATTCGAGGTGTTTTCAATCTCGCCCTACGAAAAAATGGCTTCGCCGGAACGCGAGGTATACGTTCCTTACACAAAATCTGCCTTATCAAGAAAACAAAAGCGGAGCGCTTGTTACTTTGCGCTCCGCTTTTGTTTCCAGGCTTAAAAAGTAATTACGGCTTGATTACCGTGCCAGCAGGGATCGTGGTGTGTTTGGGAATAATCACCACTCCTTCCCTGACGTAGTAATAATCACCATCAATCTCGGCGTCATTGGGGAATGGTTCAATAATCACATTATCGCCAATACTGGCGTTTTTATCGATAATTGCACACTCAATTGAACAATTCCTGCCAATGCCAAGGGGCGCTCCGTTCCGAAGATTGCCATACCAGTCCCCGCCCATCACGATCGTATCTTTGATTTGCGTTCCTGCTCCAATCTGGCTGCGCAGCCCGATGATTGAGTGTTGGATGGTTGAGTTGCGAATATGGCTGCCTTCCGCTACCAGGGCTTCTTTAAGGCTGCATCCGCTGATATGACTGGCTGGGAGATAGCGTGGGTGGGTAAAGATCGGATGTTTTGGGTCAAAGAAATCGAAGGGAGGATCATCCTCAGTCAATTCGAGGTTGGTTTCATAGAAGGTGCGGATCGTTCCAATATCGCGCCAATAACCTTCAAAATTAAACCCAAACACCCGTTTGCCTCTTTCAATCAGTGAGGGAATAATGTCACCACCAAAATCATCCATCTTGCGTTCGGCATAGTCATGCCTCAGCACATCCATCAATACATCCATGCGGAATATGTAGATACCCATCGACCCGAGAAAAGGCGAAGCGGGATCGTCACGGCTGACCATTTCTCCCAGGACTACAGGATCCTTGGGTTTTTCTGCAAAACGGGTGATTCGACCATCTTCACTGCTTTTGAGGATTCCAAAACGGTGGGCATCTTCTTTCAGAATCGGCTGGACAGCGACCGTAATATCGGCATTGTTATCCAGGTGGAATTCAGCCATTTTGGCGTAGTCCATGCGATAAAGATGATCACCAGCCAAAATCAGAACATGTTTGGCACGTGTAGTCAGGATTTCAGACCGCTGCTTGCGGACGGCATCCGCCGTGCCCTGGTACCAATCGGTGTTTTCCATGCTCTGTTCAGCGGCCCAAATCTGGACACTGCCAGAATGGAAGTTGTCAAACACGTAGGTACGGCTAATATGGCGATGGAGCGATACTGACAAAAATTGTGTGAGCACTGAAATTTTAAAGATACCTGAGTTGATACAATTGCTGATAGGAATATCGATCAAGCGATACTTACCAGCGATTGGGACGGCGGGTTTGGCGCGTTCCGCGGTCAGTGGAAAAAGACGCTTGCCTTGCCCTCCTCCTAAAATTACTGCAAGAAACTCATCCATGTTTGGCATAGCTCTCCTGTTCAGCATTACCATGCTTTTGTATTGTATTTTGTGGCTATAGACCTGCCAGATTGTAACTAAATTGTACCCGTTATTTCAGCAACAGAGGTCAAAATTTCCTGAGCGGTCTGAATGCCTTTTGGGCTTGTGCTGCCCAACATTTCAGCCAGTTCTGCCACGCGCGCTTGTCCGGTAAGTTCCTGGACCTGTGTGATGGTGCGGGTGTCACTGACCTGCTTGTTTACCCTGATATGCTGATCGCCAAAAGCAGCCAGCTGGGGTAAGTGGGTTACACACATCACCTGGTGATGCCGGGCAAGTTTCCAAAGCAGCTCCCCTACCGTCATGCCTACGCGACCGCCTATGCCGCTGTCAATTTCATCGAAAACCAGCGTCGGGATTTGGTCTGCCTCTGCCAAAACGTTTTTTAGCGCGAGCATCAACCGCGAAGTCTCCCCTCCTGAAGCGATTTTTGCCAGGGGTTTGAAACCCTCACCAGGGTTTGTCTCGATAAGAAACTCTACCTGGTCGATACCATATGCGTCAAAAGCAAGTGTTCCATCGATATCCAGACCTTCAGGGTCATGTTTATCTGAAACATTTACCCGCAGTCGCGCCTTGCGCATTTCAAGCTCGCTGAGCTGTTCTTGCATTTGCCTGGTTAGTTCCTGTGCCGCGTGCTTTCTCGTTTCTCGTATTCTCAGGGCTTTTTTGGCGAGACTTGTTTTAAGTTGATCTATTTTTGCTTTGGTTTGCTTTATCTCGCTTTCCACACCTTCGATTTGCTCCAACTCATTTTGAGCAGACGAATAGAACTCGAGCACTTTCGTAACGGATCCGCCATGTTTTCTTTTTAAGCTGTTGATCAAATCTATCCGAACTTCAATTTGATCAAGGCGTGCCGGGTTATATTCGATTTGATCGTTGTAACGGCGCAGCTCGTAGGCGATATCGGTCAGATTACTCAGCGCGGCTTCAACCTGTTCAGACAAAGGCTGTAATTTTTGATCTATGCGGGAAAGAGCAATCAAATCGTTAGCCGCACTACCAAGCAGGTCGGTGACAGAGCGTGATTCAGGGTCAGATTCATCAAGCGCTTGCAGAGCCGCCTGGGCATGAAGGCTTAAGACTTCCGCATTCGCCAGCCGCGTACTTTCCTGGCGGAGAGCCTCTTCTTCACCCTCTGCCAGTTTTGCCGCCTCGATTTGCCCAATTTGGTAGCGCAAAATATCAGCTCGCTCATCTGCATGGGCTTGCAGATCATTTAGTTTTTTTAGTTCCCCTTGTAAATTCATCCATTGACGATAGTCAGCTTGATAATCTTCGAGAATCAGGTTGTTTTGAGCGAAACGGTCCAGCAATTCACGGTGACTTTTTACTTTCAGCAAGGATAGATGTTCTGACTGACCGTGCACATCCACCAGGACCGCTCCTATATCTGCCTGGATGCCCAGGTTTACACTGCGTCCATTGACGCGCGCAATCGTGCGTCCTTCAGCTCGAATTTCGCGCGACAATACCAACTGAAACCCTTCTTCGAACAGGTTCTCCCCTTCGAGCATCGGTTTTAGAATTTCGAGCATGCGTTCATCCAGGTCGAAATGGGCTTCAACATAGGCATGTCTGCTCCCCTGACGTACAACGGTGCTGTCCACCCGCTGTCCTAAAACTGCGCTGAGCGCATCGAGGATTATCGACTTGCCAGCGCCGGTCTCACCTGTAAATATGACCAGCCCATTATCGAAGTGAAGGGTGAGGTCTGTAATAATGGCGAAATTTTGGATATGCAGTTCGCGTAACATTTAACCTCAAATTCGGATCCCTTTGGTTTGAGCATAGGCGGCTGAAGCAGCCAGGGCAATGTAGACAATTTTCAAAATCAGAGAAAGCCAATTGCTTTCCCCTCTGAATAGCAGGAGGATTTCAGGAATCATCAGCGGAATACCGCCAATAAGCGCTCCGGCAAGGATGGCGCTATTGAGCAGTTTGCTGCGGCGTCTCTTCACTGCCACCCGCACAGCATTGGCGATTAAGCTGCCCACACCGGGGGCAATCAACAAGGTGAAAAAACCAAGCCTGGAGGCAAGCAAGCCGCCCAGATAAGAAAGCACAGCGGCAATCACAAAACCAATGACGATATCCAAAGGTCTGGCAGTGTCAAATATCTTTTGCTGAGCGCGCACACATTCCTGGCAGTGGTAACCCGTTGGGGTAAGTACAGCTGTTTCGGGAGTAATTGGTTTACCGCAGCGGTTACAGGTCAAACCTGGGGTTTGATCAGTATCTGTTTGGTTTTCGTCAGTCATGCTTATCCATTTCGAGAATCGGGTTACGCTGAATTACAGCCGCCAGGTTACGGTAAAAATAGTTTGGTTCACCAAATCTGACCATATGCAGCGATCGCGGGTTTACCTGGATGCAAAGAAGATCTCCTTCTTCCATGGTGATTGGCATCATTCCATCAATACTAACGACCGTATCGTGTTTTATGTTTGGATATAAGTTGACTTCAGCTCCTTCAGCAAGCACTACAGCACGGTCCAGACTTAGGTGTGCCGCGATTGGCAGAATCAGTATGTTGCGCAATTCAGGGGGCAATATCGGACCCCCGGCTGCCAGTGCATATGCTGTGGACCCGGTTGGAGTGGCAACAATAAGACCATCAGCGATGTACGAATTCATATAGCCTTCATTGAGGTCTACACGCACTTCGATTGGTCGGACTTCTTTGCCCCGGCAGATGACTGCTTCGTTGATTACATCCCATCGGTAAATAACTTTTTCTTTACGAATCAGACTGGCTTTGAGCATCATGCGTTTTTCGAAGCGGTAATCGGCATTTACCAGTCTTTCCAGGTTTGTTTCGAGGTTATCTTCGTTCAGTTCGACCAAAAACCCTAACCTTCCGGATTGTATTCCGAGCAGAGGGATGCCAAGGGGAGCGCCTAGGTGACCGGCGCGCAGAAGGCTTCCATCGCCTCCGACAACAATCAGCAGATCAACTTCGCTCAAATCGGGTGGTTTCGTCGGCTCTTCAAAGTCGCATGAAAAAGTATTGTAGGGTGTGTTGTGTTCCCTTAAAAATTTACCTACGCGCATAGCCAATGCCTTCGTCCGGGGGATCGCGGTATTGGGCATCAACATAATATTGGTAGGTTTACCTGGTAATAGTGACATCTGGCAATATTATAGTCGGAAAAAGCACTTGATACAGCTTGAAGCTTTGACCGAAACAGAATTAACTGTACAATTAGCCATCATGCAAGGTGATTATCGACATGGATAAAACGCTCAACCGCCCCGTTCAATCCCCAGCCTGGCAATTTGTCTCCAGGCATAGCTGGATTATGCCGATCCTGTCTTTTTTACTATTTATCGGAATCTGGCAATTACTGTACAGCATACTCAAGTTGCCGGCATTTATCCTGCCCAGCCCGGCATTGGTTTGGGCAAAATTTGTTGAAGTGCTCAACAACGGGATGTGGTGGCGCAATCTTTCTTATACGCTGCTGGAGCTAAGCCTCGGCTTGCTGATCGGCACCGTTGCCGCTTCGGCTTTGGGATATATTTTGTCAAAGACAGTCTATCTCGAAAAGCTGCTCTCACCTTTTTTGGTTGGAAGCCAGTCTGTTCCAGTTGTTGCGATTGCACCATTGATCATTATTTGGTTTGGACCAGGATTATTTTCAAAAGTATTGATTTGTGCGTTGACGGTGTTTTTTCCGGTATTAGTAAACGTATTGGTCGGGATGCGGCAGGTTTCCCAGGATTTACGCGAGCTAATGAGCTCATTTAGAGCCACAGGTTGGCAAACGCTGCGCTACCTGGAATTCCCGGCTGCCTTGCCCGTACTGCTGGGTGGGTTGCGTGTAGGGGCAACTCTGTCTGTTATTGGCGCAATCGTAGGCGAGCTGGTAGGATCAGACCGCGGATTAGGCTATCTGATCAACCTGGGGCGCGGGCAGTATGACACCGCCCTGGTGTTCGTTGCAGTCTTCAGTCTGATTTTTTTGGCCGCCAGTTTGTACGCGCTGGTCTTATTCCTCGAAAGACGTGCGCTAAAATGGCAAACCTGGCGTGATTTCTAAATAGGGATGTTTAAAATGAAACGTATTTTTTTAGTATTTATATTAGCAATCAGCCTGGTATTGACGGCATGTCAGCCACCCAGATCGACTGATCTGAGAACGATCACCTTTAACCTGACCTATGTCCCCAACGTCCAGTTCGCTCCCTTCTACGTAGCTATTGAAAAAGCCTTTTTTGAAGAAGAAGGGCTTGAAGTGGATCTCGTGTACGGAAACGAGGCAGACATGGTCGCGCTGGTCGGGTCGAATCACCAACAATTCATGGTCGCTTCAGGAGAACAAATATTACTCAGCCGCGAGCAGGGACTGCCGGTGGTATCGGTGGCAACCTGGTATAAAGATTATCCTGTGGGCGTGGCTGCCCTCAAGGAATCGGGAATCACAACGCCGGAAGATTTAAGGGGAAAACGGATTGGTTTGCCGGGCTTATATGGCGCCAACTACATTGGAATGGAAGCGCTCGCTGGTCAGACCGGTCTGCAAACTGGCGATTACTCGTTGGTCTCGATTGGATTCACCCAGGTGGAAAGCCTGGTGAGCAATACCGTGGATGCCGTGGTGGTCTACCTGGCAAATGAGCCCGTGCAGCTTAGAGAGCGCGGATACGAAATTGATGTGATTGCTGTACGCGATTACATTGATCTGATCGGCAATTGCCTGGTGACAAACGAAACAACCATGCAAAACGATCCCGAACTGGTTCGCAGCGTGGTCAGAGCCTTTTTGAAAGCATTAACCTACTCAGCAGAAAATCCAGACGAGACCTTTGCCATCAGTCAACTGTATGTTGAAAACCTGACCGAAGAAACTGCTCCGATCCAGCGCAAGGTGTTGGAGCAATCGATCGCCATCTGGCAGGTTGAACCTGAAACCGAGCTTGAACAAGCCGCCAGTTGGCAAAACATGATGCAGGTATTGCTGGATATCGGATTAATGAAGAATACTATCAGTCTGGATGGGGTTTATTCAAATGACTTCCTCCCCTGAACTCTCGCTGGTTGTGCGTGACCTCGCAGTCAGCTTTCCGGATAAGGACGGAAGGCTGGAAGTTCTCGAAAATATCAGTTTTTCGATCAGAAAAAACGAGTTCGTCTGCCTGATCGGACCATCCGGAGGAGGTAAAAGCACCCTCCTGCGCACGCTCGCCGGGTTAATCCCTTATGAACACGGAACCATCGAATATCCCGATCTCCAGGGCAGGCAAGCCCGCACAGGGCTGGTTTTTCAAAAACCCAATTTAATGCCCTGGCGCACCCTGGTTCAAAACATTGCCCTGCCGCTGGAACTGGCAGGCAGACCGCAGTCCGAAATCGATGAAAAAACAGCCGAGATGGTGAAGTTGACCGGGTTGCAGGGGTTTGAGCACAATTGGGCTCACGAACTTTCAGGAGGCATGGCGCAGCGGGTGGCGATAGCGCGTTCGTTAGTGCAGAATCCGGATATTTTGCTTATGGATGAGCCCTTTGGCTCTCTGGATGAACTTACCCGCGAACGCATGAGCGAAGAACTGCTGCGCATATGGAACCAAAAAACGAAAACCATCCTGATGGTCACCCATTCCATCAGCGAAGCGGTCTACCTGGCAGACCGGGTCCTGGTGCTTTCAAGCCATCCCTCCGGGATTGTATTGGATCTTCCCATAGACCTGTCCAGACCGCGCGACCGGGATGTGCGCTATACCCAAACCTTTACCCAATCTGCGCAGATATTACACGATCACCTTCAGATTTAGTTTCGTTAGCAAACAATCAGGCTGCTGTGCTCTCCCAAATGTGATGCAGGGACGGTTGCCACGCCGTCCCGCGATTATCCGTAGGGCGAGATTGAGGGGGTTGTGACAATGGTGTGACGAGGATGTTGCTCACCCTCAATCCGCCGTTATGTGTGGTCATTGGATACGCCGGAACGCGCGGTGCACGTTCCCTACAAAAAGATGGCTTCGCCGGAACAAACCTGCCGCCCTACAGGACTGCGAAAACAGTCACAGGTTTTAACATATACGGTGTATTGTCAACCTGAGCAGGGCGATGCGCAGAGTGCCTTGTAAGCTTCTTGTTGGCAAAGGTTCAGATTCTTCACTTCGTTCAGAATGACAACACCCGGTTCCTATTCCCTATTCACTGTTTCCTGCTCCCTGCACGCGATTGCCATGCCGTCCCGCGATTATCCGTAGGGCGAGATTGAGGGGGTTGTGACAATGGTGTGACGAGGATGTTGCTCCCCCTCAATCCGCCGTTATGTGTGGTCATTGGGTACGCCGGAACGCGCGGTGCACGTTCCCTACAGAAAGATGGCTTCGCCGGAACGGGACAAGCCGCGTTCCCTACAAAAAAATGGCTTCGCCGGAACAGGCGTCTCGCCTTTCGAAAAGATGGCTTCGCCGGAACGGGACAAGCCGCGTTCCCTACAAAAAGATGGCTTCGCCGGAACAAACCTCCCGTCCTACAGGACTGCGAAAACAGTCACAGGTTTTAACATATACGGTGTATTGTCAACCTGAGCAGGGCGATGCGCAGAGTGCCTTGTAAGCTTCTTGTTGGCAAAGGTTCAGATTCTTCACTTCGTTCAGAATGACAACACCCGGTTCCTATTCCCTATTCACTGTTTCCTGCTCCCGGCTCGCAGTTTACTGCTCATATACTAAACCTGCCCCCACCGTTTCAGAATGCGATTACCCCTGCATTTTGCGTTGTAGATCCAAGCACATTCACATTGGGAATTGCTGCCGAAGGTAGCCACCCCGGTTGCTGTTTCCCCCTTTATGGTATAGTTTTAATTCCTAATCTATTTTTGGAGTGAGCGTATGTATATTGCCATCGAAGGCGTTATTGGCGTAGGAAAAACAACCCTGGCTCGGCTGCTTGGTCCTCCTTTTCACGCCGACGTGTTGCTCGAAGTGTTTGAGGAGAACCCTTTTCTAAGCAACTTCTACAGTGATCGCAGCCGTTATGCTTTTCAAACCCAGATTTTTTTCCTGATGAGCCGTTATCACCAACAAAACAAGGTCATCCCGGCTGCATTGGCACAAAACAAGACGATCATTTCCGACTATACCTTCGATAAGGATGCTCTCTTTGCCGGCATCAACCTTGCCGGGGATGAGCTGGAGGTTTATCAGAATGTACATGGAGCACTGGCAGAAAAAATTCCCAACCCCGATCTCGTAGTTTACCTGAAAGCTGACCTGCATATTCTCATGAATCGCATAGCGCATCGCGACAGGTCTTATGAGCGCAATATGGAAAAGTCTTATATCAGCGATCTGATGGAAGCTTACGATGCCTTCTTCCTTCAGGATAAATGGCAAGGTCGTGTTCTGACTATTGACACAGACGATCTGAATTTCGTTGAAAACCAACAACACCTTGACTATATGGTCAATCGGATTAAGCAGGCACTGCGCCTGGCACCTTACCAGCAGAGTTTACCATTGGAGAGCTGAGGAGAGTAGTGTGAGAATAAATCAGGAAATGTTGATCAAAATCGCCAAAGACCATGTGACCAGGCGCGTCCGCAAAGAAAAAGACCTGGTGGCAGTCTATTTAACTGGCTCTGTATCTGAAGGAGAGCCTCTGCTGGGTGGCACCACGGATATTGACATGGTTTTCGTGCATAAGGAAGAGCCCCCACAGAAACGGGAAGTTATCCGCGTGACCTACGAAATTTCTCTCGACATTGAACATCATCACCAGTCTTTCTATACTTACCATCGCCGCTTAAGACAAAACCCTTTTATCGGGCATTATCTCTGTAAGCATCAGAATATCTTGCACGACCGCGATCATTGGCTGGAGTTTATCCATGCCAGTGTCAGCTCCGGTTTCGAAAAACCAGAAAACGTCTATGCCCGCGCTGAGCAGTTTGCCGAAAAAGCTCGCGAACAATGGTTTGATCTTGAAGATCCGCAGGATGTCGACTGGGGAGAGTGGATCGCGCTCTATTTTAAAAGTGTCGGTTTGGCAGCCAACGCCATTGCCTGCCTGGAAGGTGGACCGGTATTGACATCCCGCCGTTTTATGGGCGAATTTACCCGCCGGGCAGAACAAATGGACCAGCTTCCGCTGACCGGCGAACTCACCCGCCTGCTCGGAAACCAAAACTTCGACCGTGCTTCCTTTGAAAAATGGCGTCCGGTCTGGGAAGCCGCCCTGGACAAAGCCAACAAGCGCGATGACTGCCCTCCAAACATTAGCAAGGTACGCAAGGCATACTTTTTGAACAGCGTGGATGCCTTCGCGGAGAACGATGCCTTGCATGCCGTTTTGTGGACCCTGCTCGAAACATGGCACCAGGCTGTTACCTGTCTTGAGGATGACCCGGATGTTCTCAACGATTGGTTTGGGTTCTTAAAATCGCTAGGTTTTGAGCAAGGTGAAAAAGAAAAGCGGGTCGGTGACCTCGATCATTTTATTGACCAGGGTGAACACTTGCTTGAGGAATATAAAAATGAGTATAATCTCTGACAACTGTGGATAAACCCGCCTTACCTTGTGGATAACCTCCCTTTTTTCTGTGTATAAACCCTCTTGGTGTCTGGGGATTATGGTGTTTTTTTGTGGAAAAGGTTAGGAAAAAATCCGCAGGATTGGCTGCTCCCACAAACTCAGTGGGGAAAGTGGGGAAAACCGCAGCATTATCCACGTGGAATGTGAGTTTTAAGGAACGGCTGATTTTCATTCGTCAAACAGTCCAATTTAGACAGATAGTTTTGTATTCTCCACATTATCCACAGGCACTACTAAGACTACTACTTAACAAAATAAAAATAATAATGGATTATCAATCTCCACCTCCAATCCGCCGTTGTGTGTGTCGTGATCGTTATCGTCAAGTATGGAAGGGGCTTGCTCCTCCCGTAAATTCCCAATGAATAAACAGGAACGGGACAAGCCGCGTTCCCTACGATCAGATTACACATACACGCAATTCCTTGCGTTCGTCATTTAAGTATCTGAAAAATACCTTCTTCCCCGTTGACATCAGTTTTTTTAAAACGAGAAGCTAAACTGCTACTTAACCTAACAAAAAAAGCAAATTATCCACCTCTACATCTGATCTGATTTTGAGCGATCACCGGAAAATTAAAGGTGCGTAAAGAAAATGCGGGATATCAGGGATTTGAGGGACCTCTATAAAAATGCTGGTGATAAAACCGGGATTACTCTGAAAACCAGCCGCTCCGGAATCCCATGCCTGAAAAAAAAGCAGATGTTTGCCTGGCTCGAATTCGGAATATGGAATTGTCAATGAAAAACTGGATAGGAAGGGATATTCAGGATCTTCCAGCAATTCCGGAACAAGCTGAACCTCAGCCTGCGGATGGTTTGGGGGCAGATCTACAGACCAGGTTAGCTTCTCAATTGAACCATAGTCATGAATTGCAACTTTGTAAAAGCTGTAATCGTTACTGTTTCCTTCGATCGTAACTGAAAAAGGAGTGCTGTTGCTGCTCACGATTTCGGTTTCTGGTCCGTAAGCAAGCCAATAGGCTGACGGGCTGGCATAGGCGGCACGCATCAAGGAGGTTTTGGTCTGTTCGAGCAAATAATCATTAAAATACCAGCACGCTGTCGTATGCCCACCAGATTCAAAGCTGCCAATTTTATAGGCTAAACCGGGTATATCCAATTCCCAGAAGGCAAAATCAAGCAGATTCCCGGTAATTTCAAAAGAGAACTGCTCTGTGCCGATCATGGGATTTGCCGGTGTGTTGTAAGCAAGCTTATTCGCCAGCGTATAAAGCTCCTGCTCGTGTGGATTTGGGAAGTTTTCATCATATTGATACGGGGTCATAAGATGATTCCTGAAGCTGTCCAGGTGTATTAAGAGCGTGGGGTTTGTATCAGCCGCGATTCCTTCGAGAAAGGATGTTAAAGCTTGGGTTTCGGGCTCGCTGCTGCTCGTTGGACCATGAAAACTTTCGTTACATGGATCAGGGTTCCCTTCAGACCATTCGAATGGAAAATTGTGATTAAGGCGAACACCGGTCAGATTGGAAGGGCAATAGCCTGGGTTGGTGTTGTTTTGCCAGGTTATTGGATGATTATCTTGTGCCTGAGTTTCTGCTATCAGGCGTCCATCCGGATTGGCAAGCGGTATGGCGTAAATTTCAATAAAATCTAAAATCCAGGTGCTCGAGGCGTCCTGATCATAGTTCATCAACAAATCTTCCAGGAACTGCAGGTTAATTTCAACCGGCGCGAACGAATTTGCCCGCAATCCGCTGATCAGAACAAGCCGGGGTTTTTCAGTTTGTATCTTTTGGCTGCCGACTTTAAGCAGCTGGATTTCCTGACCTTCATACGAACTGCCAATATTGTTCAGCTGTACCAGCTCGGGATAAGTTGATTGAAGTTGTTGCATCGCTAATTGTAAAGTCTGGCTGTTGCGGTAGCAATCAAAACCAGGAATCGTCGCGGAAGCGGAATGAGATGCTGTTTGATCAGGGAAAAAAGAGAGCAATATTACAAACAAAATCGAGAGAAAAGGTTTTTTGAGTTGGATTTGTTTTGCCATAGGCAAGACCTTCTGTGAAAACAGCATGATTTCATCTGGATAAATTGTGACAATTTTACATTGTCTGCGAAAGATTGTTATCATTAATCACAAAAACAGGCTTTTGGAAAAATATGAATACCAATGAAGAATTGACGATCAATCTGTGTGTTCCAGCCTTGCGTGTGGCTGATGTGCCTTATAACAGCGCGGAAGCCATTAAATTGATTAATAAACTATCCGGGGAGAGCCAGGGATTTCAGTTGATTCTCTTCCCACAGCTCAGCCTTAGTGCTTATACCTGTGGTGATTTATTCAGGCTGGCACTGCTGGCACGTGCCTGCCTGGAGGCGTTGGAAAATATCGAAGCTGCTGTCGCGGACAGGGACTGCCTGGTGGTGCTGGGCTTGCCCCTGCAGATCGGTGATGGATTGTACGACGCAGCCGCGCTCGTCGGTGGAACAGGTTTGCAGGGTTTCGTGCTCAATCAATCTCCCGAATTGCCATTTTTCACCAGCCCGGTCGATATAGAACGGGATGTCCTTGGATGGAGGGAGCGTACGGTGCCGATCTTAAGGGACGGCTACTCGTTTGGTCGTTGGGCTGGTAAAAACATAAGTGTGCAGCTGGGTCGTTTGGACGCTGATTTTCAAATTAGCAAAACCGAAATATTGCTCAACCCCTGCGCGCTACCTGCTCTGGCAGATATCGATTACGAAGAGATATTTCTACGCATTTCAAGCCAGCAAAAGGGTTGTCTGGCAGTCTGCTCAGCCGGACCAGGCGAATCGACTGGTCAATATGTTTACTCCGGGCTTTCCCAGGTCTGGCATCAGGGAAACAAGCTTTGCGACGGGCAACAGCTCCGTTTCGAGAGCCAGGTGCAAAGCCTTGCGATTACGCCTGAAGCAGCACTGTCCGAAAGAATCTCAACGCAGCCGCTTTCCCATGCACGAGATAAATACAATCCCTTCCTATTCAGCAGCAACGTGGAAAAACTGCTCGAACGCGCCTTTGAGATTCAGGTAACCGGTTTGATGGGCAGAATGCGCCACACCGGCTCGCGAACCATGATTTTGGGGCTCAGCGGCGGGGCGGATTCTGCCATGGCGCTGATGGTCTCCTGCCGGGCAGCCGATCGGTTGGGGCTACCGCGGTCAAGCATTCTCGCTGTAATCATGCCCGGACCAGGCAGTTCGGATACCTCTCTCGAAAGAGCGAAGCACTTGCTGGATCTCACCGGAGTATGGGGACGGTTTAACACAATCACAGATGCGGTCGGGCAGCATCTACTCGCACTGGGTCACGATCTCAGCCCCGACCTCACCTTCGAAAACGCCCAGGCGCGCGAACGTACCCAATTTCTCATGAATTATGCCAACATGCACCAGGGGCTGGTTGTCGGCACCGGCGACATGTCCGAAAACGCCCTGGGATGGTCAACCTATAACGGCGACCAGATGAGCATGTATAACGTCAACGCCGGCTTACCCAAAACTGTTTTATTGCGCTTGCTCCCATGGTCTGCAGCTTATCTGTTTGGTGAAGAGGGTTTGCGGCTGGCTCAGCAGGTCATCGACGCGCCCATCTCTCCCGAGTTGCAGCCAACCAACGCTGCTGGTCAGACAGAACAGGTCACCGAAGAGGTACTCGGTCCTTACCGGCTGCACGATTTCTTCCTCTGGCATGCCATCGGTCAAAAACGTGACCCCAAAGAGGTGTTTGCGTTGGCGAGAATGACTTTTAAGGATGAGTATGCTCCAAAGTTCATTTTGAACAGCCTGCGCACCTTCTATCAGCGCTTCTTCAGGCATCAATTCAAGCGTACTGCCGCTCCTGATGGACCGCAATTGTTCACCGTAGGGCTGGACGCGCGCTCCGGGTGGGGAATGCCAGCCGATGCGAAGCCTGATTTATGGCTGGCAGAACTCGACAAAATCGAAAATACTTTACAAATCCGGGAACAATAAAATGGAAAAAGAGATCGTCCTGGTTTTTGGCACTTCGGCTGACCCCTTTCACCAGGGGCATTCAGAACTGATCGTCAATGCTGTCCGGGAATTAGCCCGGCGTGAAGTCAGGATCAGCAAGGTGCTGATCATGCCTGTATTCCGACACCACAACATCCGGGACAACATCAAGCGCTCTTTACCGCTCACCTTTGAACGCCGTTTTGACATGTGTCAGATTGCTGCGGCTGAATTGCGCGAGACCCTGAAAGGGGAAGTGGATTCTGTCCAGGTCAGCGACCTGGAGAAAAAACTGGTCTGGCGGAGCAACCGACCAAATTTCACCGCTGAAACGATGGCAGCCTTGCGCGGCATAACAGACCCAGCCCTCGAACTGGCGTTCTTAATAGGGGTGGATAGTTTCAGCGGAGATGAACCAACTTTCAAATCCTGGTATCACTGGGAGGAATTGCTCCAGAATACCGCTTTCATTATCAGTCCCCGGCAGGGTTATGAACCGAATTATGAATTTCTGCATAGCCTGAGATTGCTCGGCGGACAGATCATTTACCTGGATAACATCGTTGTTGCCAATCTTTCTTCCAGCCAGATTCGCGCCAGGCTGCTCGAAGGTGAATCTCCTGCGCGTCTGGTTTCTGAAGGCTTACTCAGCCATGAAATCGCCAGCTATATAGAAGAACATGGCGTTGTTTCAATCTGGAAGCAAAACGATTCAAAAGAAGCGACCTCGCTCGTCATAGAAGCTGTCACCGAAGAAGACAGCCTCGAAATGCGCGTCGGTAAACTCTTATTCCAAAAGAAACTCACTCTCGGATTGGCAGAGAGCTGCACCGGTGGCTTGATCGGGCATCTTCTGACCAACGTGCCCGGTTCGTCCGAATACTTCATCGGCAGCGTTGTTGCCTACGCTTACCAGGCGAAAGTCAACCTTCTCGGTGTCAATTGGGATACGCTTAAGCAATATGGCGCGGTCAGCGCTGAAACCGTGCTCGAAATGGCACGCGGGGCGCGCAAGCAGTTCAACAGCGACCTGGCACTTTCAGTCTGCTGCATTGCCGGACCAGGTGGTGCCACAGCCGATAAACCCGTTGGCACCAGCTGCATCGGGCTTTCCACGCCTGATGGCGATTGGACTTATCATTTTCAACTCGAAGGAGACAGGTCAGCAGTTAAGCAAACACTGGCTGAAGAAGCATTGCAAGTAATCTTAAATTACCTCCAGACCCTGCATTGACTCCATAAATGACAACTATCAACGACAGCCTTGCAGAGCCTGAGTTCAGCGAAATTGATACCCTGAAACGAAAATTTCGCTTCCCCGCTTTTATGCCGTTTTTCTGGCTGGGGCTGGCAGGAGTCGCCGGACCAGTGCTCGGACAAATGGTTCATCTCTCCTGGTATTGGTGGGGCGGGTTGGTTTTAGCTGGAATAATCAGTATTTTAATTCATCGAAAAGATCGGATTGCAATCCAGACAATTCGATCCGTCCCGGTTACACTCGTGCTGGCAGCCTTGGGGATAACCGCGATGTTGTATCAGCTCAGCTTGCCTACAGCCGATCCGGAACACCTGCTGTATTATCACCAGAGCGGCAACATCAACCTGACCGGGGTGGTAGTTGCCCCTCCCGAACAAAAAACATCCAGCCTGGAGGTGGTCGTCAGCGCGGAAAAGCTGGCACTCCCCGGGATGCCTGGGCATCCGGTCAGCGGCAAAGTTTTATTCTACGTTCCGTTAGGCACCGTGATCAGTTACGGAGACCGCGTGGATGTTTGGGGAGAGCTTGAAAAACCCGACGAAGGCGAAAACTTCTATTGGCGGGAATATCTCGGGCATCAAGGCATCTATTCCACCATCCAGTATCCAAACGTGAAGGTGATCGAACATGATCAAGGCAACTCTCTGCTGGCGGCTCTTTATACGTTAAGAGAAAGCGGCAGCCAGGTATTGACACAGATTTTCCCCTCGCCTGAAGACGCCTTGTTACGGGGGATTTTATTGGGGGATGAAAGTGCTATATCACCCTCAATGGAAGAAGCTTATCGCCGAACCGGCACCTCGCACATCATCGCCATATCCGGTTTTAACATGGCGGTTTTAGCGGGTATGATCGGGCTGTTCTTCACGCGCCAACTGGGCACAAAACGAGGGGCGATCCTCACGATCCTTGCGCTGGGGGCTTACAGTCTTCTCGTCGGAGGCAGCCCATCGGTGTTGCGGGCTGCTTTCATGGGAGCGTATACCGTTTTGGCAGGATCTGTCGCAAGGAGGGGCAACACGCTCAATAGCCTGGGCTTGAGCGCGTTGGTGATGGTGTTGATTAACCCGCATTTGCCCTGGGACCTGGGTTTTCAATTTTCATTCCTGGCTACTCTCGGGTTGGCGCTTTTTGCCGGACCGTTACAGCTGCGTGTTGAAGACTGGTTCAAAACCCGGTTTGAACAAAAGCAGGCGGTTGTTTTTGCGTCACTCATATCCGAGCTGGTCTTTCTGACCCTGATCGCACAGGCGATGGTGCTGCCTGTCAGCATCTGGCATTTTCACCAGGTTTCATGGCTGTTTCTGATTGCCAACCCGCTTATCCTGCCCTTGCAGCCGGCAGTAATGATTTTAGGGTTGACCGCGATGACCGCTGGGCTGCTTTCAATTACACTGGGAAGAGTTGTGGCATGGGTGGCGTGGCTTTGGGCAGCATTAACCAACTTGATTGTGCTCACTCTGTCGGCAATCCCTACCCAACCACTGAGTTTGCCTGGTTTCAACTTTTTCTGGGTTTGTGTTTATTACCTTGTGCTGTTTGCTCTGATCTTTCGTCCAAAAATAAAAGAAGTCGGCGTGACATTGTTGAAACCACAATACGGGCTGATCGCCTTGGGTGCATTGACTGTTGTTACCTGGCTGGCTGTAGCAAGAGCGCCTGATACAAACCTGCACATTTACCTGCCGGGTGAAGAAAAACAAGCTTTCTTATTGATTAAGGGAGGAGAAGGGCAGGGCATATTGCTGGCAGGCTCGGCTGGAGAGCACAGCCTCGTTGAAGAAATATCCGCGCGGCTGCCTTTGTTTACGCGGCGTATGGAGGTTGTGATCATCCCCCAATGCAAGCGTGATCAGCTCACAGGTATGTTCCTGGTTGCAGAAAAATACGCGATCGACCAGGTGTTGTGGCTTTGCGACCCGGAAAGTAACCAGACAAGCCGCAATTTATTCCAGGCGTTGGAGAATAAACAGGTCAGGCAGGAGTTCCTGACGAAGAACATCCTCATCGAATCGAAAGATTTGGTTTTGGAACTTACGATGTATGAAGAGCTTCCAGCTGGCATGACGCTTGAGCATGGGGAAATCTCCTTGTTAATCCTATCGCCTTCTTCGGCAGAAAAGCTAGGTGTGGATAGCTTTGGGGCAATCGATACCCAGAACGGCGCCGGCTTCAGAGTGTATCCAGGTTGTGAGAATTGTTTGGCGATCCTCGGAGATAATAGCGATAATAATGTACGGCTGAATAAAGACAACAGTCTGGAATTGGTCAGTGATCGAAAAAGTCTGTCGATTCGGTAACAAAAAATAATGGTTCATGATAAACTTGTCGGCAAGTAATCACATTATTACAGGTTAATCAAGAGGACCAAATGAACTTGCAACTCACAAACCAGGTTGACTATGCAATTCGCGCAATGGCTTTCTTAGCGGAGAGTGAAAAGGGGAAATGGATTCCATCAAGTATGATTGCAGAAGAAATGGAAATATCGCGGATGTTCCTGTCCAGAATTAATATGTATTTGGGAAGGGCAGGGCTGATTCGATCGCAGCGCGGGGCTAAGGGTGGCGTGATGTTGGCAAAAGATCCTGCTGAGATTAGTATCCACGATATCATCGTTGCTGTTGACGGGCCGATACTTGTCAACAAATGCCTTGAAACACCCGATAAATGTACATTTCCGCTTAGTACTCAACTGGGCACTTTTTGGCAGAGTGTCCAGGATGACCTGGTGGATAGGTTGAAAAGCGCAAGTCTGAAAGACCTTACAGGATAAAATTCATTATCACCCGATTTGCCATTCTGAATGCGGTAAAGTAATTACAACACTGCGAACTTTCGTTGCCGGCGCTGCAGGAACGCTGGAACTGCAAAAGGGTCGCCGGGTGGGTGAAATCCCGACGTAGCAAAAATTCCGCAGGTCGAACGAATATTATGAGCAAATTCCTGTTCCACGTTCCCCGCTACCCGCTCCCCGTTGCCTGAGTCATCCTGAGCCTCTTTTTCGAAGGATCTTAACAATCCCATGAACAGACAGCAATTCTCAATATGAATGTGTTTAGATCTAAAATGCAAAATACAGGAGTAATCGGACTCCGTAGCGTGAGAGGTGGGTTCAGGACGTGTGCAGGGAACAGGAAAAAGGAAACAGGGGACAGGGAATATGGACCAGGAACTGGGTTTTGTCATTCTGAACGAAGTGACACACAGTGTACTTCGTAAGAATCTGAACCTTTACCAACAAGAACCTAACAATGTACTCCGTGCATTGCTGCGCTCAGGATGACAATACACCTTTTGAGCTAAAACTCGTGACTGTTTTCGCAGTCCTACAGGGC
>ENA-UOOH01001777-UOOH01001777.1-fermentation-metagenome-genome-assembly--contig:-NODE-1777-length-20174-cov-5.085442_pt1 | contig 20174 bp, 14 predicted proteins | sample MGYA00245778_ERZ724025 | MGnify/ENA primary metagenome ERZ724025 (study PRJEB28704, sample SAMN03018313) | fermentation metagenome | biome: anthropogenic terrestrial biome; feature: soil; material... | reverse complement strand
ATTCAAAGTGTGAGCCGACGGGGACGTCGGCGCTCCCAGGGGGCCATGACCGATCAATCATGGTTCGAGCCTTAACCACCCACCTCCGGCCATCAGCCCGTTCAACGTCCGCTAGCCCTTCACTCTTCCCCCACCCACAGTGGACCTCCGACCTCGCACAGGGCCTCCAGGCCCCGTGCAGCAGCACGCGAAGCCGTGCTGCGGACCTCCGACCCCGCCTGATGCCCTGCGGGCATCAGGCTTCCGGCCGCCAGGCCGGAACCCGATTTTTTTGGTCGCGTATAGTTTTTTTACAAGACTCTCTTGTATGATTTGTGTTAGGAGGTGGGGCAGGAAGAAAGGGACGCGGTCGAAACGGCGCAGGAGTCGGATTCGACAGGCGGAAAGGCATTGAGATGGACAAGGAACGCGGCTTCTGGAGGAGAGGCCTGCGGCTCTTCTGTCTGGTCGGAGCGGTCCTGGTATTCGGGTGCAGGCCGGATACCGAACGGGGTGAAGACACCCCGGCCGCGAAGCGGGTGGAAGGCGTTGCCGAGGCAGGTTCAGCGGTCCTGACGAAGGCGGGGCCGAACGGGGGACGGGACTGGTTTGGGGATGCGACCGAGGAGGTAGGACTTGATTTCGTCCACTTCAACGGGATGTGCGGGCGCTTCTACATTTGTGAGATCAAGGCGCCCGGGGTTGGGGTGGTGGATTTCGACAATGACGGGGATCTGGATCTTTACCTTGTTCAGGCGACGATGTTTGATCCGGGGATGTCGGTCGACGCGGCGGTGATACCGCCCTCCGGGCCGTTGCCGCTGAAGGATCGGCTATTCAGGAACGAGCTGATTGGGCCGAATGGCGCGGTCGGGTCGTTACGGTTTACCGATGTGACGGAGAGCAGCGGGGTGGAAGCGACCGGCTATGGGATTGGGGTGGCGGCCGGGGACTATGACAACGACGGTTGGATCGATCTCTATGTGAGCAACATGGGTCCGAACCATCTCCTTCACAACAATGGCGACGGCACATTCACCGATCGAGCGGTGGCCTTAGGGGTGGAGGACCCGCGGTATAGCACGGGTGCAACGTTCCTCGACTATGACAACGACGGTTGGCTGGATCTCTTTGTGTGCGCCTATGTCAACTTCAAGGAGCGGACAAACATCGAGTGCTTCCACCCTTCTGGTCAGCAAGACTATTGCGGGCCGTTGGCCTATGAGCCGTTGGTGGACCGGTTGTTTCACAATCGCGGGGACGGGACTTTTGAGGATGTGACGGTCGCCTCCCGGATTGCCACGGAGTATGGCAGTGGGCTTGGGGTGATTGGGGCTGATTTCAACCGCGACGGTTGGATGGATATCTATGTTGCCAACGACGCCCGGGAGAACCAGTGCTGGATCAACCAAGGGGATGGGACCTTTCGCAACGACGCGTTGATGGCGGGATGTGCCCTGGACGCGACGGGCGATCCGCAGGCGAGCATGGGGGTGGACGCGGGCGATTTCGATGGTGACGGCGACGAGGACCTCTTCATGACGCATCTGGCGGGGGAGACCAACGCCATCTATGTCAACGACGGGACCGGTTTTTTTGAGGAGATGTCATCGGCGACGGGACTGGCGGTGCCGAGTGTGCCCTACACCTCTTTTGGGACGCGTTGGTTTGACTATGACAACGATGGCTGGCTGGACATAGCGATCGCCAACGGTGCGGTAAGTATAGAGGAGACGCAGGCTCGTGCAGGGGATCCCTTCCCATACAAGCAGCGCAACCAACTGTTTCGCAACGCAGGGAATGGCAGGCTGGTGGAAGTGACCGACCAGGCAGGGGCAGCCTTTGAGCTGATGGAGGTCAGTCGGGGACTCGCCTTCGGCGATCTCGATAACGATGGCGACACGGACTTGTTGCTGACGAACAACTCGGGGCCGGCCAGGGTTTTGATCAACCAGGTTGGGCAGGACATGCACTGGCTTGGGTTGCGCCTATTGGATCGAGCTGGGGTTCGGGACATGTTGGGCGCCCGGGTCTGGGTGGATCGCCAGGGGGCACCGCCCTTGTTAAGGCGGGTGCATGCCGACGGGAGTTACATCTGTGCGAATGACCCTCGGGTGTTGGTGGGGTTGGGGACTTTGGAATCGGTGGAGCGCATCCGTGTCGAATGGCCGGATGGGAGCAGGGAGGTGTTCCTGGGGCTGGATGTGGATCGGTACCATGTGATCCGTCAGGGCGGCGGCATGGCATGGGTGGATTGAATCACGACCTCCCGGTCGGGATCCGGCCGGGGGGGAGGGACGGCGTGGAGTGTGGGAGGACGGTTCATGCTGGTCTGGCAAAGGAGTACGATTTTGTTTGGGGTGCTGGTGTGGTGCCTGCTTGGGTGTCATCGACAGGAGGAGGGGGTGCCGTCGGCGGATAACGTCCCTGACGCGCCTGGATGGGTAGCGCCGCAGCTGCCGCGGGCGGATCTGTCGGGTGTGGATCCCTCGGTGCGCAACCAAATTGAAGTCGCGGAGCGCAAGGCAATGGCGTTGCAGGCAATGGCGCCGATCGAGCCGTCGGCGGTAGGTACGGCGATCGGGCACCTGGGGATGCTCTATGAGACGTACGACTACCACCAGACTGCGGCGGAGTGTTTCGAGATCGCTGGGCAATTGGATCACAAGCAATTCAAGTGGGTGTATTGCCTGGGTTTAACGCATCGATCGCAAGGGAGGACGGAGGAGGCACTGCACGATTTCCAGCGGGTCATGGAGATGTCCCCCGGCTTTTTGCCGGCGCGGATTGGTGCGGGCCAAGCCTGTCTGGATCTGGATCGGCATGAGGAAGCGAAGGCCTTGTTTGAGGCCGTATTGAAGGCGCAGCCGGACAACCCGCCGGCCTTGGCCGGGATGGGGAAGGTTGCGTATGCGGCGAAGGAATGGAAGATGGCGATTGCTGCCTTCGAACGGGCTCTCACGCTTCAACCGGAGGCGACGGCGCTGCACTATTCCTTGGGTTTGGCATACAGAGGTGCGGGGGATTTGGAGCGTGCGCGGGAGCATCTCGATCAACGTGGAAAGTTAGACGCGTTCATGCATGACCCGATCTATGCGGAGATATGCAGCTTACGTACGGGCACGCGTGCTCACGAACATCGCGGTGTGAATGCGGGCAAGGGTGGGGATCTGAAGATCGCGATTCAGGAGCTCGAGCAGGCGGTAACGCTCGATCCGCGGATCGCGTCGACGAGGACCAATTTGGGGACTGCCTATGCATTGGCGGGGAGGTTGGAAGACGCGCTCGATCAATACCGTGCCGCGATTGCGCTTGATCCACAGGACCGTCGCGGACAGTGCAACTGCGGGATGATTCTGGCCAAGCTGGGCCGTTTGGACGAAGGGCTCGCCTGCTTTGCCGAGGCCTTGGAGTTAGACCCTGACTATTGTGACGCGCACATCGGGTATGCGGCCATTTCCGGATTGCTGGGTGATCTGGAGGGGGCGGAGCGACATTTTCGTTTGGCCTGGAAGCAGGATCCTCAAAACCGGGCGGCCCTGCTTGGTCTGGCCAAGGCATTGGCCCTGCTTGGTGAGGATAGGGCGGCGAGGGAGGTCCTGGAGGAAGGGCGCAAGGTGCATCCCCAGAGCCTTATCCTTGCCGAGGCGCTTGCCCGCCTTCTGGCGACGAGCCGGGATTCAGCGGTTCGGGATGGCGGTAGAGCGGTGGAATTGGCGGCTGCGGTGGTCCAGGTGCGGCCCACCGCGCAACATTGGGAGACCCTTGCGATGGCGTTTGCTGAAGTCGGTCGTTTCGAGGAAGCGGTCAGCCTGCAGCAACGCGCGCTGGGTTTTATCCGTGAGACCACCCCTGTGTGGGTGGGAGAGGAGGGCGATGACGGGCGTGTGAGGGTGGCGTTCATGGAGCTTGAGGATGCCCAATCGCGGCTTGTCGGCTATCAGGCTCATCAGCCGTGCAGGAATCCTCGGTATCGCTTCGACCACTTGGAGGGCCCCATACAGAGCGGACGGCAATAGTGCTAACCAAGAAACAGAATAAGAGCCTGTCCGAAAACCCCGTTGGGCAACAACGAAAGGTCTCCGGGTCCGGATGGGAAGGATTCCCGCAGAGGACGCAGAGGTTTATTGGGGGGGTGCAGCGACATCGAAACAGTTTTCAGCAACTGGCCTAGTCTGCTGAAACGGTATATCTAAAAAAACCAAAAAAGTCAGGGGCAGAGCCTGGAATCTACCCACTCCCAAAGGCAGGTCGAAAACGCCACCGCGCCCTCTGCGGAAGGCTCTCCGGATCCGGATGGGAAAGGCTGGTTGGGAAAGCGGATACCTTTTCGGACAGGCTCGTGCAAGGCATACTTGGGGAGGAGGAAGGACTTCGAATTTTATCTCTTGATCCCTATCTCGCCTTATGTTTGAATTTGATTAATTTCAGGAGCTTTGATTCAACCAACAACAGAACGAGAGGCATATGAAAAGATTACTTCTTTCAATCCTTCTCTGTGGCACGGTGACGGCAACGCAGACGTTTGGTCGATCGATCGGAGTTAATTTCGTATCGGATCGGCGTGCGGAATCGGCATTGGGAGCTGCGGAGGAGGCCGGGTTTGTAGCCCAGGTAAACTGGAACAACTCCATCCCGATCACGGCGGATAACGCCGGTACAGGCAATGCCGCATCCGGGGACATCTCCATGATCGCAACGCCCACCGAGGGTGTGCTTGTGGATGATACGGGCGCCGCGACTGATGTGTACATCTCTTGGGAGAGTTCAAACACATACTCGCAGGACACGGGCACTGCGCCGGCCACGCCTGATCAGAAATTGATGGACGGCTATTTGGATGCTGCTTTGTTGACGGGAGATGTCGCTTATCCGACGGAGATCTACCTCGATAGCATTCCTTATGAGTTGTATGACCTGATCATCTACGTTGGGTCCGACGGCAATGACCGAGTAGGCAAGACGACGCTCGACTACGATCCTGCCACGGATATTTTTTATATGACGGCCTCCAACTGGATCAGTGGAGCGTTCTCGGGAGCCTTCGTCAGGGCGGTGGGTACCACCCAAGAGACGGCGAATGCCGCTCATTACTCGATCTATAAAAACCTGACAGCAAGTTCGGTTGTTATTGAAAACACGCGGGTTACCAATAACGTGGGCCTGCATGGAATTCAGATCGTGGAGATCCTGGACAACGACAACGACGGCATGCTGGACAGTTGGGAATTGAAGAACGGTTTGGACCCGAGCAATCCTGCGGATGCCAATCAGGACGCGGACAATGACGGGTTGACGAACCTCCAGGAGTTCAATCTCAATTACGACCCGAACAACCCGGACATGGACGATGACGGTTTGTTGGACGGTCGCGAGGTCGAGCTCGGCAGCGATCCGTACGTTCAGGATACCGATCGCGACGGCCTCCTGGATGGGGAAGAGGATGCGATGGGACTGGACCCGACCACGCAGGATTCGGACGGAGACGGGTACACGGAACCGTTCGAGATTGCCAACGGTTCGGATCCGACCAACGTCAACTCCGTGCCTGAGGGTTTGGACGCAGCGATCAGCGTCAACTTCATCGGTGGCCGCAGCAATATTGTCGACGAAATCGAGACTGGTGTTGACGGCGGCATCGTAACCGGTGTAGCGGGCGTTGAGGAGCGTCCCAACTGGAACAACGTCGCGTCAGTGGGCGTGGTTGAGGGTGGACCGACTGCGCTTGTCGACGACTCCGGTGCCGACAGCGGCGCTACGATCGAATGGAGCGGGGTACCGAACACTTGGTCGATCACGACGCAGACCCCGCCCGATGGGAACTCGAAGCTCATGAACGGGTATCTCGACACGCTCGACGATTCGACAACCACGGCGATGGTCAGCAATGTCTCCTTCGATCTCTATGATGTGATCGTCTACTTCGAGCGTGACAATACAAACAGCCTCGGGCGGTACACGGTCAACGACCGGGTGCACCACACGCTCGTTCCGGATCCGGTCTGGCCTGTGACGGGCGGCAACGGCGTCTTTATGGAGGCGAATCTGCCGAACGAGATCGGGAATTACACGGTCTTCTCGAACATGACCGGTGATGATATCACGATCCTGGCGTTCCCGCTGACTCACCGCGCGCCTTTGAACGGTATTCAGATCATTGACGCGCCGGACACTGACGGCGATGGAATCTCCGATCGCTTGGAGTTGAAGTATGGGCTCAATCCGAACGACGCGTCGGACGCCGCTGGCGACCTCGACTCGGATGGGCTGACCAACCTGCAGGAGGCCCAGCTGGGCCTGCTCCTGGATGTTGCGGATTGGGACCAGGATGGGCTGCTTGACGGCGATGAGGTCGCATTCGGTTCTGACCCCTGGACTCCGGATGCGGACGGTGATGGGCTGCTGGACGGCGACGAGTTCGCGGTCGGCTCCGATCCTCGGAACCAGGATACCGATGGTGACGGGTACACGGACGACTACGAGTTCATGGTGAAGACTGATCCGACCGATGTGAACATCACTCCTGCTGGGATCGTTGGGATGATCGGCATCAACCTCATTGCCGGCCATAACGGTGACCCAGATGGAGATGGCGTGGAACAGCCTGTACCTGGTGGCTCGGTGACGGGGATTGCGGGTTACATGCAGCAGGCGAACTGGAACAACGTGGCGGACGTCGGCGTCCCCGCGGGTGGTCCGGTTGCTTTGATCGATGATACTGGCGTAGCCTCGGGCGCGAGCGTGACATGGTCCGGCTCGCCGAACACTTGGTCGATTACCACCGGTGCGCCGGCCGACCAGCATGGTCAGCTGATGAACGGCTACCTCGACACGAACAACACCTCCACGACAACGGTGGTCGTCGAGAACGTCTCGTTCCCGACTTACAACGTGATTGTCTACATGGATGGCGACGGCACGAACAACATCGGGTCGTACACGGTCAACGGCGTGAACAAAATGATTCGCGATCAGAACAACAACTGGCCGGTAACGGCCGGCGGGAGGACCTATCGCTTATCGGAGGGCACGTCGGATGCCGGCAATTATGCGATCTGGGAGGGAGTCACCGGAGCGACGTTGACGATCACGGCGACGCCTGCCGAAGGCGGCACGCGCGCGCCGATGAACGGCATTCAGATCTTCGAACCGTTGCCGACCTCTGGTGAAGCCCCTGTGATCACGGGAATTGCCAAGGCCTCGGCAACGGAGCTGACGATCACGTTCGCCTCGGTCGCGGGCGCGAGCTACACGCTCCAGGCTGCGGACAATCCGGCCGGCCCCTTCACCGATCTCCAGACCGGGGTCGCCGCAACGGGCGATTCGACGGCGGTGACGGTTGGGGTCGCTGAAGCGGCGAAGTTCTTCCGGTTGGTTCTGGAATAACAACGCTCAAGAATGGCTAAACGGCCTGCCTGCATCGATTCTGCAGGCAGGCCGTGCGATGAACCACAGAAACATCGACCGGCCTCCTGCTGCGATCGGGCAGTGTGGGGCCGGTCCAATTTTTTTGGCGGTTACAGTCGTCCGAAAAGGCCATTGGCACCGAGCGCGGCTCTCCGGATCCGGATGGGGAGGACTCGCGCAGAGGCGCAGAGGCGCAGAGGGGGGATAGGGAGGACTGGGAATGCAGAAACGTCGAATCTGCTTTCTGCAATTGCCTTGGACAGCAGGCACAGGGCACCCCAAAAAGCCCTCTCAGAAAAGGTTTGGATCAGTGCATGGACCCAAACCACCCCCATGGCCAGGTCGAAACCGCCACCGCGCCCTCTGCGGGAGGCCCTCCGGATGGAGATGGGAAGGACTCGCGCAGAGGCGCAGAGGGGAGAGAGGGAGGACTGGGAATGCAGAAACGTCGAATCTGCTTTCTGCAATTGCCTTGGACAGCAGGCACAGGGCACCCCAAAAAGCCCTCTCAGAAAAGGTTTGGATCAGTGCATGGACCCAATCCACTCCCAAGGCCAGGTCGAAACCGCCACCGCGCCCTCTGCGGGAGGCCCTCCGGATGGAGCTGGGGAGGTCCGGTTGGGAAAGCGGCTTTTTTCGGACAGCCACTAGGTTGCGGCAGCTGACTCAACCCAGGCCGTTGTCGTCTATTGCAGCGGCGATTGGTGAATCAGACCGCGCGAGCGAGGCTGAGTCCGAGAAAGAAGGCGGCAAGGCCGATCATGACCTGGAGGGCGATGTTCGCGAGGGCCAGAAGCAGCGCTCGCTTATCGATGAGGTGTCCGGTTTCGGAGATGAAGGTGGAGAAGGTGGTGAAGGCTCCCATGAACCCGACGAGCAGAACGGTTCGGAATTCAGGGCTGATCGCGCTGCGCTCCACGGCAACGGCCCAAATCAGGCCGAAGAGGAAGCAGCCCAGGATATTGACGGTTGCGGTCGCCCACGGGAATGCGGAACCAAACCATCGGTGGACCGTGGCTGAGAGGCTGTAGCGCGCGAGGGTGCCGCACGCGCCGGCAAGAGCGATCCAGAAGAGCTTGAGGGCCATGAGGCGGGTCCTTGTTTCATTATGCCCGAAAGCAGGACGAATCCACGGATAGGCTTCAAACCGTCTCGTCTGCCTCGGATGGTGGGGAAGATGGGGGGACAATCTGTGGAGGGCAAATGAGGCGGAGTGCGTAGGTAGCCAGGATTCGTGCGTCGGTCTTGAACCCTTGCATGGCGACATAGAATGCCTCGGCACCGTAGGCTTCATCGGGATCGTTCGGGGGAGTGGCCATGGGGAGGGCTTCGGTCACGAGACCGGCGCGTGCCCGCTTGTAGAGTTCAAGCCAGTCTGCAGGGAGTTCGCGCAGTTCCTCGAGGGTTCTTGGGGGGAGTCCGACGAGTCCGATCTGTCCCTTGACCACGCAGACCAGGCCGGGTAGGAACACGTTCCAAAAATGGCCGTGAATGGGGTGCTTGGGTGGGTGTGCGGGGCGGTACAGCCTGCGTTGGAGTGTGGGCGCCTGTTCAGGGGGACTGGAGAGTGGGAGGCGTGGGAAACGGCTGAGCTGCCAGCCTTCGGACTGGGAAAGGCGTGCGGCGAGGTATCGCCCCAGCAGGAGTGGTGAGAGACAGACCAGCAGCAGCAGGCCGAGGGTTCGGGAGGCGGTACGCTTCATCCAGGAGAGGAGAATCGGCTGGGAGAGGCTGGAGAGGAGCAAGGGGTCGTCGACATTGACCACTCCACCGATCCTTGTATTGACCAGGCGGTTGTGTCGCACGACGGCATCGCGGAGCTCCAGTTTTTCTCCGACGTAGGTGCCGGGCAGGACGGTGGTATTGGAGATTTCAGAGTGTTCATCGAGGAGGCATTCCCGTCCGATAACGGCATAGGGTCCCACGACAGCGCCCCGGTGAATGCGGCAATCGGCGCCAAGATAGCAAGGGGGAAGGATCCGGGCGGTGGGATGGATTTCGACGTTTCGTTCGAACCAGATGCCCTCGGGATTGGGACGCCCCGGGAATCCGGCCGGGATGGCGGTTTGATCCAGGAATTTCCTTTGGCTGCTCAGGAGGTCCTTGAAATCTCGGAGAATCAGCAGGTTCTCTTCGGGGATACGGTGGTAACGGACGGGTTGTGGGAGGGCGTCGGGCAGTGACAAAAGACTCAGGTTTGGGTCAAGCCCCGCCCATGCGTCGATCGGGATCAGCGCCCATTGGGTCCATGTCTCCCCACCGGCGGGGGTGGGGAAGGTCAGAAGGCTGGATTCCTGAGCTCCGGCTGGTTCGGGTCCTATCCAGGGAGTGGGGCTGCAGGGCAAAAACTCTTCGTGGGCGAGCAGGATACGCTGCTCACGAGTCAGGGCGATGGTTTTTGCGATGGAGAAGGGCGCTTGTGGGTTGCGAACGAGGTGGTAGTGAAAGCGTGCCCCCCACCGGGTACCGGAACCGAAAAACTGCTCAATGATCTCCGGGTGGTGATGGAGAACGAAGTCGAGGTCTTGGACACCCCAAGCGACGATTTGCTCGACGATGAGCTGGAGCAACGGACGATCGATCAGCGGCAGAAGGGTGGGGATGGTGCGGCCGGCCATGGCCTCTAGGCCGGGCGTCGCAGCGGTTGCGAGGATGACCGCTCTCATGGCAACTCTTTCTCCTGATCCATCAATAAGCCCCTCTCCCCAGCAGGACGGCAGGGATGGTCTTGATCAAAATGATGAGATCGAGACGGAGGCTTCTGCTTTGGATATAGTTGAGATCGAGCTCGAGCTGTTGTTGGAAGGGAATATCGCCTCTTCCACTGACCTGCCAGATACAGGTCAGCCCGGGGATGACGTCGAGCCGACGGCGGTCGGCCAGGGTGTACTGCGCGACCTCGCCGACGGTCGGTGGTCGGGGGCCGACGAGGGACATATCTCCTTTGATGACGCACCACAACTGAGGCAACTCGTCGATACTGAGCTTGCGAATGATGCGCCCGATCCAGGTGACTCTGGGGTCACGTTTCATCTTGAAGGTGATGCTTTGACCACCGTGATCGCTCTGGGGCATGAGATCGGTCTTGAGGCTCTCTGCGTTGGGGAGCATTGATCGGAATTTCGGGAAAGGAAACTCCTTCCCCCATTTCCCGACGCGTGTCTGCCAGAAGAGAACGGGGCCACGGTCGGTCAGTTTGACGGCGATTGCGACGACGGCGAAGAGGGGAAGAAGGAGAAGTCCTGCGGCAACGGCGACCGTGATATCCAGCACTCGTTTGACCCAGGTTGTGCCCCGAACGACGAGGAGCCACGCATACTTCTTCCAGTAGAGGCGCGCATTGGTTTGGAGCGAATTGCCGTGAGCAAACCTTTGATAGAGCTCCTCCATGAGGTCGATTCTGGCGGATGGATCGGTCCATGGATGATCGGAAGGGGTCATGGTTACGATAGCGTACTGGGTGTTGCGAGATCGGTGGGGTTGGGGTGTTATTGAAAGGAATGAACCGCTTCATTCGTGGAATTGAAGATCTCCACGATCCTGTGCATACGCACCAGCTCGAAGAGTGTGCGCACTGGCTTGGAGAGATTGGCGAGTTTTACCTCTCCCCCTTGGGCGTGTACTTTGCGCATGCAGGAGAGAAACGCACCGAGCCCGGAACTGTCCACAAAATCGAGCGCGGCCAGGTCGAGCACGACCTGAGATTCTTTTTCCACCGCCGGTGTAATGGCAGATTTGAACTGCTCCACATTGGAAGCATCGAGGTGATGGATTTGGACACGGACGACGGTGACGGGTCCGATCATGGACTTGACCAGTTCCATAAGTAGGCTCCTTTTACCGGATAAATATAGCTGTTTCACGGTGGATTCGCCAATGGCACCTTGGGCCCATGCACTCTCGATAGGCGTAGTGGAAAAAATGTCCTTTTCAAGCGCTTCTTGCATGATCGGATCGAATTTGACTATGGAGCAATGTGGTCCCGGGGTACGAGGTACTTTAGGGTCATCCTGGAGACGGCGTCGGATTGCGCCGCGAATGGCGGGTCTATGGAACTGAAGTATCTCATTTTCTGGGCGGTCTTTTTGGGGGGAATCCCGGTAGGGATCTTTCTTTGCACGGTCTTTCGGTCGGCCATTCATTGGACTGCCGTCCTCCTAGTATGGGCCACCGCCGTTCCCGAATCGGCCGGGATCAACTTCTTTTCGAGGGAGTTCTACCGTGCATCGACCCGCGGGTTGGAGGTCAGCCTGGTCGATTTATGTGCATTGGTCATGTGTGCAGCGATCTTCACGCAGCCGGCGCGTTACAAGATTCGTTGGATCCCTCCGCTGACCATCCCGTATGGGGTCTATATTCTGATCGCATTGGCATCCTGGAGCCTGGTAGGCCCGGCCTTTGGAGTCCCTGATGGGATGGGGGCACCGCCGTACGATCGATTTGAGGTGGGCCTGTATCCGTTGTTTGAGATCAGCAAGGTGATCCGGGGGTGTTTTGTCTATTGGGTGATGGTGAATTATCTCCAGGAGAAGGGCGCGGTTCGGGCTTTGGTCGTGGGCTTTGCGGTGACGGCTTTTTACATGGCGCTGGTGAGTCTGACGGACCGCTACCTTTTTGGTGTGCACAGGGTTCAGGCGACTTTGGGGCATGCGAACAGTCTTGCGACTTACATGGCGATGACGGGGACGGTGATGTTTTCGTTTGCCCTGGGTAGTTCACGTTGGCTGATCTCCGGCCTATTCACCTTTTTGACGGGGTTGGCGGGAGGGAGCGTTATCCTGACGATTTCACGGGGCGGTTTGATGGCCTTGGCGCTTGGGCTTTATGCGGTCTGGTCGGCCCTGTATCGTCGGTTTTTCAATATCAAGAACACGGTGATTGTCGTGCTCAGTTTGGGAGCTGGCCTTGTCGTTTTGGGGATGGCGTCCGACACATTGAGGACGCGGTTTGTGGATGAGCAGGATGCCGGGGCGGACCTTGAATACCGCAGGCTATACAACGAAGAGGGCAGGTTGATGGCAAGGGACCACCTCTTGGGTGTGGGGATGGGCAATTTCTCCGCCTGGTCCTGGAATCGATATGCTGAATTGGTTGATCCTGAGCTGCCGCCGGGCACGCCTGCGCACAACATCTGGTACCTGACGGCGGGAGAGCTTGGGATCCCGGGGCTGCTGGCGCTGATTTGGATTTGGGCTCGCTTTTATGCGATAACCCTTCCTTTCCTCTGGGGCAAGGGGGTGGATTTACTGACGGTGCTTGCGGTTGCGGCGGTCGCTGCCACCTTGGTTTGTCATTTTCAGTCGCTGTTGCAGCTGGGATATCGGCAAACCCCGATGTATTTCATGATCCGCGTATTAATGGCGGTTGCGGTTGCTGCCTATCTCGATCAGCGCAAGGAAGCATGAGGCCGCGGGGAAGAGGTCGGAGGTCCGCTGTGGCTGGAGCTTTGGCTGGGGGAGTGTGAACAATCGAGCGTGGGCGCGGTGGCGTTTTCGACCTGGCCACGGGGGTGGTTTGGGCCATGCCCCGTTCCCAACCGCCGATAAACCGTCCACGCGTATTCGATTCGGTCAGCGTCATGCGTGAAGGCAGGGAAATGAAACCGCCAAGACGCCAAGAGCGCCAAGGGGGGGAGGGAAGACACGTTTGGATTTGACCTGAGCGGTATGGATGGGCGCGAGCGCATTTGCGGTTTTCTCCAGACTCTCAATCTTCTTGGCGTCCTTGGCGCCTTGGCGGTTCTTCTTGGCGTCCTTGGCGTCTTGGCGGTTCTTCTTGGCGTCCTTGGCGTCTTGGCGGTTCTTCTTGGCGTCTTGGCGGTTCTTCTTTTGCGCCGACCCTTGTTGTTGGGAAATTTTTCGGATTTACCGTTTCAGCAAGCCAAGGCAGTTGCAGAAAACAGTTCCGACGTATCTGCATCCCCCCCCTCTGCGCCTCAGCGCCTCTGCTGGTCCTCCCCATCTTCGGGTTGCTTTTGTATTGCTGCCCCTTTTAGAATGGCGCCTTTCTGAAGTGAGCGGACCATCTGATGCAGCATTAAAGGTGTGGGGAGGTTGGACATGTCTGGGCGTCGATATCAATGGGTGATTTTGGGGGTGATCTGCCTGATGGGGTATTGGGTACCGGGTGTCCGCGCCCAAGGCCTGAGACTTTCCGATTTCCTTGGGGAGATGGTGGCCTTGGAGCAATTGCGCACCCTACCGGACCCCTGGTATGAGACGGTGCAATTCGCCTCCTATGATCGCCGGAGCGAGGGGGCGTATCAGCCGGGGTGGTATGCCAATTCCGATGGATTTGGGAACGAGCCGATTCCGAATGTCTTGGAGGTTTTGGATGCACCGACGCAGGAGAACCCCCAGGGGCGGTTCTTGTTGGTGGACGAGACCGGTCCGGGGGTGATGGTTCGGACATGGACGGCCCGAATGAATGGTTCGCTAAAGGTCATTTTGGATGGTGCCGAGGAACCGTTGTATGAGGGGCCGGCGCAAAGTTTTTTGCAGGAGACATACAAAGCGTTGAGCTCTGTTTTCGCCGCGGATCTCCCGATCGAAATCGATCCGTTTCGTCAGCGTGACGCCTGCTATTTTCCGGTTCCTTATTCCAAGGGCCTGCGGGTGGAATGGACGGGACGGTTGGACCAGCTGCACTTCTATCATATTGAGGTGCGTCGCTATGCTGAAGGGGTAGCGGTCCAGAGTTTGGACGGGAACGTGTGGACGGAGAACCTGGAATTGATCGAGCGCACGGTTGCGGCGCTGGCGAACCCCGGTGCCTACCTGGATGGTCTGCTGGCCGATACGGAACAGGGGCAGGTTTCGGCCGAGATTGAGCCTGCAGCGGAGGTGGAGCTGTTTAAGCTAGAGGGAGATGAGGCGCGGGAGGTGGTTCGTCTTGCGCTTCGGGTTCGTGCGGCGGATCCGGTTAAGGCCTTGCGTCAGGCCATCGTGCGGATCTATTTCGACGGGTCATCGCAGCCTCAGGTGGAGTCACCGCTCGGCGATTTCTTCGGGAGTGCGCCGGGGGTGAACCCGTACGATTCGGTCCCCTTCACGGTGCACGCGGACGGGCTGATGGTGAGTCGGTTCCCGATGCCGTTTGCCCGATCGATGCGCATGGTGGTTGTCAATCACGGTTCGCGCAGGGTGTTGGTGGAGGGGAGCGTGTCGCATCGGACTTATACCTGGCAAGCGGGGCGGTCTCAGCATTTCTATGCGGCCTGGGCGGTCGACCACGGTCTGTTGGCGGGACCGGGGGCGCTTTCCTATGATGTACCCTATTTCGTGGGTCGGGGGACGGGTGTTCTGGTGGGTGTGGCGACGATGTTGTTGAATCCGTGTTCGATCCCGACGAGTTATGGAAACTGGTGGGGGGAGGGGGACGAGAAGATCTGGGTGGACGAAGGTCGTTTCCCGGTCTTTTTCGGCACCGGCTCGGAGGATTATTACAACTATTCCTGGAGCTCGCCGGATCTGTTTGCGCATCCGTACTGTGGGCAGACCCACAACACTGGGCCGGGCAATCGCGGCTTTGTGGCCAACCACCGCTGGCATATCTTGGATCCGATCCCATTTGAGCAGCGGCTCGATTTCTTCATGGAACTGATGCACCACGTGCCGACACCCGACTTGAGCTACGCCCGGATTTCCTATGTCTATGCGCAGCCCGACCTGCGAGATGTCCGCCGGCCGATCACGCCGATGGACGTGCGTACCGGGATCGAACTGCCGGAGTATTGGTTGCCAGAGGCACGCATGGGCGCGAACGGTGCGCTGTTCGTGCAGGCGGAGGATTGTGCTCTTTTGACTCCTGGCGAAGGCGAAATCTTCTTGGAGCACGGGCGGATGTGGGCCGGCAGCCAATTGGGCGTGTGGCTTCCGACTGCGGCGGGCGACGCTGTTGAGATCGCCTTTGAAGTCGAGCGGGGTGGGCGATATCGGTTGCACCTGGTGTCGGAGAAGGGTCCGAATTCGGGGGCTGCGCGGGTTTATTTAGACGGTGCGGAAGAGTTCGACAATCGGGTCGATCTGTTTCAATCCGGCCAAACGGTGCTACGTTCAGAATCTGTTGCAGTCGTGGATCTGGAGGCCGGTCGCCATCGCATGAGATTGGTCAGTGAGGGGTCGCATCCGATGGGTGGTGGAATGCGGATCGGCATGGACTATCTGTGGTTGCAGCCTCAATAGCGCAACGATCGGGGTAGGAATAGCATCAAGGGAGAAGCCATGTCAGATAGGCCGAACTGGGCGCCGGACACCTGGAGGAGATTCGAGGCTTTGTACCAGCCTGAATATGAGGATCTGGACAGCTATGACCGGGTCCTGGAGCGTATCCGCGGGCTTCCTCCCTTGGTCATGCCGGCGGAAGTCGAGGAATTGAAGCAGAACCTGGTGGCGGCCGGGCGTGGCGAGGCGTTTGTGTTACAGGGAGGGAATTGTGCGGAGACCTTTGCCGACTGCAATTCCGATAGTATTGCGAACAAGCTTCGCATCCTGCTCCAGATGAGTCTGATTCTCAGGTATGGCACCCGCAAACCGGTCGTTCGCATCGGCCGGATTGCGGGGCAGTATGCCAAGCCGCGGACGGTGGCGACGGAGACGATCGGGGGGGAGGAGCTGCCGACCTATCGTGGGGATGCGGTGAACAGTTGGGAGCCGATCCCGTCGGCGCGGCGTCCGGACCCGCAGCGACTCTTGGACAGTTACTTCCATGCAGCCTCGGTATTGAACCACATCCGGGCACTGTTGTTGGCGGGGTTTGCGGACCTGCACCACCCGTTCAACTGGAACGTGGTGACTTCGGGCAATTGTGAGGCATGGGCGGAGTATGAGGGGATTGTGGAGCGAATTCTGGATGCGATCGACTTCATGGAATCGATCGGCGGTGTTCGCGGGGAGGCCCTTGGCAAGGTCGATTTCTACACATCCCACGAGGGGCTTTTATTGGGGTTTGAGGAGGCGATGACCCGTAAGGACGAAGAGACGGGTGGCTTTTACGATTTGAGTGCGCATCTGCCTTGGATAGGTGCGCGCACGATCGGACCGGGAAGCGCCCACGTCGAGTTCTTCCGTGGGGTCCGGAATCCGATTGGGGTGAAGGTGGGTCCGGATGCCGGCCCCGAGATTGTGATCCCGCTGTTGGAAGCCTTAAATCCGCACAATGAAGAGGGGCGCGTGGTGCTGATCACGCGGTTGGGTGCGGGGCGAGTTGAGGAAACACTACCATCGCTCGTACGTTCCGTGGTTGGGATGGGGATGCATGTCGTCTGGAGCTGCGACCCGATGCACGGGAACACGGTGAGGACGGCGGACGGAGTCAAGACGCGGGATTTCTCGGTGATCCTGGATGAGCTGACCCGGACCCATCGCCTGTTGGGCATCCATGGGGCGCATCTGGGTGGGGTCCACTTTGAGCTGACGGCCCAGAACGTGACGGAGTGCATCGGCGGTGCTGAAGACCTCACGAGCGCCGACTTGAACCAAAAGTATCAGACCTATTGTGATCCACGGCTCAACAACTCCCAGAGTCTCCAGATCGCCTTTCAGATCGCCCGGATGTTGGGGGTGTAGAGGGGGATGGGGTTCAGGTATAAGGGCGAATGAAAAAGAGGTGTGGGTCTCATTTTCGCCCACCCTTGGCCTGCAGGACGCAAATTAGGTGTTAGAGTAGCCAATGGATGGCTGCGGCGACGTCAACCCAACCCTGAATCAGTAGCGAGGAAGACTCCGTGACAACCGAGAACAGCGACAAGAAGACCTTCATCACGATCAACTTCGAGGAGTGTAAGGCCTGTGGTCGGTGCGTCGAGGCGTGTCCGATCAACGGTCTCAAGATGTCCGACCAGTTGAACGAGCACGGCTACCACTATGTCGAGTTTGTCACCAAAGAGGATTGTATTGGGTGTGCCAGTTGTTACTACACCTGTCCTGAACCGTTTGCGATCGAGGTCCATGTCGTTGGGAAGTGAGGCGATGGCGCATCGGATTGTGGGCAAGAGAGAGCGGATTTTATGGTTACCAAGCTAGTCAAGGGCAACACCGCTGTTGCCGTCGGGGCCGTTTACGCAGGTGCGGAGTGTTTCTTTGGATATCCGATCACTCCTGCCAGCGAAATCCTGCACGAGGCCTCGCACCTCTTTCCCGATCTGGGGCGAGCCTTCATTCAGGCCGAGAGTGAGGAAGCGGCGATCAACATGGTCTTCGGTGCCTCGGCAGCGGGTCGAAGGGTGATCACGGCCTCCTCGGGACCTGGAATGAGCCTGATGCAGGAGGGTGTCTCCTATCTCAGCGGTGCGGAGCTGCCGTGTGTGATGGTGGATGTGATGCGAGCGGGTCCGGGCCTCGGCAATATCGGTCCGGAGCAGGGCGACTATCACCAGGTGGTCAAGGGGGGCGGGCATGGCAACTACCGAACGATCGTGTTGGCGCCTAACAGTGTGCAAGAGATGTGCGACCTGACCATGCTCGCCTTCGATCTGGCTGACCGCTATCGCACGCCGGTGGTGGTGCTTGCCGACGGAGTGCTGGGTCAGATGATCGAGCCGCTGCGGTTTCCGGAGCACGCGGTCGAGCCTGAGATGGACCCCTCCTGGTGTGTGGCGGGAATCCCTGAGACACGCTCCAACCTGGTTGCCTCGATCTTTTTGGATTTCGATCAGCAAGAGGCCTTCAATTGGCGGCTGCAGCGCAAGTATGCGGAGATCGAATCCGTGGAGCAGCGCGTCGAATGCCACCGTGTAGAGGATGCGGACCTGGTTCTAGTGGCCTATGGGATCAGCAGCAGGATCTGCAAGACCGCGGTGGACATGGCCAGGGCGAAAGGGCTTGCCGTCGGATTGGTCCGCCCGATTACCCTCTATCCTTTTCCGACCGCGGAGCTGCGACGAATTGCGGAGCGCAGGGCATGCGCGTTTTTGTCCGTTGAATTGAGCAATGGCCAGATGCGGGACGACATTCGCCTGGCGATCGAATGCCGGCGGCCGGTGGAGTTGGTCAACAGGATGGGCGGCCGATTGTTTACCATGGACGAGGTCATGGACAAGATTGAAGCGCTTATGGCGGAGGGTGTTGCGTAATGGCTCAGGAGCGAGTGATCAAGACCCGTGGGCTCTACGGGGAGTTTGTCCGGAAGGGCGGGGCGGCCCCGACCTCGACCCATTACTGTCCTGGCTGTGGGCACGGGGTCCTGACCAAGCTGATCGGGGAAGCCATGGCCGAGCTGGAGATCCAGGATCGGACGATCATGGTCAATCCGGTCGGCTGCGGCGTCTTCGGCTACTACTATTTTGACTGTGCCAATATCCAGGCCTCGCACGGCCGTGCTCCGGCGGTAGGGACAGGGGCCTCGCGTGCCCGTGATGACGCGGTTGTGATCTGCTATCAGGGTGACGGCGACCTCGCATCCATTGGATTGAATGAGACCCTCCAGGCCGCCAATCGTGGCGAGCGGATGGCGGTTTTCTTTGTCAACAACACGGTATATGGGATGACGGGCGGTCAGATGGCTCCGACCACGCTGGTGGGTGAGCGCACCTTGACGACCCCGACCGGTCGAGACCCTCGCAGGGCGGGGTATCCCCTTCGGATGTGCGAGTTGATCGACAACCTGAAGGCGCCGGTTTACATCGAGCGAGTGGCCCTATCGGACATCAAGCATGTGCGTAAGGCTCGGCGCGCGGTGCGCAAGGCGCTTCAGATTCAGAAAGAGAAGAAGGGGTATGCCTTTGTGGAGTTTCTCTCCGGCTGTCCGACCAACTTGCGCATGGGGACCGCTCAGATTGCATCCTTCATCAACGAAGAGATGGCCAAGGAGTTTCCTCTTGGCTGTTTTCGGGATCAATCGCAGGAAGCGGAACCGTACCCGAGTGCGGAGCGGATATACGATCGTCACCGGCTGGACCGCCTATTTGAGCTGGGCCGTGTCACGGCGATGCCGGACATCGAGGGGCGAGTCTTTCCGGATGTACAGGTCAAGATTTCCGGGTTCGGCGGGCAAGGTGTACTCAGTCTTGGGATCATGCTGTTGCAGGCGGGGAACATCGCCCAACGAGAGGTCTCCTGGTTTCCATCTTACGGCCCGGAACAACGCGGAGGAACGGCCAACTGTTCGGTCGTTATTTCGAACGAGCGGATTGGCTCACCGGTCGTTTACAATCCGACCCTGCTGGTCGCGTTGAACCGCCCCTCGTTTGAGCGGTTTGCGGGTGATGTGCTGGAGGGCGGGGTGATTCTGTATGACGCGGCCATGGGCGAAATGCAGGGGCCTGCGGGGATCCAGACGATTGGGGTCCCTGCGATGCAGATCGCGACCCAAGCCGGTTCCGAGCGCGGATCCAACTCGGTGATGCTGGGCGTCATCATGGCCTTAGGTGTCACCCACCTTCCGGAGGCTGCGTTTGGGAAGGCGCTCGAGGAGGCGTTTGAGAAGAAGCCAAAACTGATTCCGGCGAATCAGGCGTTGCTGCACGCCGGCGCGCAATGGGCCAGGGATGAAATCCTGGGCTCGCGGGTGTAGGGAGCCGGCCCGAAAACCCCATCGAGCCACAACCAAAGATCTCCGTCCCCGTACCCGTCCCCGTACCCGCTTCGCTGTTTACGCGTGGGTTTCCGGGCCCAACAGAGCATGGCCCCTACACCCCCCCCATGGCCAAGTCGAAAGCGCCACCGCGTCCTCTGCGGGAGGCTCCTCAAATCCGGATGGAGAGGTCAGGTTGGGAAAGCGGCTGTCTTTTCGGACAACCTCTAGCTCGGCCCAGAAACGTACACGTACACAGCGAAGCGGTACACGTACAC
>ENA-UOOH01001775-UOOH01001775.1-fermentation-metagenome-genome-assembly--contig:-NODE-1775-length-20184-cov-10.310646_pt1 | contig 20184 bp, 18 predicted proteins | sample MGYA00245778_ERZ724025 | MGnify/ENA primary metagenome ERZ724025 (study PRJEB28704, sample SAMN03018313) | fermentation metagenome | biome: anthropogenic terrestrial biome; feature: soil... | reverse complement strand
CCGTTTTTTACTTTTTTCCCTTTTTTTCGCATGAAGTGCGCGCCCGCATCCCCGCGCCGGCGCTTTCCGCCCGGCCGGACGCATAAAAAGCGGGGCCGCTTTTCCGCAAAGCCGCCCCGAAAAATCCCGTTGGGTTCCCCTTCAGTTTTTCGCGCTCACTGCACCATCAGCCTGCAAATCTGGTTGGAAAACTCCACCGGGTCGTCGATTTGGACGCCCTCAATCAGCAGTGCCTGCGTGTAGAGCAGCGAAGCGTACTCTTTGAGCCGATCCTTATCGCTCTGGTACAGGTCGCAGAGCTTTTTGAAAATCGGGTGGTTGGCGTTGATTTCGAGCACGCGCTGGGCCTTGACCTTCTCTTTTTCCGCATTGGGCAGGGAGTTGAGCACCTTTTCCATCTCCATTGAGATGGCGCCGTTGGTGGAGAGGCAGACCGGGTGGGTCTTCAGCTTCTGCGAAAGGATCACGTTGCTGACCTTGCCCTTCAGCGAGTTTTTGAGGAATGTGAGCATGTCCTTGTTTTCCTCGACCTTTTTGGCGGCCTCTTTCTTCTCCTCCTCGGTTTCCAGGCCGAGGTCGTCGGCCGAAACGGAGCGGAACTCCTTGTCGTCGTATTTCATCAGCATCCGCACGGCGAACTCGTCGATCGGGTCGGTCATGTACAGGATTTCGTAGCCGTGGTCCCTGACCGTTTCGGTCTGCGGCAGTTTGTCGACCCGGTCGATGGAGTCGCCGCAGGCGTAATAGATATATTTCTGGTCCTTCTTCATCCGGCCCACGTATTCCTTGAGCGTCACCATCTTTTTCTCGCTGGAGGAATAGTACAGCAGCAGGTCCTGCAGGACGTTCTTGTGCACGCCGTAGTCCTGGTAGACGCCGTATTTGAGCTGCAGGCCGAAGTTCTTGAAGAATTTTTCGTACTCTTCCCGGTTGTTTTTGAGCATGGATTCCAGCTCGGAATGGATTTTTTTCTCCACGCGCTCGGCAATCAGCTTGAGCTGGCGGTCGTGCTGCAGCGCCTCGCGCGAAATGTTCAGCGACAGGTCCTGCGAATCCACCAGCCCGCGCACAAAGCTGAAATAATCCGGCAGCAGGTCGGCGCACTTGTCCATAATCAGCACGCCGTTCGAGTAAAGCTGAAGCCCTTTCTCATAGTCGCGGGTGTAAAAGTTGAACGGCGCGTGCGCGGGGATGTACATCAGCGCGTGGAACGTCACCGCGCCCTCCGCGTACATGTGGATGGTTTTGGCCGGATTGTCATAATCGGAAAACTTGTCCTTGTAGAACTGGTTGTACTGCTCCTGCGTGATTTCGTTCTTGTTCTTCCGCCACAGGGGGACCATGCTGTTCAGGGTCTCGTTTTCCGTATAGGTCTCGTACTGGTCCTTGCTGTCTTTTTTCAGGCGGCTCTTCTCCACGTCCATTTTAATCGGGTAGCGGATGTAGTCGGAGTATTTCTTCACCAGCGTCTTCAGGGCATAGGTGTCCGTAAACTGGCTGTACTTCTCGTCGTCGGTGTCCGGCTTCAGCTCCAGAATCACTTCCGTGCCGCGGTCTTTTTTGTCGCACGGCTCCACGCTGTACCCTTCCGTTCCGGAGGATTCCCACTGCCACGCCTCGTCGCTCCCGAACGCGCGGCTGCGCACCGTGACATGGCGGCTTACCATAAACGCGGAATAAAACCCCACCCCGAACTGACCGATGATTTCCACATCTTTCGGGCCGTCCTGCTTCTGGCCGTCTTTCTGCTGCATGTCGTTCTTAAAGTTGAGGGAGCCGCTCTTCGCGATGGTGCCGAGGTTGTTCTCCAGCTCTTCTTTCGTCATGCCGCAGCCGTTGTCGGTAATCGTCAAAGTATGCTTTTCCTTGTCCGGAAGGACCCGGATCACGAAGTCGTCGCGGTTCAGTCCGGTTTTGCCGTCCGTCAGGGCCTTGTAGTACAGCTTGTCAATCGCGTCGCTCGCGTTGGAAATCAATTCGCGCAGAAAAATTTCCTTATGCGTATAAATGGAGTTGATCATCAGATCCAAAAGACGTTTGGATTCCGCTTTAAACTGCTTCAGCGCCATGGCCATGTCTCCTCTGCAAAAAGAATTAGCACTCAATTATCTCAAGTGCTAATTCTTATAGTATACCCTCCGCCGAAAAAATGCAAGGGGCGAATTGTTAATTTTTTGTTGCCCCGCCGGCTTCGGGCGGCTCCGCGGTCTCTTTGGGAACATAGTCGTGGTCGACCGTGATGACCGGGTAATAATGGGGGTTCAGCTTCTGGATTTCGCGGGTGATGGCGGAAGCAAGCTGCCCGTCGCTCATCGAAAATCCGAACGGCACGCAGACGTCGAAGACCAGGTTGGCGTGCGTCGGGCCCCAGACCACGCGGAAGTCGTGCAGGCTGATTTCGGGCGAAAGGCCGCGGAGGATCTCCCGCACCTGGGCCAGGAGTTTGTTGGTGCGCGGGTCGTCCGTCACGATGGGGTCCATGTGGATGACCAGGTGGATGCCTTTCCGGTACAGAAAATCCCGCTCGATGTTGTCGATGATGTCGTGGCTGAGCAGGATGTCCTGTTCCGCCGGGACCTCGCAGTGGACGGAGGCAAAGAGGCGCCCCGGGCCGTACATGTGCACGTTCAGGTCGTGGATGCCGAGAATCCCGTCATAGCTCCGGATGGTCTTGTAAATGTCGTCCACCAGCTCCTTCGACGGGGCCAGGCCGAGCAGCGGGTTGCTCGTTTTGCGGATCAGGCGGTACCCGGTCACCATAATCAGGGCGGCGACCGCGACGCCGAGGTAGCCGTCCAGGTTGTAGCCGGTAAAGCGGGCGGCCAGCGCGCCGGCCAGAACGACGGCGGTGGAAAGCACGTCGCTGCGGCTGTCCGCCGCGGTGGCGAGCAGCGTCTCGGAATGGATGAGCCCGCCGATCTTTTTGTAGAAAGCGCCCTGCCAGACTTTGACTGCGATGGAAGCGGCGAGGATGCCGGCGGAAAGAAGGCTGAACCCCGCCTTTTCCGGGCTGAAGATTTTCTGCAGGGAATCGCGCGCGAACTGGAAACCGACCACAAAAATCACGATGGAGACAATCAGCCCGCTGATATATTCAATCCGCGCGTGCCCGTAAGGGTGCTCGCGGTCGGCGGGCTTCGCCGACATGCGGAACCCCGCCAGCGTCACGACGGAAGCCGCCGAATCGCTCAGGTTGTTCACGGCGTCGGCCGTGATGGCGATGCTGCGGGAAAAGATCCCCGCAGCGATTTTGGCCGCGAAAAGAAGCAGGTTGGTCACGATGCCGACCACGCCGGAAAATTTGCCGTACCGCTCCCGCGCCCCGGCGCTGGAAGTGTCCCGGCAATTCCGGACAAACAGCCGGATTAAGAGCCGGGTCATAGAGATTCCCCGAAAAGGCTTCCGCCCCGGCAGTCGATGGCCACAAACAGCGGAAAATCCTTTACCGTAAGCTTTTTTACGGATTCGCAGCCGAGCTCGCCGAACGCGAGCACTTCCGCCGCGCGCACGCACCGGGCCGCAAGCGCGCCGGCTCCCCCGACGGCGCAGAAATAGACCGCCCCGTCGCGCCGAATCGCCTCCGTCACGGCCCGCGAGCGGTTGCCCTTGCCGATCATGCCCTTCAGGCCGAGGTCCAGCAGCCGCGGGGTGTAAACGTCCATCCGCGCGGAGGTGGTCGGCCCGCAGGAGCCGATCGGCATCCCCTGCGGCGCCGGCGTGGGGCCCGCATAATAGACCGTCGCGCCGGAGAGCGGGAACGGCGGTTCCTCCCCCCGGTCCAGCATGGCGCAGATGCGCTTGTGCGCCGCATCGCGCGCCGTGTAGACGATGCCGCTCAGCAGGACCTCGTCGCCGGCTTTCAGTTCCTTCGCGGCGCGCTCCATATCGGACGTATGAATTTGAATTTTTGCCATGATTTTCCCTCCGGACAAAAAAGGAAAACCGCGTATCCGGGTTTCCCAGCTTACAGCAGAACCGCTCAAAGACGAAAAGGCCCGCCGGGGGGCTTTTTCGTTTCCGGGCGGCGGTTGAAACCAATCTTCTATATATTTATATATACTTATGCCCTGCTTGTTACAGCATCTTTTTTTTGCGAAGAATAAAAAATCCCGCCACCATCAGCACGGCGGAAAGCGCCAGTGGGAACCAGAACGTGTTCATCGGAAGGCCCCGCACGTTCATCCCGTAAAATCCCGAAATGACCAGCGGAACGGCAATCAGCAGCGTGACGGAGACCAGGACCCTCATCACGACGTTCAGGTTGTTTGAAATCAGCGAGGAAAACGCGTTCATCGTTCCGGACAGGATGTTCAGGTAAATGCCGGACATCTCAATCGCCTGCTTGACCTCAATCAGAACGTCCTCCAGAAGGTCCTGGTCTTCTTCATAGAGCGGAATCAGCTTACCGCGCATGATTTTCTGCAGCGTGATTTCGTTCCCTTTGAGGGAAGCGGAAAAATACACGAGGGATTTCTCGATATCCAGCAGCTGCAGGAGCTCTTCGTTGTGCATGGACCGGCGAAGCTCCATCTCGAGGTAGTTGCTGATTTTATCGATCTGCTTCAGGTACTGCAGGTACCGCGCCGCCACGCGGAGCATCACCTGCAGCAGGAAGCGCGTCTTCAGGTTGGTCTGGACCCCCTTGACCAGGCCCTGTGCGAACTCGCAGACAACGGGATTGTCGCGGATGGAAACCGTAATCAGGTTCTGCGCCGTGAGAATCAGGCCGAGCGGCATGGTGGAATAGGTGATGTTCTTTCCTTCCTTTTCCACGATTGGAATGTCAATCACGACCAGCGTGTTGCCGTCTTCCGAATCGATATGGGAAGATTCCTCTTCATCCATGGCTGCACGGAAAAAATCCGGCTCAAGGCCGAAATCCCGAATCAGGCTGCTGACTTCGCGGTCATTCGGCGCGACGCAGTTGATCCAGCAGCCGGGTTCGCAGGCGGGAATTTTCACCATGTGTCCATCCAACGTCTTGTAATAGGACAGCATTGTGCCCATCTCCTTTGATGCAGTTTTTTCCAGCATGACCATCCGGGTCAGGTTTCACAATGCCACCCCCATTCCAATTCTTCCATTGTTTTCACAGGAGTAATTATAACATACAAAACTGAGATTGCAAGAGTGCGGAAGATATTTTGGGTTCTATTTCATCGCGGCGCATTTTTTCACGCCGCATTTTGACCGATTCGCCGGAAATCCGGAGAATTCCGGACGGGCCGTCTGCCGACTCAGGTTAAAAAAAGCGCCCTCGCGGGCGCTCCGGTGTCCACATAAGCCGCGTCAGGATTTTCTGCTGAAGATCTGCATGATGTCGGTGAAGTCGTCGTCCTCCGGGGGCTGCTTGGCGCCCTCCGCCTTCGCCTTCGGCTGCTGGCCGTCTTTCGGCTTTTCCGCTTTTTTGTCCGTTTCCTTCTTGTCGAAAGCGGGTTCGCTGCCGCTGGTGGGGAAACCGGTGGCAATCACGGTGACGCTCATCTCGTCGTCCATGTTCTCGTCGAACGCGGCGCCCCAGATGATGTTTGCGTCCTCGTGCGCCTGCGAGGAAATCATGGAGGAAGCCGTCTCGATTTCATCGAGGCCGATGTCCGGCGAAGAGGTGATGTTGATGATGACGCCCTTCGCGCCGTTGATGGCCGTTTCGAGAAGGGGGCTCGAAATGGCCATGTTCGCGGCGGTCTCCGCCTTGTCTTTCCCGGAGGCGCGGCCCACGCCCATGTGGGCGTAGCCCGCGTCCTTCATCACGGCGGTGACGTCGGCGAAGTCCAGGTTGACCAGGCCCGGCAGCTTGATGAGGTCCGAGATGCTCTGCACGCCCTGCCGCAGCACGTCGTCCGCAATTGAAAAGGCGTTCAGCAGCGTGATGCGCTGCTCGCTGACCAGTTTCAGCCTTTCGTTCGGAATCACGACGAGGGAATCCACATGGTCCTTCAGCGCGGTAATGCCGCTTTCCGCCTGCTCCATCCGGCGGCGGCCCTCAAATTCAAACGGCTTGGTGACGATGCCGACGGTCAGCACGCCCATGTCGTGGGCGATTTCGGCCACGATGGGCGCCGCGCCCGTCCCGGTGCCGCCCCCCATGCCCGCGGTGATGAAGACCATGTCGCTCCCCCGCAGGGCAGCGGCAATCGCCTCGCGGCTCTCGTCGGCGGCTTTCTGGCCCATCTCCGGCTTGGAGCCGGCGCCCTTGCCGTGCGTCACCTTTTCGCCAATCTGGATTTTCTGTGTCGCTTTCGAGCGGTAAAGCGCCTGGCGGTCGGTATTGATGCTGATGAACTCGACGCCCTGCACGCCGGACGTCACCATCCGGTCAATCGCGTTTCCGCCGCCGCCGCCCACTCCGACCACTTTTATCTGTACGATATTGTCAAAATCGTTGTCGATTTCAAAAGGCATGTACCGCATCCCCCTTATGTTTCTCCGCTGAAAAGTTGAAACCCGCCGGACATCCGGACAATCCATAGAATTTATTATACACTTTTCAGGAACAAATTCAATCCATTTTTCATGCGCGAAGCCCCCGCCTTTCCCTTTCGGGAAAGGCCTTCGCCTACCCCGCGACCGCCGGGTCGAAATACGCCTTGTCCGTTTCCGGGGCGACGCTCATGTTCAGCGTCCCTTTTTCGGTGGGCTTGATATTCTCGCTCAGCAGCTTTCGAGCGAACCGGATTTTATAGTCGAGGTCCGAAGGCAGGCCGAAGTTGATGGTGACCCGGCCGTCGTAGACCGCCAGAATCCGCGACGGCTGGGAAAAATCCACCGAGCTGATCCGGTCCAGCCCGCCCTTGCGGAAGGCGTCCGAAACGGTGCGGACCAGCTCCGCCGTGCCGCCGCCGGTAAATTCGACCGCAGCGCCGGCCCGCGCGTTTTTGACGCCCAGGCCCTTCAGGACCGCGCACCCTTTGGGGGGCCTGTCCGCAATCTCGAGGGCGCGGCCGTCCGCGCCCGCCACGATGTATTTCTTCCCGTAGGCGACGGCGCCGCAGACCGGCTCTTCCGCGACGCGGATCTCCACCTCGGAAGGGAAGCGGCGCAGGACGGAAACCTCGCCGAGGTAGGGGAATTTCCCCTTGATTTTCGCGGCCGCCCTGCCCGTCTGAATCAGAAAGAGGTTGTCCCCCGTGCGGATGCCGCTTGCCGCCGCAATCTGCCGGGCCGGATAGCGCGACGACCCCGTCACGCGCACCGCGGAGGCGCGGAACAGGACCGTCAGCGAAAGGGCCGCGGCCACGGCCAGAACGGCGACAAACAGAAAGATGTTGAAGAGCAGAAGGGCGCGCCGTCTGTGCCGGCGCCTCGCCTCCGCGCGGGAGCGGGCGCAGGCGGCAAAATCGGGGGGCGTGCGGGCGCCGCGCGGGACGGGGCGATACTCGCCCGTCGCCCGGTCGTACACGCGCGGCGGCTCTTTCCGCCCGCTTTTTCTCGTCCTTTGCATGGAACTGCCCCCTAACCGACCGGTCAGACTCTGCGGATATCCGCGCCGAGCATGGAAAGGTTCTTTTCGATGTCCTCATACCCGCGGTCCAGGTGGTGCAGGCCGCCCACCTGCGTCTCTCCCTGTGCCGCGAGGCCGGCCACCACAAGCGCCGCGCCGCCGCGCAGGTCAGTCGCCTCGACCGCCGCGCCGGAAAGTTTCTCCACGCCCTCCACAACGGCCACCCGGCCCTCCACCTTGATGTTGGCGCCGAGGCGGAGCAGCTCATCCACATGCTTGTAGCGGCTCTCGAAAATCGTCTCGACGAAGATGCTGGTGCCGTCCGCCACGGTCATCATCGCCATCACGGGGGCCTGCGCGTCGGTCGGAAAACCCGGGTACGGCATGGTCCGAACCTTTTTTACGCGCGAGAGCCGCGACGGCGCGGAAATCCGCACCCGGTCGCCGCTGATGTCGAGCGCGCAGCCGCTCTCTTCCAGCACGGGAAACACCGGCTGCAGATGCTCGGGGACGATGCTGGCAACCGTGAGCGTGCTGCCCGTGGCCGCCGCGGCGGCCAGGTAGGTCGCCGCGGCGATGCGGTCCGGAATCACGCGGTGCTCGCACCCCGAGAGCTTTTCGACGCCCTCGACGACCACCGTGCTTTCCCCCGCGCCACGGATTCTGGCGCCGCAGGAATTCAGAAAATCCGCCAGGTCGCAGATTTCCGGCTCGCGCGCCGCGTTGGAGATGGTGGTGACGCCCTGCGCGCGGACGGCGGCGATGATGATGTTCTCGGTCGCGCCCACGCTCGGGAACGAAAGGTTGATGCACGCCCCCCGGATGCCGTCCGGGACGGAACAGTGCAGGCAGCCGTGGTCTTCCGCGATGACGACCCCCATCTTCCGCAGGGCCGCCAGATGCAGGTCGATGGGCCTGGGGCCGAGCTCGCATCCGCCCGGGAAGGAAAGCACCGCTTTCCCCATGCGGCTGACGATGGCCCCCAGAAAGATGATGGAAGAGCGCATCTCGCGCATCAGATGGTCCGGGATATCGAAGTGATCCGCGGGGACGGGGTCGATGCAGATGACCCCCGTGCTGCGCTCCACCGTGCACCCGAGATGCCGGAGGATTCTGACGGCCGTGTCCACATCTGAAAGCGACGGGCAGTTATGTAGTACGCATTTCCCGCCGCAGACAAGCGATGCCGCCATCAGAGGCAGAGTACTGTTCTTTGCGCCATGGATATGGATTTCGCCGGACAGCTTTTTTCCACCACAAATCAGCAGCTTCGACATTTTAACACCCCCACAGAATCTGTTACCATATTATGCCGTTGGGGGTTCTGCGGTTACGGGCGGGAACGGGCGCCGGCTTCTTCCAGCACTTCGCGCATGACTTTGCAGATGCGTTCGTTCGCGTCCGTGATGGCCATTCTGCGCGCATTTTCGCCCAGGGTGCGCAGGGTCTCGGGGTGGGCGAACAGCTCCCGCACTTTTTGGCACAGCGCGGGGCCCGTCAGGTCCTTCTCTTCCAGAATCACCGCCGCGCCCCGCCGCACCATGGCCATGGCGTTGTGGTACTGGTGGTTTTCCGCCACGTTGGGCGAGGGCACCAGGATGGCCGCCTTCCCCTGCGCCTGCAGCTCGCTCAGGGTGATGGCCCCGGCGCGGCAGATGACGAGGTCCGCGGCGGCGAGGCATTCCGGCATGTCGGTGATATACTCCCGGATGTCGAGCTCCGGGTGTGCGGCGGGATCGACCCCTTTCTGCTTCAGCAGATCGGGGAACCACCTGCCCCACCGGCCGTAGCCGTGGATGTGCTGGAACTCCCCGGTCCGGGCGCTTTCGGCCAGCAGGTCGGCCGCGGCCTCGTTGATTTTGCGCGCGCCGAGGCTCCCGCCGAAGGACAGAATCAGGGGGCGCTCGTCCAGCTTCAGCCTGGCGCGGGACTCGTCCCGCCCGGCGCGCAGCACCTCCCGCCGGACGGGGTTGCCGGTCAGCACGCAGCGCGCGGAGGGGGAAAGGTACTTCTGCGCGTCGGCCACGGCGAGCAGGGTGCGGTTCGCGTATCTGGAGAGGATTCTGTTGGTGACGCCGGGGAACGCGTTCTGCTCGTGGATCACGGACGGCACCCCCAGGCGGACCGCCTCCCGCACGACGGGGCCCGCCACATAGCCGCCCGTCCCCATGCAGATGTCCGGCCCGAACGCGCGGATGATGCCGCGGGCCTGCCGGCTGGCCGTCAGCACATGCACCAGCGCGGCGGCGTTTTTCCGGATGTTTTTCCAGCTCACTTTCCGCTGGAAGCCGGAAACGGTGATGCTTTTGAACGCGAATCCGGCGGCCGGGACCAGCGTCTCTTCCATGCCGCCCCTGGCGCCGACGTACAGGATCTCCGCGTCCGGCTGCGTCTCCCGCAGATAGCCGGCCACCGCCAGCGCCGGATTGATATGCCCGGCGGTTCCCCCGCCCGCAAACAGTACCTTCATAATCTATATCGGCTCCCGTTCAAGTTTTTTCAATGGACGACGTTCGGGATATCGACAGCAGGATGCCCATCTCCGCCAGCAGGACGACGAGCGAAGTGCCGCCGTAGCTGAAAAACGGCAGGCTGATGCCGGTGTTCGGGATGGTGTTCGTCACCACGGCGATGTTCAGGATGACCTGAAAGCCGACCTGGAGGATAATGCCGATGCCCAGCAGCATCCCGAATTTGTCCATGGCCCGCAGGGAGATGCTGATGCCGCGCCAGACCAGCATGGCGAACAGAATGATGATGATCAGCGCGCCGATGAAGCCGAGCTCCTCGCAGACGATGGCGAAGATGAAGTCGTTCTGCGGCTCCGGCAGGTACAGGTACTTCTGCCGGGACTGCCCCAGCCCCAAGCCGAGCAGCCCGCCGGAACCGATGGCGTAGAGCGACTGCCGCGTCTGCCAGGTGGAGAGCGGGTCCAGCCAGCCGGCGAGCCGCTCGTTCGCATAGCTGAAGTCGTCGGTGAACAGCACCAGATATGCGACCCCCGCGCCGATTGCCCCGAACGCCACGCCGAACCACCGCAGCTTGATGCCCCCGATGAACAGCAGCACGCACGCGATCAGGGTCAGAATCACCGTCGCGGAAATATGCGGCTCCCACAGCAGCAGGGCGTCCGTCGCGCCGAGAATCAGCATGTAGGGCAGCACCCCGTACCGGAACGTGCCCATGCGCGAAAAATTCAGCGAAATCAGGTGCGCGAAAACCAGCACGACGGCGAACTTTGCAATTTCGGAAGGCTGGAACTGCCCCAGCGGCCCCAGATTGATCCAGCGGTGGACGCCGCCGGCCCCCGACGGCGGCGGCATGAACCGGACCAGAACCAGCAGGGCGAAAGAGAGCAGCAGCAGCGGAACGGCAAACTTGTGCAGATGGTGGTAATCGAAATAAGAAATAAAAATCATCACCCCCACGCCGATTACCGCGAACAGAGCCTGGCGGATGATGAAATAATAGCTGTTTCCAAAATGGTAATAGGCGTAGGCATAGCTTGCCGAAAACATCATCACAAGGCCGATGACCAGAAGGACCAGAACAAGGAACAGAAACGGCAGGTCCATGCCGGAACGGATGGAAAAAACGCGGAACTTTTTGCGCACCCTTTCCCTTCCGGCCGGCCGGGCCTCAGGCGGGGTCCGCCGCGCGGCCCTGCCGGCCGCCGGACGCCGGGTTCCGCTGTTCGTCATGTCCGTTCCTCCTTTCTATGATGCGCCATCTGCCATTAAACCACAGCCGCCCCGACAATCGTGTCGGTTTCTGAAGGTCTTTAAAGCCCGAAAGCCGCAAGCAGCACGGCGGCGGCGCCGAACAGCACCGTCACCAGGCTGAACACGGTGCAGATTTTGACCTCGCTCCAGCCGCAAAGCTCAAAATGGTGGTGAATCGGGCTCATTTTGAACAGCCGCCTGCCGTGCGTCGCCTTAAAATAGGAAACCTGCAGCACGACGGACAGAATCTCGCAGATATAGATGATTCCGACAGGCAGAATCAGAATCGGCAGGTTCAGCGCGAAGCCGAGCGCGCAGACAAGGCCGCCCAGAAACAGCGAGCCCGTGTCGCCCATAAAGACCTTGGCCGGGTTGAAGTTCCAAATCAGGAAGCCGAGGCACCCGCCCGCCGTGGCGGCCGCAAAAATGCTTACGGGCTCAATCCGCAGAATGCCGGCGACGGCGAGAAAGGAAAGCGCCGCAAAGAAGGTCACGGAAGCGTTCAGGCCGTCGATGCCGTCCGTGAAATTCACGGCGTTGACCATCCCGACGATTCCGAGCAGGGAAATCACCCAGTACCACACGCCCAGGTCCACCCCGCCCGCAAACGGAATCAGCGTCTTACTCCCGCTGCCGGCGCGGTAGAGCGAGTAGAGGTACCCGCCCGCGACCAGGAACTGCAGCACCAGCTTCTGCCGCACGGTCAGGCCCAGGTTGCGTTTTTTGACGACTTTGATGTAGTCGTCGAAAAAGCCGATCAGCCCGAAGCCGCAGGCCATCAAAAGGCCCCCTGCGATTTTGGCGTGCATCGCCATCACAAGGGGGTCTTTCCCCTCCATGCGGTAATAGAGCGGCAGACACACGCCCACCGCCACAAGGATGCCCGCGATGAACAGGAACCCGCCCATGGTCGGGGTGCCGTTTTTCTTGCGGTGCCAGGTCGGCCCCGATTCCCGGATGGTCTGCCCGAAATTGATTTTATGCAGAAAGGGAATCAGCCACTTCCCGAACAGAGCGGTGATTCCAAAGGAGAGTATTGCTGCGACCGCAGCCCATGCCGTACCCATTTGTTTTCTTCCACCTTTTCCGGGGGCCGCCCCGCGGCCGGCCGCCCAAGATTGATTCGCCCGCGGTTTTGGTTTTTTACCAGTCTGTTTTTTTCATGCTGTTCAGCGCTTTCAGCACGTCTGCAAACGGGACGCCGGCGGCGATGGCGGCCGCAGCCGCGGCCATCGCCGGGCCCGCCGCATCGGCGCAGCCTGTCTGCAGCCGCACGCGGCCGATGATGCCGACGCCCACCATCTCGAACGAAGCGGAGCCGTCCGGCAGAAGCCGGACGTTCCGCGCCGTAAAATCCGCGGCGTCCCGGTCCGTCGAATAAGTCACCAGATGCGGATGCCCGGAAAATTCCGGCCGCCGGGAAAGGACATATTCCGCCACACAGACCGGAAAATTCCGCGGGCGCAGCGCGCCGTCCGGTCCGGCAGCCAGCAGCACCGCCGGCTGCGCGCCCTCGGGCGGCGAATCCCGCAGGCTGCCGACAAAATACTTGTTCCTCCCGCAGCAGCGGAGGATGTGGTTCAGCACGGTGGCTTCGCGCCCGTCCCCGCCGGCTACGGCGATCATTTTCCCGCCAGCATGGTTACTTTCCATCTCGCTCCCTCTTTTTCCGGAGGCGTGCCTCCCCGTTATCATTCCACATGATTCGGCTCAATAAACCCGACTGTCACCAAGGTGCCCGGGGCGACTTTGGCCCCCGCGGCAATGTCCTGAGAGCTGGAGACCGCATCGGTGCCCGTCAGCGCGGCGCCCGTGATGCTGATGTTGACGCCGGCCTCGGCCGCCGCGCGGTTCGCCTCCGCAAGCGAAAGGCCCACCAGTTTCGGCACCGTGACTTTGCCGGCAGAGCTCTGCGCATCCGTAAACAGCACGACCGTGCCGTTTTTCGGCACCGCTTTGCCAGGGCCGGGAATCTGGGAAAGGACCTTGTCGCCCCCGCCGTAGACTTTGGCGGAAAGGCCCTCTTTTGCGACGGCGTTTTTCGCTTCCGCCACCGTTTTGCCGACGACGTCCGGCGCCTTGCCGTCCAGCTTGGCGAGTTCTTCGTCGGTGTATTTCGGCTCGACGCCGAGATACGGCAGGATTTCCTGCATGGTCCGGCAGAAGGCCGGCCCGGCGACGCCGCTGCCGTAGTAGCCGTTCGGGCCGTGCGGTTCGTCGTAGAAAACCAGCATCGCGTACTGCGGGTCGTCGGCGGGCGCAAAGCCGCAGTAGGAAGCGATATATTCGTCCCGGTCCTTGATCTCGGTCTTCTCGGAAGTGCCCGTCTTGCCCGCGATGCGGTAGCCGGCGATATAGCCGCTTTTCGCCGTGCCGATGGTCGCGTCCTCCTGCAGGATGGCGCACATGCGCTGCGAGGTCTTCTCGGAAATCACCTGGCGCTTCGGCGTGGTGTCCGCCGTCTTTACGATGTTGCCCTTGCCGTCCACAATTTCCCCGACGACGTGGGGACGCACCAGGTAGCCGCCGTTCGCGACGGCCGCGCACGCGGTGATCATCTGAATCGGCGTGATGTGGTTGGTCTGGCCGAACGAGGCCACGGCGAGGTCCAGCGGCGTCATCTTGTCCTCCGGCACATAGATGCTGCGCGATTCGCCCGGCAGGTCGATGCCGGTCTTATCCGTAAGGCCGAAGGCGTCGAAATACTTGAAGAACCGGTCGATGCCAAGCTTCTGGCCGACCTGCATGAACACCACGTTGCTGGAGTGGTAAATCCCCTCGGCAAAAGTCAGCCGGCCGAAGCCGCCGCGCTTCCAGTCGTGGATGGTCTGCCCGCCGATGGTCAGCGACCCGGGGCAGTTGAACGGGGTGTTTTCCGTGACCAGATTTTCTTCCAGCGCCGCGGAGGCGGGGACCATCTTGAAAACCGAGCCCGGATAGTAGGTGTCGTTCACGCATTTGTTGCGCCACTGCTCCAGCTGGGCCTTCTGGACGGCCGCCTGCTTCTGCTTCGGGTCCGAGATTTTCGCGATGGAGGCCGCCGCCGTCTTGTCGGCGACGGTGAACGGGTCGTTCGGGTCGAAATCCCCTTTGACCGCCATGCCGAGGATGGCGCCCGTTTTGACGTTCATCACGATGGCGCAGCCCCGGTTTTTCACGTCGTTGTCGAGAAGGCCCTGCTCCAGGTTCTTCTCCAGATAATGCTGCACGACCTCGTCGATGGTGAGGACAAGGCTGTTGCCGTCCTGCGCGGGGACCTCCTGCTCGTACTGGAACGGCATGTTGGTCCCCATGGCGTTCTTGGCCGTCACAAGGCGGCCCGCCACGCCCGTGAGCTGGCTGTCGTACTGCGCCTCGACGCCGGCCAGGCCCTGGTTATCCGCCCCCGTAAAGCCGAGGACGGTGGCCGCGAACGCCCCGTAAGGGTAGTATCTTTTATAGTTCTCCACTAGACGGATTCCGCTCGTGATGCCGTTTTCTTCCTTGAATTTCAGGATTTTATCCCGGACGTCGGACTCCACCTTGGATTTCAGCTTGTCGTAATAGGTTTTTTTGCGGCTGCGCTTCAGAATCTCCTGTTTGTCCATGCCGAGGATTGTGGAAAGGCCGTCCGCAATCTTTTCGCGGTTCTCGTCGGTGATGAAGGCCGGCTCCAGAATCACGTCCCAGACCGTGGCGCTCTTGGCAAGCTCTTTGCGGTTGCAGTCGTAAATGGTCCCCCGCTTCGCGGCGAGGGTTGTGTCTTTCAGGTACTGGTCGGTCGCGCGCATCTGCAGCTCCGGCCCCTGGATCAGCTGCAGCTTCACAAGGCTTGCGACCAGCGTCCCGAACCCGGCGATAATCAGCACGGCCAGAATCAGCGCCGTCCTGTGCCACATGCGGATTGTTGTGCCTTTTGCCATAGTTCCTCCAGAAAATCCTTCCGACAAGGAAAACGAGAGTCAAGAGAAACTCCCGACTCCCGCCGCGGCGAACGGAGTGCCCGCGCGGCAATACTTTGACAGATAAATACTTATTGGACGCGCGCCGCTTTTATGACAGCAGGCGCTCCACGCCCGCCAGCAGCCGGTCGAGGAACCCGCCTCTGCCGCTCTTCTGAAGGACCTGGCTGCGGTCGCCTTTCGAGAGCTCCACCACCGTTGTCTGGTCCAGCCCCGCCTTTTTCATGCCGAGCTGCCGGGTCGCGTAGGATTCAACTGACTGCAGCGAAAGCCCCGCGTCGGAGCGGAGCTTCATCTGGGTGTAGGCGCCCTGCTGCTCCGCCAGCGTCCTCTGGGCGGCGTCGAGCGATTCCGTCAGCTCCGTCAGTTGGACCTGACCGTAGACGAAAGCACCCAGAATGCCCGCCACCACCGTGAACGCGAGAAACGCGGAGAACATCCGGAACGGATGGGCCGCCGGTCTTCTGTTCTTTTCCAGCTTTTCGCGGGGAATCCGGATGACGTTGTCCTTCTTCCGCGGCGCCTGGGGCTCGCGCCGTTTCGGCTCGAACAGTTCAAAGTCGTATGCTTCGCTGCGGTTTGCCATGGTTACCACTCCCGTCTGCGTCTGGCATTTTCACGGATTTATAATTTGATGCAAACCCTGAGCCGCGCGCTGCGGCACCGGGGATTTTCCCTGATTTCTTCTTCGGAGGGGGTCAGGCCCTTCCGGAAAAGGAGCCTCGCCTTCGGCTCCCTGCGGTAGGCGCGCCTGGGGTCCTGCGGCGTTGGAACCAGCCCGGAAGACCAGGCCGCCATGCGGCGCTTTACAATCCGGTCCTCCAGCGACTGAAAGGTGATGACCGCCAGGCGGCCGCCGGGCTTCAGCACGGAGAAGGCGGCGTCCAGCCCGGCCGGGAGCCTGTCCAGTTCCGCGTTGACCTGAATCCGCAGCGCCTGAAAGGTCCGCCGGGCCGGGTGGCCCGGGCCCCTGCGCGCCGCGGCGGGAACGGACGCCTTCACAATCTCCGCAAGCTGCAGCGTCGTCTCCACGGGCGCCTTTTCCCGCGCCCGGACGATGCCGCGGGCGATGGACCGCGCGTGCCTTTCCTCCCCGTACCGGAAGAGGATGCGGGCCAGCTCCCGCTCCGAGAGGGTGTTGACCAGGTCCCGGGCCGAAACGCCCGTGCAGCTCATGCGCATGTCGAGCGGTGCGTCCGCCCGATAGGAAAAGCCCCGCGCCGGATTGTCAAACTGGTAGGAAGAGACGCCGAGGTCAAACAGGACGCCGTCCGCCGGAACCATGCCGAATTTTTCGGCGGCGGCGGCAAGGTCGGCGAAGTTACCCCGGTAAACGGCCGCGCACGGGTAGCTTTTCAGCCGCTCCGACGCCGCCCGGACGGCGTCCGGGTCCTGGTCGATGGCCAGCAGCCGGCCCGTCGTCAGCTTTCTGGCGATGGCCTGCGAATGGCCGCCGCCGCCGGCCGTCCCGTCGATATACTTTCCCTCCGGGCGCACGGCGAGGCTTTCGAGCGTTTCCCGCAACAGCACCGGCCTGTGGCTGAATTCCATCGCGCCCCGCCCCCTTACAGTTCCAGAGAATCCATCGCCTCGGCGATGCTCTCTTCCGTCAGAGTGGCGTTAAAGGCCTTCCAGCTTGCGGAATCCCAGATTTCCGCCCGGTTCGACGCGCCGATGAACGTGACGTCCCTGCTCAGGCCGGCGTAATCGCGCAGGACCTGGGGAATCAGGATGCGGCCCTGCCGGTCCGGCTCCGCTTCCACGGCGCCGGAAAAGAAGAAGCGCTGCAGGCCGCGCGCCTTTGAGATCGGCATGGCGCTCACTTTTTCCTGCAGGGCGGCCCAGCCGCGCGGAGAAAGGACGAACAGGCAGCCGTCCAGCCCTTTGGTGAGGTAGAAGTGCTCCCCCAAATCCTCGCGGAACTTGGAGGGGACAATCACCCGGCCCTTCCGGTCGATATTATGCTGGTACTCGCCAATCAACATAACCGCTGCCCCCGGGGGCACGTCCCACTCTGTGGAACTCTCCCCCACCTTTCACCACTTCTTGCTACTGATTATAGCGTACCGGTTAAAAAAAAGCAACCGTTTTCATGAAGATACGGCGGAAGCGGAAAAAAGTGACAGACAGGCCCTACTATATTTTGGATAGCAAAACGCGGCAAAAAAAATACGCCGCTATATCTTGCGACGTAAAAAATTTACAGGGAATTTTTGTATCAGCCCGGGCCGCTGCGCTGGGATGCGCGGATATTCTGCCGAACCTTGCGGGCTTCGGCCAGAAGCTGGGCCAGGCTGTCGTCCGCCCGCTTCATCAGGTCGTCCACATATTCGTTGGTGGCGCGGCGCATCTCGCGGGTTTTGGACTGCGTCTGGCTGAGCATGTCGTTCGCCTTTTTCTGCGCCTGCCGCGTGATTTCATCCTGCGCGACCAGCGCCTTGGCGCGTTCCTGGGCGACCCGGACCACCGTCTCCGCCTCGCGCTTGGCATCCGCCAATATCTGGGAGCGGTCCGCGACGATCGCCTTCGCCTGATGGATTTCTTTGGGGAGGGTCGCCCGGATGTCGTCGAGGATCTGCTTCACCTGCTCGCCGTCCAGCACCGCGCGGCCATGGCTCAGCGGCAGGCTCCACGCCTTTTCCACCATTTCGTCAAGCTCATCAATCAGGTCATCCACGTTCATTCTGTTTTCCTCCTGTGCACAGGCGGCGTTCGATGTCGTCCAGGATACACGCCGGGACAAAATTGGAGATGTCGCCGCCGAAGCTCGCCACCTGCTTGACCGCGCTGGAGCTTAAAAACATATTTTCGGACGTCGTGTTGAGGAAGACCGTCTCCAGCTCCGGATTCAGCTTTTTGTTGACAAGCGACATCTGGAATTCGTATTCAAAGTCCGACATGGCGCGCAGGCCCTTCACGATGGCGCAGGCCCCGCGGATTTTGGCGTAATCGGCGAGCAGGCCGTCAAAGCCCACCACCTCCACGTCCTTCATGCTCTGTGTGCAACGCTTGAGCAGGTCAATGCGCTCTTCCAGCGTAAAAGCGGTGTGCTTGGCCGGGTTCACCAGCACGGCGACAATCAGGCGGTCGAACAGTTTGCGGGCGCGGTTGATGATATCCATGTGGCCCAGCGTCACGGGGTCGAAGCTGCCGGGGCAGATTGCGGTTTTCACAGGGATGCCACGTCCTTTCGGCGGTACATGCTCAGCATAATTTTGCCGTAGCGGTGGGACCACACCCGGCGGAACGCGCCGGCCTCGCCCGGCATTTCCTCATCGGTGGGGTTCTCGCAGACGACGACCCCGCCCGGATTCATCCGCTCCACCGTCATGGGCAGCGCGCGCTGCAGGAGCCCCGTGCGGTAGGGCGGGTCCAGAAACGCGATGTCGAACGGCGCTTCCTCGCGCAGCAGAAAAGGGGCAAATTCCGAAATCTCGACCCGGGCATGGGGCAGAAAGCCGCACGCCTCCAGATTTGCCCGGACCACTTCCGCCGAATCGCGGCTCACGTCCACAAACACGGCTTCCCGCGCGCCGCGGCTGAGCGCCTCGATGCCGAGCTGCCCGGAACCGGCAAACAGGTCCAGCACGCGCCGGCCCTCGATTTCAAACTGGATGGCGCTGAAAAGGGCTTCCTTGACCCGCTCCGGCGTGGGGCGCACCGCGTCGCCTTCGCGGGTAATCAGCCGCTTGCCGCGCGCCGTTCCGGTAATGACTCTCATAAGACGACCACCTTCGATGGAATTACTTTATTATCCCATGAACCCGCCCTGCTGTCAAGGCGGGCGGCCCGGCAGAAAGTCTTTTCAATTTTTCCCTTCGCTTGACACGTTTTTGCGGGTCCCATATAATTGTTAAAAGAAGCCGTTTGAAAAACAGGAGCCAAAATACGCCGAAGTGCAGAAGGGGAATGGAAAGGCAGGGAAGTATTTTGCTTTTCAGAATAAGGAATTACATAAAGAGCCGGTGCGAAGGCAGCGGCCCCGCGAAGCGAAAAAACATCGTCCGCCTCAGCAAAATCGCCATGACGGTATGCTTGTCTGTCATCGTGGCGCTGACCGCGCTCCTCTTCGGGATTTTTTCCCTGAGAAACGGCGCGCTGGGCGTGCAGGGCGGCCCCGCGGCCTCAGCGGCCTCCCGCCCCGCCGGCCCGTCTTCTTCCGGCGTTTCCGGTGAAAAGTCCGGCGTGATCATCCGGTCCAGCAGCGGGGCCGTCTTAAACAAAAAAGAGCTGAAGCTCAAAAAGGGCGACACCGTGGCGCTGAACGCCGCGGTGGGGAAAGAGAAAAAAGCGAGCGGAACCGTCGCGTGGTCTTCCTCCAACACAAAGGTCGCTTCCGTGAACAGCCGGGGGCTGCTCACGGCGGTGGACGGCGGAACCGCTTCCATTACCGCAAAATCCATCGACGGCGGGACGGCCGCCTGCAAAGTGAACGTATCGGTCCCCGCAACCGGGATTTTTCTGAACATGACGGACATCGTCCTCCAGACCGGCGAAACCCGCTCCCTGAACGCCAGGGTGGAGCCTTCCGACACGACCGATAAAGTCCAGTGGTCGACCTCCGACGCCAGAGTCGTAGCAGTCGACAGAAGCGGGAAGATTCGGGCGGTCGCCGGAGGAAGCGCCGCCGTCACGGCGAAAGCGGGAGCTTTCTCATCCGCCTGCAGGGTAACGGTCGGGACGTCCATCCCCGAGCTCAGGCTCAGTGAAAATAATCTCTCGCTCGCAAAGGGGGACACTTACCGGCTGACAGCCGCGCGGGGAAACCGGAAACCGGCGGTCACATGGTCGTCGTCGAGCGATTCCGTCGCATCGGTGGACAAAACCGGAAAAATAACGGCAAAAAGTGCCGGCACGGCCGTCGTCACAGCGCTCGACGGCAAATACAGCGCCCAGTGCACGGTAAAAGTAACGGTGCCCGTGGCGGGAATCAGCCTGAGCAGCAAGGAAATCAGCCTTGAAGCGGGAACCACACGGACCCTGACTGCAAAAATCAGCCCCGCCGACGCGACGAAGCCCTCCATTCGCTGGGCTTCCTCCGACAAAAACGTCGCGGCCGTCGACGGGAAGGGGAACGTCA
>ENA-UOOH01001771-UOOH01001771.1-fermentation-metagenome-genome-assembly--contig:-NODE-1771-length-20201-cov-3.966197_pt1 | contig 20201 bp, 18 predicted proteins | sample MGYA00245778_ERZ724025 | MGnify/ENA primary metagenome ERZ724025 (study PRJEB28704, sample SAMN03018313) | fermentation metagenome | biome: anthropogenic terrestrial biome; feature: soil; material... | reverse complement strand
GGCTGACCGCAACCAGATCAACCTCTACATGATGACCAAGCAGATTGGTCGCAATCCCAAGGTGGCAGAAAAAATTGCCGAAGTAGGCATTAAAAAGGCAGTAGCAGTAGATCCTTGGGAGGCCCTGTCCTTGGCTAAGCATGGAATTAGAATAGGAAATGTAGGGCACTTGGTACAGGTACCATCTGCTATGATTGCAGAAGTCTTGGCCGTAAACCCCGAAGTTGTAACCGTATTTTCAGTAGAAAAAGCCCAGCAGATTTCTTTAGAGGCCACAAAGCAGAACAAGGTACAAGATATATTGTTGAAAGTTGTGGATCCTGAAGACTTCATTTATGAGGGACAAGAGGGAGGAGTTTCCCTAGCGACACTTGCAGTTTCGGCCCGTGAGATCATGAAGTATCCTGGGGTGAATATAGTCGGAGTTACTGCCTTCCCTTGCTTTTTGTACAATGAGGAGAAACACATAGTTGAAGGCACGCCAAATTCAAGGACTTTGATCCAGGGGGCAAGACTCTTAGAAAAGGAACTTGGCTTAAACCTGACGCAGATCAATGCACCTAGCGCTAATTCGGTGACTTCCATATCGATGATCAAAGAGCTAGGTGCAACACATGGAGAGCCAGGTCACGCCTTTACGGGTACCATTCCCATTAACTCGCAGCACGATCAGCCTGAAACTCCAGCCTTAGTTTACGTCAGCGAAATATCCCATTGTCTTGATGGAAAGGCGTATGCCTTTGGCGGTGGGTTTTATCGCAGAGGCAACGTGAGAAAGGCCATGGTAGGATCTAGCTTCGAACAAGCTTTGGGCAATGTACTAGAAGTAGCGAAGGTATCCCCTTCGAGCATCGATTACTATGGCGAATTGATGCTTAAAGGCCATCAAGTGCGTGTAGGTGATACAGTTGTTTACGCCTTTAGAACCCAAATTTTCGTGACTCGATCGGAAGTAGCCGTGGTGGAGGGAATAGGCGCAGATGATCCGCGAATTGTAGGAATCTATGATAGTCTTGGCAATTTACTCAGGTAAAGGTGATCGAATGAAGCGGGCGATATTGGTAGTTGTGGACAGCCTAGGAATAGGGCAAATGGATGACGTTGTTGAGTGCAGACCTCAGGATGTGGGGGCAGATACCTTTCGGCATATTTTGGATACGATCAGAGAAATCGAGATACCGAATTTTGAAAAGCTCGGAATTAACAAGCTCCTTCATCATAAGAGACTACAGAATATAGATAATATGGGAAGCTATGGTATCCTAAATCTTGAGCATCAAGGTGCAGATAGTTATCTGGGGCACCAAGAAATCATGGGTAGCAAACCGAAAGAGCCATTGCTAGTACCCTTTTCTTTCTACAAAGACATGGTTGTAGAAAAGCTGATTAACGAAGGACATAAGGTAACATGTCTTGAAAAAGACAGACCCTACATTCTCGTTGATGACTTCGTGATTGTGGCGGATAACATTGAAACGGATTATGGGCAGATTTACAATGTGACAGGCCCCCTGGATGATATTTCCTTCGACAAAATTATCGAGATTGGCGAAAAGGTTCGATCCGTCGTAAAAGTTAACAGAGTCATAGCCCTTGGAGGCGAAGGGGTCAGCCTAAGTCGAATTTTAGAGAGCATCGAAGAGAGAGATGATGGCCTGGTAGGCGTTAATTCGCCAAAATCAGGGGTATATAATCAGGGCTATTTGAGCAGACACTTAGGCTACGGGGTCAATCCACAGACTCAAGTAAGCACCTTATTAGCTAAAAGTAACTATGAGGTTATCCTAATTGGAAAAATGCAAGATGTAATAGAATGCGAACATGCCACGAAGATTCCAAAAGTAGATACGGAGCAAGTGATGACATCTATTATAGAAGTCATGCAACAAGCAACAACGGGGATGATTGCGGCTACGGTTCAAGAGACGGATCTTGCTGGCCATGCACAAGATCCCCAGAAGTATGCAGAGAAGCTCATGATCGTTGACAAGTATCTCGGGGACATTATCGAAGGGATGAACGATGAAGATATGCTTCTTGTCACAGCCGATCATGGCAACGATCCCACCATAGGATTTAGGCAACACACAAGGGAGAAGACATTCTTATTAGTGTATGGAAGAAAACTCAGGCCTGTAGATTTGGGAGAAAGAAGCACGCTGTCGGATATAGCGGCTACCATTGCAGACTATTTTGGTGTGGGTAACACTGAAAACGGCAGTAGTTTTCTGAACATCATCATGGTGTCCTGAGACAATTTATCCGATATTCATAATTGAAACACGATTGAGGAGAGAGATTATGGAAAAAGTTGCACTTGTTATAACTGCAGCTTCAGGTCTTCATGCTAGGCCAGCTGGTCTTTTTGTGAAAACAGCGGCGCAGTTTGTTTCGAGCATAAAAATTTCTAAGGGCGAAAAAGAAGTCAATGGAAAGAGCCCCTTGGCCCTTATGACTCTTGGGGCTAAACAAGGTGATAGTGTGACGATCACCGCGGAAGGCCTCGACGAAAAGGAAGCGATCCAAGCCTTTGTAGAGCTTTTTGAAAGGGGCTTTGAAGAATAAAATCCCTAGTGGGGGGTGTACTAGATGGTGACACTAGAAGGCATTGCGTCTTCTAAGGGAATCGGTATGGGCTGTGTTTTCATCAAGGAGGAAACCAGCCCTGTGATTGAAAAGAAGAAGGTTCAATCCGTTGACGCGGAGATTCAACGACTAGAAAACGCAAAGCTTGAAGCGGTTGGGCAGCTTGTCGCATTACAACGACAGGCCCGTGAAAACATTGGCGAGAGCGAAGCTGCAATCTTTGAAGCACATCAGATGATGCTCCAAGATGAAAGCTTCATGGGTCGAATTGCCGCCATCATTTCAGACGAAGGAATTAACGCGGAATACGCCCTTAAGCTCACGGAACAGGAATTCGTCTCTATCTTTGCTTCCATGGATGATGCTTATATGCAGGAGAGAGCTGCGGACATTAGAGATATTTCTAAGCGACTTATGGACTGTATAACGGGAAGCATAGAGCAATCCTTAGCTGATTTACCAGAACCTGTAATTATAGTGGCCAAAGACCTGCTTCCCTCGGATACCGTTCAAATGGATCGGAAAAAGGTACTTGGTGTCGTGACCGAGCAGGGAGGGGCGATGTCCCATCTTTCCATTTTGGTCCGGACGATGCAGATTCCCGCAGTTGCGGGCGTGGGAGATATACTAGCCACGATTGAGCCTGGAGATTTCATTATTGTTCATGGTGATGCCGGTCAAGTGATCGTGAACCCCGATGAGACCGAGAAGGGCTTGTGGCAAGAGAGGCAAAGGGAATATGGGAAACGGCAAGAGGCGCTAAAAGCACTCAAGGGCACCAAAAGCCAAACGAAGGATGGGGTGGAGATCCGGGTTGCTGCTAACATTGGAACCCCAGGTGATGTAGCTGATGTCATAGATAATGATGCAGAAGGAATTGGCTTGTTTCGCACGGAGTACTTGTATATGCAAAGCGATACAGCACCTAGTGAGGATACCCAGTTTGCAGCATATAAAACGGTTTTAGAACAGATGGCTAATAAGCCGGTGGTTATTCGCACCCTAGATGTGGGTGGGGACAAGGAGATATCCTATTTGCAGATTCCTAAGGAGGACAATCCGTTTTTGGGTTATCGGGGGATCAGGGTGAGTTTAGGGCAAACTGATATTTTCAAGACCCAGCTTAGGGCACTATTCAGGGCTAGCGTTTATGGAAAGCTTGGAATTATGTTTCCTATGATCTCAACCCTAGAAGAGCTCTACGAAGCAAAGAAGCTGGTGGAAGAAGTGAAAGCCAAACTTACACGTGAAGGGATTTCCTTTCGGCAGGATGTGGAGATCGGGATGATGATTGAAACACCGGCTGCTGCCCTGACCACCCACCTTTTAGCGAAGGAAGTAGATTTTTTTAGCGTTGGTACCAATGATCTTACCCAATACACCATCGCAGTGGATCGCATGAACACCAAAGTAGCACGCCTTTATAATACTCATCATCCAGCGGTGTTGCACTTAGTTGAGATGACCATTGAAAACGGACATAAAGAAGGCATTTGGGTGGGTATTTGCGGTGAGGCTGCCGCAGATCCATCTCTAGTCGAGACGTTTGTAAATATGGGGGTCGATGAGTTAAGTGTTAGGCCTAGAGCTGTACTTGAGGTACGTGGGCAGATTCAAGAGATATCCCTTCAAAGATAAGGATCAAGAAAGGGTCAAGACCAATAATGGTCTTGACCCTTTCTTGTGGTGCCCATTTTCCCGCCCCACTCCTGCCTTTAGTTGCACTGAGCAACTATAAGAACCAATTCAGTGTCATTTATAGTAAAATAACGTCACTGAATATTTGTTTTTGGGGCAGGATTTTAGCTAATTGAGGGGAACATTTTGTTTAGAGCAACTATCCAGGAGGTGAGCCTTTCTATACGGTCTAGTTTGATTGTCGCGTGGTAAGAATCTAAAGGAGGAATATTCATGAAAAGATCAATGCTGACTCTGATTGTATTGACCTTAGTTTTGTCTCTGGCTAGTACCGCGGTCTTGGCGCAAAGTGGGAGAGTGGCCATTTGGAGTGCTGCGTCCGAAGAAGAAGCACAAGCTTTAGCTGAGGAATTCAGAACACTGTATCCAAACATCATCGTTGACATTATCCGAGCTGGTTCAGGCGAATTAATCACCAGATTGATGGCTGAGTCTCCAAGGCCAAGTGGCGATATCTTACTAGGTATTGCTAAAGAGTCTTTAGATGCGGTCTATGATTCCTTAGTGCCTTATAAAGCCAAGAATCATGACGAGATTCCTGCAACCGTACGCGATAATGCAGAAATCCCCGCATATTATGGTTTTTCCATGCCTTTGCAGGCGTTTATGATTAACACGGACCTGTTAAAACCGGAAGACTACCCCTTGAGCTGGGATGACTTGACTGATGAGAAGTATAGAGGCGAGATTATTTTGGCCAATCCCGCACTTTCGGGCTCTGCCTATGCACAGCTGTACATGATGTATGATCTCTATGGGTTTGATTTTGCCGTAGATGTTGCCAAAAATGCAGTATTCACAGCTTCTTCCACCATGGTGCCTGAATCTGTGGCCCGGGGAGAATATGCCATTGGAATTACCGGTGAAAGCAATATTGCTCAACATATCACCGATGGTTCCCCAGTCATCGCTATTTATCCCGAAGAAGGAACCGGTGCCCGCTTTGACGGATCCGCCATATTAAAGGGCGGCCCCAACACAGAGAATGCTAAGTTATTCATGGATTATCTGACTTCCGAACAAGCCTATCGGACAATCTATGAAACCCGTTCACGGCGTGTGGTTCATCCGGCCATACCTGGACCTGGTCCATTGCCAGGCCTTGACGAAATCGTTCTGCGCGAATACGACGCTAATGAGGCTGCCGAAATCCGCGAAGACTTAACCATGCGTTTCTCAGACAAGGTATTTTAGAGCTACACAGCATTTGGCACCACACAAGAATCTAGCCTGGAGTGATCCGGGCTAGATTTAGGAGGTAACTTTATGAGTTCAAGCATTTCATACAAAGATGTCAAAAAGACGTTCACAGGCAGTCAGGTGGTCCATGCCCTGAAGAAAGTGTCATTCAAAATAGAACCCGGAGAACTCTTTTGTCTGCTTGGCCCAAGTGGGTGCGGAAAAACCACTCTCCTCCGTTGTACGGCAGGCTTGGAGAGTCTCACGTCCGGTCGGATATTCTACGATGAGACAGATGTAACAACCATACCGCCTTTTAGACGAAACATCGGCATGGTTTTCCAGAGCTTTGCTTTATATCCTCACATGAATGTTTTTGAGAATGTAGCGTATGGTCTACGTGTCAGAGGCGTCGATGAGAGTACTGTGAAAAGTAAGGTTACGCAGATCATGGACTTGGTTGGTTTACCGGACGTTCTAGAACGTAATCCCAGCCCTACGGCTCTCTCTGGGGGCCAGCAACAGCGTGTGGCAGTTGCCCGTGCTCTGGTCTATGATCCGCAAATATTGCTCTTGGATGAGCCCTTAGCCAACTTAGATGCTAAGCTGAGAAGACATATGCGTGCAGAGATCAGGCGCATTCAAAAGATCACGAATGTCACTACCATTTTCGTTACGCACGATCAAGAAGAAGCCATGGCCATCGGAGACCGCTTGGCGATTATGAGGGATGGGCTTATTGAACAGATCGGTTCTTCTGATGAGATCTATCATAATCCTAATAACGCATTTGTCTCGAATTTTATCGGTAAAATGAACTTTTTCTCTGGTCAGATCACCTCTACACAGGGTGAGAGGTACACAGTTAAGTTAGGGAAAGAGGATTATACGATGAGCTTTACCCCTAAAGTGGCTCCAGATGTGGCTGTCTCCGAGGGAGATCGGGTCACAGTAGGATTCAGACCTGAACATCTTAAGATCAAGCCTGTGTCCACAAATGGAGAAATGCAGGGAAGAGTCCGCATTATTCAGCATTTGGGCCAAGTTATCCGTTATGAAGTGGTCATTGAGGAACAGGGCCAAGAGAGAACCATCGAAATAGATATGCTTGGTCTGGTTCGAGGAGTAGGGGAAGGAGATCTCATAGCCATTGAATTTCCGGAACAGGTTGGCTTTTTGTTCGCTGAAGGAGGCGAAGATTAATGGCTATGAAGGCAAAGGAAGAAAAACGAGGCCGCTTATCACGGGTGCTCCAAAAGGACTTTACCCCTTACCTGGTATTCAGTATACCGTTGATCTTCTTGGTCATCTTCTTGGTGTGGCCTTTATTAACCACTTTAGTGCGGGCGTTTCTTCCGGCGGGTAGAACATTCAGTCTTGGGCCCTTCAGCCTCGCCAACTTCGAACGTTTCAGCACTTCAAACCTTTATCAGGGCAGTCTGCGCAATTCCTTCATAATTAGCTTTTCTGTTGTGTTCTTCACTTTGTTAATCGGAGTTCCTATGGGCTATTTTGTGGCCAGGGTAAAAATGCCGTTTAAGAGACTCATCCTGTCCCTTGGAATTTTGCCTGTCATTATGCCGTCCTTTGTCGGTGCCTTCTCTTGGGTGCTTCTCCTAGGTCGGCAAGGGTTTGCCAGGAGCTACATCAATATGTTCTTGGGGATGTTTGGCATGGAATTACCTTCGATCTACGGATTGTTTGGAATTATCTTTACCATGACCCTCACCTATTATCCCTTTGTCTTTTTGCTCAGCTACGGCGCATTTGAAGCAGTGAATCCCTTGTTGGAAGAAGCAGCTATGCTCATGGGAGCCAAACGCAAACGAATTTTACGCACCATCACTCTGCCCCTTGTGATTCCAAGCGTTGGAGCAGGCGCAATTCTTGTTTTTATTCGTGCTATGGGGAACTTCGGTATCCCAGCCATGCTTGGGGGCGACCAATATGTCTTGCCCACCTTGATTTATTTCAGGGTGAATGGATTCTGGGACATCAATGGGGCCTCAGCAATAGCGTTGGTGAGTGTTGCCATCACAGGCGGCGCGCTTTTGCTGCAAAAATTCATCATCAGCAAGAGGGAATATGAGACAATCAGTGCATCTCGTTCCGAAAATGAGCTACATAGTCACCCCGTTATCCGTATTGTGGCTACTGTGTACTGCGGGATCATCTTGCTGGTCTCTTTAGCACCGCAAATCACCATGTTTGTCATGTCCTTTTTCACTCGTTGGGGGAGTTCTGGCCCAGAGGGTTTCACCTTGGCCAACTATACGAGAATTCCCACGATTGCCTCCCGGCCCATACTAAACTCACTCTTTTTGGCTACAACCGCATCGCTGCTGTGTGCAATTTTGGGGTGCTTGATAGCTTACATCACCGAAAGACGCAGACCCAAAGGGGCCATTATTTTGGACCTCGCTATCATGGCACCGTTTATTCTGCCTGGAACCGTTGTTTCCGTAGCTTTGATCTCTGGGTTTGGAGGAGATTCGTGGCTACCCTTGACCGGAACCTTTGCGATCATACTCGTAGCCTACGTCATCCGGAGGACTCCCTATGTGTTCAGATCTGTTGTGGCGAGCTTGTCACAACTCGATCCCACACTGGAGGAAGCTTCTATGATCGCGGGAGCAAGTTGGCTTTACACTTTTAGACGAGTGAGCTTTCCTTTGATTCTTCCGGGGATTATTTCTGGGACAATATTGACCTTTGCCACTTTGCTTCAGGAGTTAAGTACGACGATCTTGCTGTACTCATCTGGAACGCGTACCTTACCCATTCAGATCTGGGGGGCCGTCGCCGATGGAAAATTCGGTGAGGCCAGTGCCCTTTCGACACTCTTGGTTTTGGTGGTTTTTATCGTCGTTTACGGTATGAATCGTTTTCTAGGTCAGTCGATCTCGTCAAGTTTTAAGACAGGGTAGAGTTTGGGGGGAAATTCATGAAACCGAAAATTATGTTTTCAAGCAGAGTGTTTGGAAACGATGTGCAAGTTATTTTGGATTACGCGGTAACTGAGGGTTATGATGGTGTTGAGTGGTACCTCAATAGCTTCCGGTTACGGACCAGTAAAAAGCATCGCGAACAGTTTTTTGAGAAGCTCGATCAGTATCCGGGGCTCTATTATACCTTTCACCTGCCAACCGTCGATGTGGAACTAGCCCACAGGGAGCCCATAATCTCGGGGGCCTCCCTAGGCTATTTACAGCTGTATATAGAATATTTGGCGCCTTGGTTTTTGAAACAAGATGTCCCGCCCGTTCTAACCCTCCACGTTGGCTCCAATTCCATATCCGTGGAGGAGCTAGACTGGGAGGTTGCCCTGACGAATCTGAAGCAGTTGGGGGATTTTGCTGCTCAAAGAAATGGTGTAGTTTTGTTGGAGAATCTTAAAGTTGGCTGGACAACGGATCCAAAAACACACCTACAGATGGCTGACCATGCAGGTCTAGGTATCACCTTTGATACGGGCCATGCCGCTTCCAACCCTCTGGTGCGTTCTGGAGAGTTACACCTCGTGGATTATGCAGATGCACTAAGCCAAAAAATCCGGCATGTTCATTTCTACGCCTACGAGAGTTTGGATCAAGGTCGGCATATGCCTCCAGAGACATGGATGGATGTGGCTGAGATTTGGAGTAAAGTCGTCGCCTTGCCTGATGCCCAATCCGTTGTATTGGAACTATCAACAGAGGAGGAGTTGGCAAAGACGTTCGACCTACTCATGGACAATAAGGACAAGTGGCAGGGGAGGTAGGAACTGGACTAGACTCTTCTTGACATGGGTGGTGTAGATGTGCACATTCTAGATAGTTTACCGCTTCTGCGAGACGCTAATCGTAGCTGGATTTTTAGCCTGATTAGGGCAAAGGGTTCAATTTGCCGGGCAGACCTTGCACGCCAAACAGGGTTGCATCCTTCTACGATTAGCCGCATTGTCTCTTCCTTGATGGAAGAAGGCTTAGTGCGTGAAAACGGTGAAGGCCCCAAGGACCTGGGGCAAAAGCCGATCATGTTGAGCGTAGTCAAAGAGGCCATCCATGTTGTGGGCATTGCAGTAGAATCTACATTTATCTCTGCTATTTTAGTTAATCTAGAGGCAGAAGTCATCGAGAAACTAGAGATCAAGCTTTGTGATCAGACCATGGAAACGGCGACGAAGGAGATCTACACGGTCATAGATGATCTGTTGAAACGGGCTGAAGACCGGGTCGTGGTGATCTATGGAATTGGATTGGCGATGCACGGGATTATCGATAATGATGAAGGTATTTGCCTGTTTGCACCTGCGAGGAGAGCTGAGGAAGTTCCAGTGGCAAAGGCCATTAGTGAACACTACCAATTACCTGTTCGGATGGATAATAACGCCAATGCCATGGCCTTAGGTGAACGCTGGTTTGGTAACGGTAAAGGAATTGACAACCTTCTCGCGATTAAGGTAGGGCAGTCTATCGGATCCGGAGTCATTTTGCGCGGTCAGTTGTTTTCAGGCTCTCACTATAGTGCTGGGGAAATCGGGCATGTCAACGTTCTTTCTGATGGTCCCTTGTGCACATGTGGGAATTATGGCTGCCTTGAAAGCGTTGCTTCCATTGAGGCGGTCGTCTCTAAAGGCAGACTCAGGATGAAACGGGGCGAGGATCGCGAGCTCTTAGCATTAACTGGCAACGACCCCGATGCCTTGAATTTTGAGATTCTCCGGAACGCTGCTGAGTTAGGAAATTCACTCGCCCTTCACCTATTGTCTGAGGTAGGTACCCATTTAGGACTAGCCCTGGCTAATACAATGAACATTTTAGATCCCACCGCAGTGTTGATCGGGGGAGAGATTCTGCCTGTGATAGACCTTGTTCTCCCGAAAATGCGTGAAATTGTCACGGCCCGATCATTTAGGATCCTCAAGAATAAGGTCGTGATCGAGAAAGTAGGTTTGGGCCAAGATGCTGTAGCGGTCGGAGCTGCGACTTTGATTTTCGAAGATCTTTTTCAGCCTTAGCGTAAGTCACTACGCTGTCATCACATAGTACATAGAAGATCCCACCTCTGAGTATAAAGTACTCAGAGGTGGGATCTTCTTTCATTTCTATTCCGCAGATTCCTATCCTGCAGTAGCAACAGGAACCCGTCCAGTATTGACATGTTAACAATAAGTAGTATAATGATATATAAAGATATATAATAGTATATACTTTAAGGGGTTGTGAGTTGTGATTAATGCCGAGTCGGCTCTTCCGATGTACAAGCAAATTGCCTCTATTCTGAAAAAGGAGATTAGAGAACACCGATACGGTGATAGCGGTTCCATTGGGACACATACAGACCTGGCAGAACGGTTTGGAGTGAGCCTTATCACAATTCGTAAAGCCATAAAAATGCTGGCTGAAGAGAATCTTGTTGAAACCCAACAGGGGAAAGGAACATTCGCTAAAGCCACTATCTTGCAGGACGATTTGCATTACCTTACGGGGGTTTCGAATATTATCTCACAACAGAATTTGCAGGCTCAAGTTGTGGTGAGAACGATGACCTTTGTTAACACACCGAATCACTTTAGTGATAAGAATAAGGAGGCCATGGGACAAACTTGCCTGTATATTGAACGTTTACACATCATAGACGAGGTCGTCATCGGTTATGCCAAGCTCTATTTACCACTATCATATGGGAGGCGATTGTCTCGAAAAGATGTCGAAGATAACACAATCTATCAGCTGTATGAGGACAAACTTGGAGTAAAGCTCGGTAAAGGTGTTCAATACATATCTGCAGATGCAGCCGATGACGAAATGGCGGAAATATTGGATGTGGATGCTAGGACGCCTATACTGAAAGTGGAGCGGGAGTCCTATGCTGCAGACGGAACCTTAATCGAGATCATGGAACTGTTTTATGAGTATAGTCACTACAGATTTAGGGTGGAGCTCGACTTAGCTTCAAGGTAATCTGGGGCGGAAGTGGTCGATTCTTGGACTGCAAACTATAACAAAATAGGAGAGAAGAGAATTGAAGAGAAAACTGGGTCTGCTTTTTGTGGTTTTGGCTGTCGTGTTGTCGTTTTCGGTCTTGGCTTTGGCCAAACAAGACACGCTCATTGTTGCTGTTGATAGAGAACCATCTTCTATGAATCCCCATGGTTCCAACGATGCTGGGACAAGCTTTGTGACTAACCTTATGTATGAAGGTTTGGTAACCTTCGATAGTGACATGAATTTGGTGCCCGAATTGGCTACAAGGTGGGAACAAATTGATGACACGACAATCCGCTTCTATCTACGAGATAATGTCTATTTTCACAATGGGGAACACTTTACTGCCAAAGACGTAAAGTACACCTTTGAGTTGACTTCGAAATCCCCGTTCACAGCAAGTACTCTAGGCATGATTGATGCGGAGGCAACGACCATCATCGATGATTATACTGTCGACATTGTACTGAAGTATCCCTTTGGTCCGGCAATCAATCATCTAGGACACTCCACTGCCGCCATCGTGAATCAGAAGGCCATGGAGGAGGGCGGCGAGAATTACGATGATAACCCTGTTGGAACAGGTCCGTTCGTGTTGAAAAAGTGGAACAGCGGTGACAGCATTGAGTTGACGACTTCTGATAACTATTGGGGTGAAAAGCCCGCATATAAAACGTTGGTATTGAGGTACATCCCCGAGGCGACCACCCGTGCTATAGAAGTGGAAACAGGGGGAGTTGATATTGCCCGGGCGATTTCCGCAAACGACGCCATTAACTTAGGAGACAATCCTAATGTGAATGTCATCAGTAGCAATATTCTCAACACCAGCTATCTGAGCTACAACTGCTCCAAACCTCCCTTTGATAATGTCAAGGTAAGACAAGCCATTTCGTCTGCCATAAATGCTGATGCTGTTGTCCGGAACGTGACCTTCGGTCTCGGTGAAAGGGCCAATTCGGTCATGGCTCCGAGCATCTTCGGTTACGTCCCCAGTGAAGAACCATATGGCTATAATGTAGAAAGAGCCAAATCACTCTTGGCCGAGGCCGGCTATGCCGATGGTTTCAAGACCACTCTAGTAGTCAATGCAGTTAATGCATCCACCTCTGCAGAGATTATCCAGAACATGTTGGCTCAAATCGGCATTGAAGTAGAGATCCTAGCTTATGACTTTAACAATTGGTTGGATACTATAGTGAACGGCAGGCAGGATATGTATATCGGAGGTTGGACCACTGTAACCGGTGATGCGGACTATGCCTTGAGAAACTCGTTCCACACCAACAACAAAGGAACCGGTGGCAACCGTTCATACTATTCCAATCCTGAGGTTGACGCACTTTTGGAACAGGCTGCAGTGGAGATGAACCAAGGAATCCGGGCCGAATTGTACAAGAAGGTGCAAGAAGTTCTTGCGGAAGAAGCAGTATATGTAAATCTTCAGATTGGTCAAGTGCATCTGGCCGCCGGAAAGCATGTCAAAGGATTAGTGGCTCATCCTAACCAGAATATCGATCTGTGGACGGTCTACTTTGAGTAACTGAGCACATGAGTAAGAGGGAGACCTGGGTTGTGGTCTCCCTCGCTATCTCCGCCTTGTCTTCATTCGTATTTTCATGCTAAAAGGGGCGAAAGAATGTTTAGATATATATCACGCCGTATAATCATGATGATACCCGTGCTCTTGGGTGTCGTGTTTGTGATCTTCACCATTTTGTATTTTTCCCCTGGAGATCCTGCCCGCACTATTCTTGGAGTAACTGCAACAGAGCAAGAAGTTCAGATGCTCAGTGAAGAACTGGGCCTAAACGATCCCTATGGTGTTCAGCTTTTTCGCTACCTAAAAGACCTATTACGCGGTGATATGGGCAGGTCTTATAAGAACAACAAATCGGTAAGTGCCGAAATCCTGCAACGCTTTCCGACCACGCTCTTGCTGGCCACATTGAGTATACTTTTCGCTGCAGTCATAGCGATTGTTGCAGGCATCATCTCGGCCATTAAGCAATATTCAGTCTTTGATAACATCGTCACGGGGTTTTCTTTGTTGGGAATCTCCATTCCCAATTTCTGGCTCGGTCTGATGCTCATTATCTTGGTTAGTTTGCACTGGAGGCTCCTTCCCGCGTCTGGATTTTACGGACCGCGATATTGGATCTTGCCTCTGATTACAAATGGTGTAGGATACATGGCAGGAATCATGCGGATTACTCGTTCGAGCATGTTGGAGGTTATCCGTCAGGATTATATCCGAACGGCACGCGCCAAGGGCCAGAGGGAAATCGTTGTTATTCTGAAACACGCTTTGCGGAATGCGATCATACCCATCATTACCCTAATTGGCCTCCAGTTTGGTCGTGCTTTGGGTGGAGCAGTTCTTATCGAAACAGTATTCGCCATACCCGGTTTAGGAAAATACCTGGTTGATTCCATCAGTGCCAAGGACATCCCTGTCATTCAAGGCGGTGTGCTTTTCTTGGCCTTCTTGTTTGGAGTTGTCAATTTGTGTGTGGACATATTGTATGGCTTTTTCGATCCCAGGATCAGCTCACAATACAGGAGAAAAAAGGAAAAGGCGGTGAAAATGCATGCAAAGCAAGCAAACTGATCGTTCCCGCAAAAACTACAGTCTATGGCTTAGCGCCTGGAAGCGCTTGAAGAAGAGTCGAATGGCGATGTTTGGTCTCGCATTGTTTGCCATCATCTGCCTTGGTGCTATCTTCGCTGATGTGATTGCGCCTTATCCTTATGACTTTCAGAATCTAGATGAGACCTTCCAGTTCCCAAACGCCAACCACTGGTTTGGGACCGATTCCGTGGGACGCGACATCTTTAGCCGTATACTCTATGGCGGGCGTGTCTCGCTGCAGATTGGTCTCGTGTCTGTTTTGATTTCGGTGACACTCGGGGGAAGCCTGGGTGCCATCGCGGGGTTCTACGGCGGAAAAACAGATAATCTGATCATGCGCACTCTCGATATACTGTTAGCGATTCCAGCGATTTTGTTGGCCATTACCATTGTAACTGCGTTAGGACCAGGAATGTTTAACCTAATGCTTGCCATTGGAGTGAGCTCAGTACCTTCCTTTGCGCGCATTGTGCGTGCTTCCATTTTGTCCGTCAAGGAGCAAGAGTTTGTTGAAGCGGCCCGTCTATCAGGATGCAACGACGCACACATTATTTTTTCGCACTTGGTTCCGAACATCATGGCACCTATTATTGTCCAAATTACCCTAAGCATGGCGTTAGCCATATTGTCTGCCTCGTCCCTGAGTTTTATTGGTCTCGGAATTCAACCTCCTATTCCAGAATGGGGAGCAATGCTCTCGGCGGGCCGAGCTTATATTCGCAATTATTCGCATATCGTCCTCTTTCCCGGTCTGGCGATTATGGCCACAATCTTATCTTTGAACTTGTTGGGTGATGGCTTGCGCGACGCTCTTGATCCGCGCCTTAAGAACTAGTGAGTAGGTGATGAATATGGACGAAAAGATACTCGAAATTGAAAATCTCGCTGTTGAATACCGAACCGACGATGGTGTTGTCAAAGCAGTCAACGGCCTTGACCTGACCCTAGAAAAAGGCGGCACATTAGGCCTAGTGGGTGAAACAGGGGCGGGAAAGACCACGACAGCTCTTTCCATTATGAGACTACTTCCAGATCCTCAGGGAGTAATTACATCTGGTTCCATCAAGTTTGCAGGTCAAGATATACTCTCGTTGTCCAAGGGCGAACTTAGGAAAATGCGGGGCCAACACATATCAATGGTTTTTCAAGACCCCATGACCTCACTTAACCCGATTTTGACAGTTGGGGACCAAATTGCAGAGGCGATCCGGTTGCACGAAAAAATATCGCGAGCGGAAGCTGCTGTGCGGGCACAGTCAATGCTCGAACGGGTGGGTATTCCGCCCAATCGATATTCCGAATATCCCCATCAGTTTTCGGGTGGAATGAAGCAACGAGTTGTGATAGCTATCGCCCTCGCCTGCAACCCGCAGCTGTTAATTGCTGATGAACCCACAACTGCCCTCGATGTTACAATTCAGGCACAGGTCTTGGCCCTCATGAATAAGCTCAAAAACGATTTTGAGACATCGATGATCATTATCACCCATGACTTAGGTGTTGTAGCAGAGATGTGTGATCGAGTAGCCATCTTGTATTGCGGTGAGATTGTGGAATACGGAAGTCTAGAAGATATTTTCGATCATCCCGAGCACCCCTATACGAAGGGTTTGTTCAGCTCGATCCCTGATCTGGACACAAGAGCGTCGCGCTTAACTCCTATCCCTGGTTTGGCCCCGGATCCTTCCAGGCTCCCTAAAGGCTGCAAATTTGCCAACAGATGTAGTATGAAAAGGCCCGAGTGCGTGAAAACGGATCCTCCCGTCGTTAACTTGGATGACCTCCACCGAGTCAAGTGCTTATTAGCACAAGGAAAGGATGCGGAACAACATGCTACCCTTGGTTGAAACAAAAGGTCTCAAAAAACATTTTCGGGTCCCAGACGGTTGGCTTCATGCCGTCGATGGCATCGATATTTCCATAGGCGAAGGGATGACTCTCGGTATTGTTGGTGAGTCGGGCTGCGGAAAATCCACTCTAGGCCGTCTATTACTGCAATTGCTTGAGCCAACGGATGGAGTCATTCGTTTTCAGCAGAAGGATGTCTCGTCTCCTAACAAAGCGCAGCTAAAGGAGCTTCGAAAAGACATGCAGATGATTTTTCAAGATCCCTATTCGTCTCTTAATCCTAGAATGACGGTTGCAGAGATCATATCCGAACCCATGCGCCGCTATCATCTGTACAAGGGCGCGGCCTTGCGAGACAGGGTGACCACGCTAATGAATACTGTTGGTTTGGAGCAGCGCCTAGAAAACTCCTACCCCCACGAACTAGATGGTGGCAGGCGTCAGCGTATTGGAATTGCCCGGGCCTTGGCTTTAGAACCAAAGTTTATCGTTTGTGATGAGCCGGTCTCCGCGCTAGACGTGTCAATTCAAGCGCAAATCCTGAATCTTATGATGGATCTGCAGGAGGAATACGGATTGACCTATATGTTCATCACCCACGATTTATCGGTCGTTAAACACATTTCGGATGATATTGCGGTTATGTACTTGGGGCAATTAGTGGAGCAAAGCCCTGCGGATAGACTCTTTGAGGAGCCAAGACACCCCTACAGCAAGGCACTGCTTTCCGCTATACCTCGACCCAAGATTAGGGTGGAGCGACAACGCATAATTCTTAAAGAAGAAATATCATCGCCTATTAACCCGACGCCCGGTTGCCGTTTTGCCCCGCGCTGCATTTACGCTGTAGATGAGTGTCGTACCAGTAATCAAGAGTTAGTGGAAGTGGATAGCGGTCACTTTGTGGCTTGTCATCGTGTCAATGAGATATGAGAGGAGTTTGCAGATGAAAGGAATCTCGTTACAGGACATCACTTTTGAGCAGGCGAACGAACTAATTGGAGAAGATTCAATCATAATGCTGCCTATCGGCGGGGGCTCTAAGGAACACGGTAACCACCTTCCTATGGGGACGGATTATTACGTCACAGAGTGGGTGGCAAGGCAGATTACGGAGAAGTTTCCTTTGGTCTGCTTACCGACCCTGAGCTATGCCCATTTTCCAGCTTTTATTGAATGGAAAGGTAGCGTTTCTATTGCAGCTGACAACTTCATCAACTTCGTCAAGGATATTTTGTTGAGCTTTACTCGGTTTGGTGTAAAGAAGTTCGTGATCTTAGATGGCGGGGTGTCTACAAGATTGCCTATGAAGATTCTTGCAACGACCATGAATAATGATTACGGTGTCAAAGTTGCCGTGACAAACGTGGTTGGTCTTGGTAAGGAGACGCATGATGCACTGTGTCAGCAGAAACGGGGAGGTCATGGAGACGAGAGTGAAACGTCTTGCATGCTCCACATTAAACCCGAACTGGTTCACATGGACAAAGCCACTGAAGATTACACCGAGATTGTCCCTGGGACAGTGAAGAACGGCGTTGAAAAGGTCTATCTGCCCATGAGAATGTCGACTGCATCAGGTATAAACGGGAATAGTACTCTTGCTACGTCTGAGAAGGGCGAGAAGATACTGAACGCCATGGTTGAAGACATCCTCGTTTTCTTGAAGGCATTTTCGGAGTATCGAGTCTGATTAAACTACACCCCGAAGTGAGAAACGGAGAAACAGATTGAACAACAAGAATATCATTGAGCAGTACGACATTCTAGCATCTGTCACAAGTCCACATTCCTTTACTGTGGTGGAAGCACACGGTGCTGGATTCAAGGATGAGACAGGAAAAGAATATGTCAATCTCAACGAGATAAATAGACAACTTGGTTATTCAAACCTTCACTTCACGAAAATGATGAAGGATTGCCTAGACAGTGCTGCTCCCGAGAAAACATCTCAATACAAGAATAGGTTGTATCACCACATTGTCGAAACAACAAACAACGATTTCCAGAAGATTCTCCTTACCAGTAGTGGCAGTGAAGCCGTAGAGTGGGCTATTAGGGTCTCCAGGAAGCGGGCCGGACGCTACGAAATTGTCTCGTTCTGGAACAGTATACATGGACGGACCTATTTGGCCTCGTCGGTGTCGGGAAACCCTGTGCGGAAGACAGGATACGGCCCTCTCGCACCAGGCATCGTGTTTGCGCCGTACCCGTATTGTTATAGATGTCAGTTTGATGAATCTCCAGATCGGTGCAACTTCCGTTGCTTGGAGTTTCTGAAGCAGAAGATCAAGAGCGAGTCATCACAAGGCGTTGCCGCAGTTATCGTAGAGCCCTTTCAGGGGGCAGGAATCATATTTCCCCCAGATGGGTATTTGAAGGCCCTCAGAGAGTGGACTGCCGAAAACGGGATTGAGTTGATTTTTGATGAAGTGCAAAGCGGCCTAGGTCGGCTTGGCCACATGTACGAATACCAGCGGTTGGGGGTTGTGCCAGATGCTCTCCTGCTTGGCAAGGGTATGGGTAACGGTTTGCACATTTCTGCCATGCTTTTAAAGGATATTCCTGATGCGGATCCAAAAATTATGACTGGCGGGAGTGGCGACCTTCCCCTTTCTTGCGCGGGGGCTTGCGCAGTGTTTGATGAGCTCAGGAAAGAGGAAATCTTGGACAACGTCAACCAAGTAGGTGCCTATTGGCATGAAGCCCTAACTAAGCTGGCACAGAAGTTCTCATGCATAGGCGATGTAAGGGGTCGTGGAGCCTCCTTTGCCATTGAGCTCATCTCGGATCAGGAATCGAAGAAGGAAAACAACCGACTGCGCGAAAAAGTTGTGGGTCAACTTCAGAATCACGGCTTTCTGCCGGGGCAATGGCATAGCTCCATCATTCTGCGTCCGCCTTTGAGCATAACCCATAAGCAGGCAGAAGACTTTGTGTGTTGCCTAGAACGAATCCTCGACATAGAAGGGATCTAAGACAATGATTGTCAAGACATTGGTGGAAAATACATCAATATCGGAAGAGTACGGTCATGAGCACGGCCTCAGTCTGTATATAGAAACCAAGAATCATAAAGTATTGTTTGATGTCGGCGCAAGTGATCTGTTTCTTCAAAATGCAAAGAAACTTGGTGTCACCATTGCTGATGTTGATTATCTTGTCATCTCACATGGACATTACGATCATGGCGGCGGCTTAGGCGCATTTTTAAAAGAAAATTACAAGGCGGAGGTTTTCCTTCATCAACAGGCATTTGGAAAGCACTATCGATTGAGTGCAGATGGTGAACTGGGTTTTATCGGTCTTGATGACGCTCCGAAACAAGACAAACGGATTATACTCACGTCAGGCCGACTTTTTATCAACATGCAAACCCAGGTATTCTCGAATGTCGTCCGCAAAGAACCAGGTTCAGCATGGAATGCAGCCCTAGTTATGAAAAAGGACGGACAGACAACTGCAGATGCCTTTACCCACGAACAAAACCTTGTAATAGAGGAAGATGGGAAGATATTTCTATTTACCGGCTGCGCCCATAATGGTATCGTCAATATCATCGAGCACTTCCACACTTTGGAAGGAAGAATGCCGGATTATGTGATCGGAGGATTCCATCTTTCCAGTGCCGTTGGCGGGCATGAAGACCTCGCTATGCTAGATAAATTGGGAAAATACCTCATGGATACAAAGGCCACGTATTATACGGGCCACTGTACCGGTATAAAACCTTATGAGAGGCTAAAATCAGTGATGGGAGAGCAAATAAATTATCTGGCAGCAGGCAGCGAAACAAGATTGTAGTTAGCCAGTTTGGTCACAGCTTAGGGAGCCTTGGAGGGCTCCCTTCGTCACGTTCCTTCCTATTTGAGTTGATATTCATACTCTTCCAGGATCCATAAGGGAAACTCCATGCGGGCAGTCATGAGGGGATCGACGATTTGGCAGATATGCAAGTTTCCCACAACCGACAAGAGCATCCCGGCTTCCCCAAGATCCATACCCAAAGCCTCGTGGATAAACTGGAGCATCATTTCTGAGGCTACGACCGCTGCTTCGTCCAGAGTTTGCTTAGATGCAATCGTCATGACATGGTCGCCTGCCACTACCATGGGGAGCGGAAGGGATAGTCCAGTTAGCACATCAATCTTCACTGTGATCAATCAAAGGTCTCAAAGACGATGGTATCCCCGGGTGAAGCATGGGCTACCGGAGTATTGTGCGGTGAGAACTCAAATACAGACTGCTCACGCTTGATTCTTACCATAGTGGTCCTCCCATCCGACTTG
>ENA-UOOH01001768-UOOH01001768.1-fermentation-metagenome-genome-assembly--contig:-NODE-1768-length-20237-cov-4.828511_pt1 | contig 20237 bp, 19 predicted proteins | sample MGYA00245778_ERZ724025 | MGnify/ENA primary metagenome ERZ724025 (study PRJEB28704, sample SAMN03018313) | fermentation metagenome | biome: anthropogenic terrestrial biome; feature: soil; material... | reverse complement strand
ATGGGCGGGGGAGGGCGGGCCTAGAGGTCGATATCGTTCGCCTCCTGTGCACGTTCCATGACGAAGCGGTAGCGTGCGGACGGGTCGCGCCCCATCAATTCATTGACGGCCAAATCGGCCTCGAGTTCGTCCATGATGCAGACCCGCAGGAGGGTCCTGGATGCGGGATCCATCGTGGTTGCCTTGAGCTGTTCGGGGCTCATTTCGCCAAGCCCTTTGAAGCGGGTGACGCCGTCCAGCTTGACCTTGCCTTCGAGCCGGCGAAGGATCTCTGACTTTTCCTCATCATCCCAGGCCCACAGGGTCTGGTTCTTACCGGCCTCGATCCGATAGAGGGGTGGCATCCCGAGATAGACGAACCCGCCTCGCACCAGGTCGGGAAGATAGCGGAAGAAGAAGGTGAGCATGAGGGTGGCGATGTGGTGCCCATCGGAATCGGCGTCGGTCAGGACGATGATCTTGTGGTAGCGCAGGGCTGAGACATCGAAGGTCTTGCCCATGCCGCAGCCGATGGCGGAGAGGATGTCGGAGATTTCCTTATTGTTCAGGATCTTGGAAAGGTTAGCCTGTTCGGTGTTCAGGACCTTTCCTCGGAGTGGGAGGATGGCCTGGAATTTGCGGTTGCGTGCCTGCTTGGCGGATCCACCGGCCGAGTCGCCCTCGACGATGAAGAGTTCGCAATCCGCGGCCTGGGCACTCTCGCAATCGGCGAGCTTGCCCGGCAGGTTGAGGCGGTGTGAGACGACGGACTTGCGCTTAACCTGTGCGACCGCCTCCCGGGATGCGGCCCGGGCGCGGGCGGCGAGGATGGTTCGGGCGACGATGGCACGTGCGATGGAACCGTTGGATTGGAAGTAGGCCTCGAGGGCGGAGCCGACCACCCCGGCCACCTGAGCGGTCACCTCAGGGTTGTTGAGCCGATCTTTGGTCTGCCCCTGGAATTGAGGGTTGGTCAGATAGATGGACAAGATGGCGCAGAGCCCTTCACGAATATCCTCCGCGGCCAAGGTGAGGCCTTTGGGTTGCAGTTCGTGGGTGTCGATAAAATTGCGGACCGCCCGGACGACGCCGGTTTTGAGTCCTTGCTCATGCGTGCCGCCATTGGGCGTGTAGACTCCGTTCGCATAGCAGCGGATGAACTCGCCGGTATCGTCGGTCCACTGGAGTGCGATCTCGATTCGCGGGTCCTCGGCGCGCTCCAGGAAGAAGACGAAATCCTGGGTCGGCTTTTTGCCGCGGTCTTGCACCAGATGAGCCAGAAACTCCTGGATGCCATCCTTGAAGAGGAACGTCTCGGAGCGGCGATTGGCCTTGTCGTGGAAGACGATCTTCAGTCCGCGATGAAGATAGGCCCGCGCCTTGAGCACTTCTCGAATCTCCTGGGGGGCGAATCGACAGGCGCCGAAGATTTCAGGATCCGGGCGAAAGAAGATGCTGGTTCCGGTCTGTTGGCTGTTGCGCAGCTGGGTCATCGGCCCTTCGGGAACGCCCTGACGAAAGCTCTGGCGAAACTCGGCGCCATCGCGCCGGACCTTAGCGATCAGCTCTAGGCTGAGGGCATTGACCACGGAGGCACCAACGCCGTGGAGTCCGCCGGCATGACTGTAGCTCCCGGGGTTGAACTTTCCGCCGGCGTGCAGCGTTGTCAGAATGGTCTCGAGCGCAGGCCGTCCGGAGTCCTTGTGCAGGTCGACAGGGATGCCGCGGCCGTCGTCCGTGATCTCGATTCCGTTGCAGTCCTCATCGAGGACGACCTCGATGGTCGTGGCAAATCCGTTGATGGCCTCGTCGACGGCGTTGTCCAAGATCTCCCAGACCAGGTGGTGCAACCCTTGATTGTCGGTTCCGCCGATGTACATGGCCGGTCGGCGCCGGACCGGTTCGAGTCCTTTCAGGACACTGATATCCTGGGCGGTATAGGTCTTGGACTGGCGGTTTCTGATCTCTTCGTTATTGCTCATCATCGTCTTCGACTTGGTTGGAGGGGACCATACCGGGGAGGGTGGGAACTTCAAGCGGGACGGGGGCGATCGAGGTGAGTCCACCCCTGCGGATGATCGGCAGGCCTTTACCGGCGCGGCTGGTGACGGAGTAGGACTGTGGGCGGATATGCACTTCCCTGCCGCGGGTGGTGACCACGCGCATTCCTTCTTTCGCGTCGTGGGTGGTGACTGAGCCGAGGACGCGGTCTGTGCGATCGAGCTTGATGGCGATGACGCCTCGTCCGGGGCCGTTCAGCAGGGAGACCTCCTCACAGGGGAAGAGGATAACCCTGCCCTGTACCGTAGCGATGATGAGAATATCTTCGGGGGTGACGAGGTGGACATTGACGACCTCTTCCCCCTCGCGAAGTTTGGCGTACTTACGGCCGTTTCGGTTGGACGGCTCGGCATAGAGATGGGGTGCGGAGCGCAGGCTGTAGCCACTGGAGGAGAGGATAAAGAGGTCTGTTCGGTTGGCGCCGTTGGGGTCGAGCTCCTCTTGGGGGATTTCCAGGTCGGGAATGAGACGCGGGTCCATTGCGATCATCCTGACGACCTGTTCGCCGTCGCTGAAGTTGAACAGGCCCTGAATCGGGTTGCCGTGCCCGCGGCTGGCTGGGATATCGGCGATGCGCGCGGTGTAGGCGGTCCCGAAGTTTGTGAAGAATGTGACCGTGCACCGGGTGTTGCCCGCCACGATGGCATCGACCTCGTCTCCTTGGCGCACCCGGATTTTGCTCGGATCGCTGACGCTGCCCATCCGCTTGATCCAGCCGTCTTTGGAGAGGACGACATAGACGTCTTCGTCGACGATGAAGGCCTCTTCATTGTATTCCGGCTCCGGTTCATGCTGAGCGATGACGGTCCGGCGAGGGTTACCGTGGGATTTGGCCACCAGGAGGAGTTCGTCCCGCACGACGTTCCATTTCTTGCGCGGGCTTTCCAGGATGATCTCGATCTTTGCGGCGCGCTGTTGTTTGTCGTGGAGTTCGTCCAGGATCGCCTGGATCTCCATCTTGGCCAGGCGATACAGGCGCAATTCGAGGACAGCGTCCGCCTGGATCGCGTCGATGGCAAAACGCGCTTGCAGCTTGGCGGAGGCGTCGTTGCGGTCATCGGCGGTGCGAATGATTCGAATCGCCTCGTCGAGGTCTCCGAAGATCTTGTGCAGGCCTTCGAGGATATGGATACGTTCCTTGAGCAGGCGCAACTCGTGGCGGAATCGGCGCTCGACGACCTGGTAACGGAAGTCGACGAAATGGAGCAGGATTTGGCGCAGATCCAGCTGTGCGGGAATGCAGGCCTCCTCATCGCCGTCGACGGGGATGAGGCAGGTGAGGTTCACGTTGAAATTGGATTGCAGCGGGGTGTGTTTGTAGATGAAGGCCATGACCGTCTCCGGGCTGGCCTCACGTTTAAGCTCCAGGACGATGCGGATTTCTGTGGTCGATTCATCCCGCACGTCGGACAGGTGTGGCAGTTTCTTGGAGATCACCAACTCGCCGATGGCGCGGACCAGTGCATCCTTCTGGACCATGTATGGGATGGATGTGATCACGATGCGTCGTGTACGGCCTTCGGTCTCGGTGGTGTATTCACCGCAGACCCGGACGCTGCCGCGACCTTTGTGATAGATCTCGGCGAGTTCCTCGGAGGTATTGAGGATCTTGCCGCCGGTGGGGAAGTCAGGCCCCTGAATGAAGACCATCAGCTCGTCGACGGTCAGGGACCGATTGAGGATCAGGGCATCGCAGGCGTTGATGATCTCGCCGAGGTTGTGCGGTGGGATATTGGTCGCCATTCCGACGGCGATGCCGGTGGCGCCATTGACCAACAGGTTCGGTATCCGTGCCGGCAAAACGACCGGCTCCTGGGTCTTGCCGTCGTAATTGGGGCGAAACGGGACGGTCTCTTTCGGAATCTCCTCGAGCAGCTCCAACGCGATTGGCTGAAGGCGCGCCTCGGTGTAACGATAGGCGGCCGGCCCGTCGCCGTCGATGGAGCCGAAGTTTCCGTGCCCGTCGACCAGGGGGCACCGAAGACTGAAGTCCTGAGCCATACGTACCAGGGCCTCGTAGACGGCGACATCACCATGCGGGTGAAACTTGCCCAGGACGTCGCCGACGATGCGTGCGCACTTCAGCGGCTTGTTAGGCGGTGCGAGGTGCAGCTCGTTCTGCATGGTGTAGAGAATCCGCCGCTGCACCGGTTTGAGTCCGTCTCGCACGTCGGGTAGGGCGCGCGCGGTGATGACGCTCATCGCGTAATTCAGGTACTTTTGGCGGGTGGTCTCATGGAACGAGACGTCCTGAATGATGCCTCGGTTGTCGAGTTGGAGATCGGTTGATTCCGGTGTGGTCTTTTTCTTCCTTGCCATGGCGTTAGGCCTGTGAGCTTTGGTTTGCCCGTATCCGGACGAATGGGTCAATGGAAAGGGGTGGGTGTTGCTGAATCGATATAATCGAATCCGTCATGCATTTCATTTCACGTGCGGCTTCGGTCAGGTTGGGGGGGGCCCGGCCGAAGTCCGACTCCGCTGCGGATAGGGGGAAAGTGGGGCCGTGGGCGCCGAGACGCTGGAGTGAGGTTCGCGAATGGGGGGCGCAGCCAGGGGCTTCACCCGGGCTCCGCAGGAGGCGGGGGGTGATTGCCTGGTCGGGCCGTGGTTGTTGGGCGCTGGATATCCAGGGATTCGTATCCGAGGCGGATCTCCTTCTTCAGGCAGGGCGCGTAGTGCCGAGTATAGACCCAGATCGAGATCAAGTTGATTCCCATGCCGAGAGCTTCAAGGCAATACACCAACCAGGGCTGGAACTGGAACCCCCAGCTCCGTGGGGCCTGCAGGTAATAGAAGATGATGCAGAGGACCGGAAACGAGATGAGTGTGCGCGCCTTTCCGGACCAATTCGCCTTGGCGTCGACATCATAGAGGGCACCGGTGGATCTGAGGAAGGAGACCCACTGGTCGCGGCCGAGGAACAGGATGGCCAGGACGAGCAGGACCTGTGCGTGCAAGGCGGGCTCTTGGCGTGCGGCGAGGTAGACCAGGGTGGGAAATGCCGTCAGGTAGAAAAACTTATCGACCAAGGGGTCGGCGTAGGCACCGATCCGGCTCTCCACGTGAAGGCGTCGTGCCAGCAGTCCGTCCAACAGGTCGGTGGCGGCCGACAGGATCATGGCGCCGAGCGCGAGGGAGAACCAGAGGCTCGAAAGTGGTGCGGGCGCCACGATGCAGATGCCGAGAAAGAGCAGGATCAGTGGCAGGCGCATGGCGGTAAAGCCGAGCACCAGCATGAACTTCCAAAACTTTTTTGGATCGGACATCTCCTCCTCCTTTGTGCGGGGGAATGCCCCGCGGGACGGTGTCAGCGGCCTGCACACCCAACCTTGTAACCCTCAATTGCGGGCGATGCGATCCTGATTCGCATCGATCAGCTCTCTGTATACCGCCAGCGTAGCGGCGGCGGTCTTTTCCCATCGGAACAGTTCCGCGCGCTTGCGCCCCTCCTGTGCCTGCCGTGCGGCCAGTTCCGGTTGGGTCAGTATGGCATGGACCTTGTGGGCTGCCTCTTCAATATCATCCGGAGCGACCGTCGGCGCAGCATCGCCGATGACCTCTGCCAGTGACCCGGCATGGCTGGACACGACGGGCAAACCGCATGCCATCGCCTCGAGCACCGGCAGTCCAAACCCTTCGTAACGAGATAGGTGCAGTAGGCAATGGTGGCTGCGGTAGGCGTCGAGCAGGGCGTGATCGGACAGGGGGCCTGTCCATGTAACATAGGGGGTTAGCCCGAGATGTTCCATGAGCGTGCCAGCCTCTGGGTAACGTGGGTCGGGCCTGCTGACCAGTGTGAGGTGGACGTCCAAGGCGAAATCCCGGCGCAGGATCTCCAGGGTTCGGACCAGCCCGATGATGTTTTTGTAGGGGTCGGAGCGACCGACGTAGAGCAGGCGATACGGTGGTGAAGCAGGTGGGGTGGGGGCTGGCGCCTCCAGAAAGCGCCGATCCACACCGCAATGAATCGGGTGCACGCTCGCCTGTGATCGCTGGGGCAGGAGCATGGAACGGATGTCTTCTGCGGAGGTTTCGCTATCGGTCAGGATCGCGGAGCAGCGGCGTGCCACTTGGCGCATCAACCCACGATAGAGCGGCAGGATTCGGGTCTTTCTGGCTTTGGGCGTGAAGTGGGGAAACTTGAGGGGGATCAGGTCGTGGATGGTTGCGACGATCGGAGTCCGGCCGAGGAGGGGAATCAGGTAGTTGGGGGCGTGAAAGAGTGCGGTGTCCCAGGCGCGGAGCAGGCGGGGGAGTTGGATTTGGGAACGCCATGAGAAGGGGCTGTAGGGAACGAGCTCGGTTTCGATCCAGGGATGGCCTGCCAATTGGCAGGTTTCGAGGGTCCGCCGCATGACCTCAGCCCTGTCGAAGATAGCGCGCAGGCGGATCGGACCGGCCGTCTGGGCCGACCATGCCCGCAGCAGGGCGATCGTGTATGCTCCGATACCGCTGATCTCGGGGAAGATCCATCGGGCATCCAGGACCACCATCGGCGGTCTTCGAGGGGTTCGGGTAGGGGCGGCGTTGTTCATAGTAGGCTGCGAAAGATTTCGAGGATTTTTTCAGCTGCCACCGCCCAAGAAAACTCCTTGGCGCGTTGGAGGCCGAGATGGCTGTATTTCTCGCGCTTGCCCGGCGAGTGGGTCAAGAGTGCCATTGCCTCAGTCCAGGCCTGAGGTGCGTCGGTTGCGGCGTAGAGGACCGCCACGCCGCCGACCTCCGGGAGACTGGCTGCCGGGGAGCTGATGCAGGGGACGCCGCAGGCCATCGCTTCCAGCAGCGGCATGCCGAAGCCCTCGTAGTGGGACGGGATCAGGAAGGCGGTTGCGCCGCTATAGAGGAGGGGCAGTTCATTCCAGGGGAGGTATCCGGTCTCGACGATACGGGCGCGGAACGGATGCGTTTCGATCTGTTGATAGAGTGCGTTGGTCTTCCAGCCGTGCATCCCGGTCAAGACCAAGGCCATATCGTCCGGCCAGGCATGGCACTCGCAGCCGACTTGAAAGGCCTCCAGGAGGACCTGGATATTCTTGCGCGGTTCCAAGGTGCCGACGCTGAGAAAATACCGGTTGGGGAGGCCTTGCTCGGTGCGCCAGCGGTCGACTTCGGAGCGTGGCGCAGGCCGAAATATGTCTGAGCAGGCGAGGGGGACGGCGAAGACCCGATCGGCGGGGGGCTGGTAGACGTCGAGGATCTCCCTACGACTGAACTCCGAATCGGTCAGGATGGCGGCTGCCCGCTCGATCGAGCGGGGAACGGCCTTTTCGAGCCACTGAAGGTTTCGGTCCTCGGCGAATTGTGGGAATCGGACAAAGCTCAGGTCGTGAACGGTACAGACTTTAACCGGGTGGCGGGTCGGAGGAATGACGAAATTGGGAAAGAAGAGCAGGTCCGCTTTGGAGGAGGGGAAGAAGGCGGCGTGTGGCGGGGCCCCACAGTATTTCCATGCGGCCTGTGCGAGGCGCCCGGGCAGGATTCTGCTCGGGTGAGGGAAGATCGGCGGGCCGAGGTGAATGAGGTCCTGAAGAAACGGGCCGGCATTGCGTCTGAAGTCGAAATAGCCCAGGTCGATGCGATCGGTTTGAGGCGACAGGCGCTGGGCCAGGGCGGCGACGACTTCGAAGGTATAGCGTCCGACCCCGGTGGGCGGTGCGGCGAGCGGCTGGGCGTCGACGAAGATGCGCATGGCTGGCTTCTTAAAGAATGCGGGGTCAGGTCACCCCGGCGGTTCCGCCGGGTCAGAGGTCGTACAGGTCTCGTATATGCTCAGGCGGCTGGGGACGCCAACCGACCTTGTCCGGCATGCGTCGGAGGAATTCCCGCTGAAGGGACCAAAACCGGCGCCCTTGGAAGCGGTAGAGTGGGATCGATCCGAAGATCGTGACGAGGTCGATCCGATCGAAGAAGAGGTTGAAGGGGCGTGGTTGCAGGTGAAACCGGACCCGCAGCAGGTCGTGGTATAGGATTCGCTTTCGGAGCAATCCCAGGAAGATGAAACCGATCAAGGGTTCGACATCAAGGTGGTTTTCCCTGAAATAGAGCACCTTACTGAAGCAGCCGAAGACGAGGATGACCATGGAGCTGCCCCCGACTCGCGCTTGAAAGGGCATTGGCAGGGCATGGAATGCCCAGAGCAGATATGCCGCAACGGCGATGGAGGTCAGGGGGATGAATGTATTGCGCATCACATTGGCCGACAGGTAAATGGGGCGAAAAGCAAAAGGATTGAAAGCCAGAGGCCCTCGGATTCCCTCGAGGGCCTCTGAAGCAAGCCGATGTGTAAGGTCCACCAGAGTGCGTTGGGTACGGACCCCTGTTGAGGACTCAATCCCTTGCAGGTCGTGCCAGGAATGCCCAGAAGTCGGAGGCCGCGGCCTGCCTGCGTGAGAGCTCGATCAGGCCGACAAAGGCGAACGTGAAGGCGAAGTCGCCCAGGACCTGGTTACGGTAGAACGGCAGACCGGCTGCCATGACCGAAATCCAATGGGTGAGGGTGTGTGGGTAGTAGGCCAGCCATACGGCGGTATTGGTGAGCAGGAAGAACAGGACCGAGCCAAACAGCAGACCCAGAGTCAGGCGCGGCGCCGAGGCACGGCCGCGAAGGCGCATGCCGATCACGCCATAGATGGCGAATCCGAGATAGACAGCCCAAATGGAGGCGTGAAATGGATTGGCTCCACGCAGCAACCCGATCAGTAGGTCGCTGAACAGCATTGCCAACAGTGGAATGACCAGAGCGTGCCGACGGCCGAGGTACAACCCTCCGACCACAGCCATGGCGGCGATCGGTGTGAAATTGGGTGGATGTGGAAACATCCGGTAAATTCCTGCTCCAAGGATCTCAAAAAGGGCAAGGGGCATGGTCTGCGTACCTCCAAAGTTGAATTGCGCGGGATTGACCGCGACACCGAGCTCCGATGCAAGGGAATCCTGATGATCTCCGGGGCGACCTTATCAGGCGGTATCCCGTACTTTCAAGACCCTGGGAGCGAAATGCAACGAGAAAGTGAGATTGGGCGTGGGAAATGGTCGGTGACGAGGTCAGTGGCGCAGGTGGCCCGGATGGGATTTGATTTTCAGGCGGGCCATTGCGCGTGCGAGGGCGAGTTCGGCCCGTGCGAGGTCGGTATCTTCGCTATACGGCTCGCCATTTTTGTTCAGCCGCCTGCGTGCACGTTCCAGCGCTTCGCGTGCCCTGCGCTCATCGATTTCGTCCGGGGTTTCGGCGCTGCGCACCATGACGCTGACCCGTCGGCCGCCCGGCTCGACCACCAGGAATCCGCCGCCTGTGGCGTAAAAGCGAGAGGAACCGGTGGGTGGTACGACTTCCAGTATCCCCGGATCAAGGGCGAAGATCCCCGCTGCGTGACCGGAATAGACACTGAACCGCCCGGCGGAACCGGGGGCGGTGACGCAGTAAACATCCTCCCGGAGGTACTCCTTGGCGAGGGTGAGGATTTCCAGCTGAATGGTCATTGCCATGGAACGGTATATCCTTGGGATGATCAGGCGGAGGCGGACATCTTTTCGGCCTTTGCAACGGCCTGTTCGATGGTGCCGACCATGTAGAAGGCCTGCTCCGGGAGGTGGTCATGTTGCCCGTCGCAGATCTCCTTGAAGCCACGAACGGTGTCCTCAACCTTGACGTACTGGCCTTCGATTCCGGTGAAGGTTTCCGCGACGAAGAAGGGCTGTGAGAGAAAACGCTGAATCTTACGTGCACGCGAAACGCTGAGGCGGTCCTCTTCGGAGAGCTCTTCCATGCCCAGGATGGCGATGATGTCTTGTAGGTCCTTATAGCGTTGCAGGATTTGCTGGGTATGACGCGCGACGTTGTAGTGTTCCTGACCGACGATTTGCGGGTCGAGGATCCGGCTGGTGGAGGCGAGTGGATCGACTGCCGGGTAGATCCCGAGTTCGGAGATCCGGCGGTCGAGGACGGTAGTGGCGTCCAAGTGAGTGAAGGTGGTGGCCGGGGCGGGATCGGTGATATCGTCAGCCGGCACGTAGACCGCTTGCACGGAGGTGATCGATCCACGGTTGGTAGAGGTGATACGCTCCTGCAGTTCGCCCATCTCGGTGGCGAGGGTGGGTTGGTAGCCGACCGCGGAGGGCATGCGCCCGAGGAGGGCGGAGACCTCTGAACCAGCTTGGCTGAAGCGGAAGATGTTGTCGATGAAGAGCAGCACCTCTGCGCCGCTCTCATCGCGGAAATACTCGGCCTGGGCGAGGGCGCTGAGGGCGACGCGCAAGCGTGCGCCGCTCGGCTCGTTCATCTGACCAAAGACGAGGACGGTGTTGTCGATCACGCCCGATTCCGTCATTTCGAGATAGAGGTCGTTCCCTTCGCGGGTACGTTCGCCGACGCCGGCGAAGCAGGAACGTCCACCGTGTTCACGGGCGATGTTCCGGATCAGCTCCTGGATCAGGACGGTCTTGCCGACGCCGGCGCCACCGAACAGGCCGGTCTTTCCCCCTTTGGAATAGGGCGCGAGCAGGTCGATCGATTTGATCCCGGTTTCGTATTGGGACGTGGTCGGGGTCTGCTGCTCAAACTGCGGGGCGGGACGATGGATGGGATACCGCTTTTCAGCTTCCACGGGCCCCTTGTTGTCGATCGGCTCCCCGAGGAGGTTGAAGATCCGTCCGAGACAGGCGTCACCGACCGGAACGGAGATGGGGGCGCCGGTATCGACCGCGGGGGTGCCACGAACGAGGCCTGCGGTCTGATCCATGGCGATACAGCGGACCCTGCCGCCTCCCATGTGCTCGGCTGCTTCCAGGGTGAGGGGACGTTCCACACCCTCTTTGAATACGTGGATGGCGTTGAATACGGCCGGCAGGTCACCTCCCGGGAAATCGATATCGACCACTGGGCCGACGACCTGGGCGACCTTGCCCCGTTTCAGTGTGCTCTGATCTGCCATGGTAGATGTGTTTCCGCGTTTGTAGCTCTTGAGGTGAAGTTATATGGGCGGCGGGGAATACCTGCCGGTGGCTGGCGTTGGATCATCATTTATTTATGGAATGCTTCCGCTCCGGAGACCACCTCGAGGATTTCGGTGGTGATGGAGGCCTGGCGCACCCTGTTGTAAGTCTTGGAGAGTTGCTTGATGAGCTCGTCCGCGTTCTCGGAGGCATTGCGCATTGCGACCATGCGTGCTGCGTGTTCACTGGCGGAGGAGTCGAGCAAGGCGCGATTGATCAGCACCTCGATGTAGAGTGGGAGCAGGTAATCGGCCAGTTTGCCCACGGACGGCTCGAAGATGAAATCGATCTCTTTTCGCGCGGGTGCGGGTGTTTCCCCTCCATCCTCACCGGCCTCCACGGCCTCACTGAGGGTCCCGAGTGGCAGCAGCAGGGTATGGGTCGGCTCGGTGCGCATGGCGGAGACGAAGCTGCTGAAAACCAAATGGATCTCGTCGTAGGCGTGGGTTACGTATCCGGTGATCAGGGTCTTGGCGATGGCGGAGATCTCCTGGATATCGACCTCTTTCCCTGGTGCGGGGAAGGTCTGATCGATCGGCAGCCCGAGCGAGCGGATATGCCGGATGCCCTTGCGCCCGATGACGACGAATCTGGTCTCCGAGGCCGTCAAGCCTTGAGCCACCTTTTCGGCCAGGTTCAGGACATTGCTGTTGTAGCCGCCGCACAGGCCCTTATCGCTGGTGAAGACGACGACACAGGCCTTATGGACCGGACGTCGCTGGAGCAGGGGATGCTGTTCGAGCGCGGGGCATGCGGCGGCCACTTCCTGAAGGATCTCGTGAATCCGCTGCGCATAGGGACGAGCTGCCTGAGCGCTTGCTTGTGCACGCCGCAAGCGGGAGGAGGCCACCATATCCATCGCACCGGTGACCTGCCCGATATTGCGGATGCCGCGGATTCGATTTCGAATGTCTCTCGGGTTCTGTGCCATAAGACGTCTGGTTCGTTGTGGCTCGGCTCAGGAAATCATTGTGCCTGCGGCTGCGGTTCCGCCTGATGATGAGAATGCTCGAACAGCGGGAGGAACTCGTTGATGGCGGTGGTCATCTTTTCGGTGAGCTCCGCGTCCAACGCACCGACCTTGCGAATGGTCTCCGGGATATCCGGATGCTTCAGGTGGATGAAATGGCGCAGCTCGAAATCGAACTCCTGTACCTTATCCACCGGCACATGATCGAACTTCCCGCTGATGCCGGCGAAGATGCTGATGACCTGGTCCTCCATGGAGAGCGGGCAATATTGGCTTTGCTTGAGCAGTTCCGTGAGCCGGTCGCCGCGGTCGAGTTGCTTCTTGGTGGCTCGATCAAGGTCGGACCCGAACTGCGCGAACGCGGCCAGCTCGCGATACTGCGCCATCTCCAGGCGCAGGGAACCGGCGACTTTCTTCATCGCCTTGGTCTGGGCGCTGCCGCCGACTCGGGAGACGGAGACGCCGACGTTGACGGCCGGTCGGATCCCCTTGTAGAAGAGGTCGCTTTCCAGGTAGATCTGGCCATCGGTGATGGAGATGACGTTGGTCGGGATGTAGGCGGAGACATCTCCGAGTTGGGTCTCGATGATCGGGAGGGCGGTGAGGCTGCCGCCGCCGAGGTCATCGTGCATTTTGGCGGCCCGCTCCAGCAACCGTGAGTGGAGATTGAAGATGTCGCCGGGATAGGCCTCGCGCCCTGGCGGCCGCCGCAGCAACAGGGAGACCTCGCGGTAGGCTTGGGCCTGTTTGGTGAGGTCGTCGTAGACGATCAGGGCGTGGCGCCCTGAATCCCGGAAAAACTCGCCCATCGCACAACCGGCAAAGGGCGCGATGAACTGCATGGCGGCGGGTTCGGAGGGGCTTGCGGCGATGACCACGGTGTAATCCATGGCTCCATGTTCGCGAAGGGTGTTCACCACGCCGGCGATCGTCGACATTTTCTGGCCGGTGGCCACATAGATGCAGAGGACGCCGCTCTCTTTTTGATTGAGAATGGTGTCGATTGCGATCGCGGTCTTGCCGGTCTGTCGGTCGCCGATGATCAATTCGCGCTGGCCGCGACCGATAGGGATCATCGAATCGATGCTCTTGATTCCGGTCTGCAAGGGTTCCTTGACCGGCTGACGCTGCACGACGTTCGGCGCGCCCGCTTCGACAGGTCGGGATTCGGTGGCGTCGACGGGGCCGCGACCGTCGATCGGCTGACCGATTGCGTTGACGACACGCCCGAGAAGACCGTCGCCGACCGGCACTTGAAGGACCTTGCCGGTACGGCGCACGGGATGTCCCTGTTCAATGTGTGTGAAATCGCCGAGCAGGATGACACCGATGAGGTCGGCCTCAAGGTTGAGCACCATGCCGTAGATGGTCTCCGTTCGCTTGCCAATCGGTGGGAAGGCGAGCATTTCCTCGGCCATGCAGCCGGGGAGGCCGCTCACACGGGCAATACCGTCGCCCGCCTCGACGACTTCGCCGACCTCTTCCACATCGAGTCGCGGCTGATAGCGTTCAAGGGTTTGGGCGAGGATTTTCGAGATCTCTTGCGGATTGATGTTGAATTCCGACATGTCAAAGCTCTCTCTGAGGTCCCAAAGATGGCGACGTGGGATTTAGTAGCCCTGGGCACCGTGCATGAGTACGTTCCTGAGACGTTCCAACCTGCGGAGCAGGCTCCCGTCGATGACCTGTTTGCCGACGCGGACGACAATCCCCCCGAGAATCGATGGGTCGATCTGCTGCTGAAGCCGGATGGGACGATGGAATTTCTGCCGCAACGATTCTTCCAGCCGACTGAGTTCCTCGGGCGTGAGTGGGGAGAGGGTCCTGACCTCGCCTTCGAGTTCGCCCCGCAGCTCGGCAAGGACCTCGGCGAATTGTTCCGTAACGGCACCAACGAGTGTCCCGCGGTCGTTGTCGATCATGAGCAACAAGGCGTTGAGCAGGGTCGGGTGCACCCGCCCTCCGAGGATTTGCTGGAGCGCCTCTCGTTTGCCCTCGCTCTCGATGCGGGTCTCAGCGAGGAACGCCTGAAGTTCGTCCGACGATCGAACCAGCTTCGCGATGTGCTGGACCTGTTGGGCGATCACATCGAGCGCGCCTTCTGCCTCCGCGAGGCGATAGAGGCCTTCGCAGTAGTTCCGAACACGCGTTTTTTCATCTTGGTGGGTGGTCATGATTGGGGATCTGCCGATCGATGACAGGTTTATGAATCAGCTGCTGCGGTTGGAGAGTTCCAAGGATTGAAGGTTATCGAGGAACTCGTCGACCAGCGCGTGGTGCTTGGTCTCGTCGATGTCGTGGCGGACGACCTCGGCCGCCAAGCGCAGCGAGAGTTCTCCGACGGTCTGTTTCAGATCCTCGATTCCACGTGCCTTGGCCTGTTGGATCTCGGCCTGGGCGCGCTGGACCATTTGGGTGGCCTCCTCCTGCGATTTGGCCAGGAACTCCTTGCGCACCTGATCGGCGACCTTCCGGCTCTCCTCCAGGATGGCCTGTGCTTCTTGGCGCGCCTGTCCGAGGCGCTCCTCATATTGCTGGAGGAGTTTATGCGCCTCCTCCCGGGTCCGCTGGGCCTCCTCGATGCTGCCGCGCATAGCGGCCTCCCGCTTCTTCATCGTCTCATTGAGGGCAGGAAAGACGAATTTACCGAGTGCGCCCAGGACCAAGAGGAAGGAGATCATGGTCCACACAATGGACTTGGGGTCGAACAGCTGGTGTGTCGCATCGCCATGACCATCGTCCGTTGGGTGGGCCTCCTGGCCGCTTGCGGCCTCCACGGTGGTGCCGTCTGCGGCGCCACTAGGAGTGGCCCCGAAGGCGGGCTGCGTCAGGGAGAGGCAGAGCCCGAAGAGGAGTGCGCCCAAAAGGTGCGATTCCATTCGGGATTGTAATGGTAAGTGGTTCATGAAGAACATGAATTCATCCTCGTGAATGCGTCGGTAAACCGCCGGACCCCGGCACTCGGAAAGGTGAAGTGCACGCGGTATCAGGCGCTGATCTTCAGATACAGAAGGATCGCGATGACGAAGGTATAGAGGGCGATTGCTTCAATGAATGCAATGGCCAGAATCGCCATGGAACGGATCTTGCCTTCCGCCTCTGGTTGGCGCGCGATCCCTTGGACCGCAGCCATGGCAAGCAGTCCGATTCCGAGGCCGGTCCCGAGTGAGGCCAGGCCCATACCAATTCCTGCGCCGATTCCTGCTCCGTTCATGTGAAGACTCCTTTCGAGGTTTGCTGAGATCGTCGGATCCTGTTGAGGCCATCGCTGAGGGCTTGGGGACCGACGAAGGTAAGGTTCCAAATCAGTGATGTTCCGCGATCGCATCCGAGATGTAGATGATGGCCAGGATGGTGAAGATCATGGCCTGGATGAAGCAGATAAAGATCTCGAATCCGGTCATTAAAGTGGTGGCCAGAAGAGGCAGAATCGTGCCGGCCTTGGATAGGGTCGTGGTCAGCCAGTGGGAGGTTGGTGCGAACCAGAAGCCTTTGGATGCGGCGACAAAGACGGCGATGACCATATGGCCGGCGTTCATGTTGGCGCAGAGACGAATAGCCAGGGAGGCCGGTTTTACCACGAAGCCGACAAGCTCAATGATGAACATCAGGGGTGCTGCGGCGATCGGGATGCCGGCTGGGATGAATTTGCGCAGAAATCCGATCGGCCCGTGATGTTTGATGTTCAGCCAGAGGGTGAGGATGAAGACCATTGCTGCGAGGGCGATCACGACGGCCGGCAGGGCGGTCGGGGTGCTGAAGATCGGTGCCAGGGGCACGAGCCCGAGCAGGTTGCAGAAGAGGATGAAAAAGAAGAGGGCGCTGGCGAAACCGGTCCAGGGCCTCATCGATTCGCCTCCGAAGCCGACGACGATGGTCTCCCGCACGAATCCGTACATGGCATCGAGCAGGTTGGCCATAAACCCCTGCGGCACGGGATCCGAACGCCTGGCTAGGTGGCTGAGGCAGAGAAAGGTCAGCAGCGCACTCAGGAGCATCATTACGACCGGTCCGGTGATCCCAAGCGCGGGGAATATCTCAAGAGGAGGATGGTAGATCTGCATGTCCTGCATCGGGTTGTCTCCAGGAGCGCCATGCGGTGAGGGTGAGGTTGGCGAGGTGGAAAAAGAAAAAGATGGTGACGCCGACGATCAGTTCGGTGGAGGTGAGCTTGGTCAGCGTGAGGAGAGCGACCGTCAGGCCGATGACGAGGATGGTGAGGAAGGTGGTCCCGAGGGTGATTCCAAGCCAGGCCTCCGGGAAGCGCTTGACGAGGGCACGGCCGACGCCATGGAAGAGACGGAACACCAGAAATAGCCCCACGCCGATTCCGAGCGCGTTACCCACGGCCTCAGCGGTCATTATGGCTAGAAGATTCATGATGATTTGGTCCCTTCATCGGGCGGGCGGTTGTCGCGATCGCTCCCCAGCTTCAGGATGGCGGCGATGGCCGCGATGCAGCCCAGAATCAGGCCGACGATCAGGCCGGCCGGCTCCCAGTGCAGTTTTCGATCGATCCAGTATCCGAGCCCGGCGAAGACCAAGATGGTGCCGAGAATTTGATATCCGATTGCACTGTCTGATAACTCCTGTCTTCGACGGTGCGCAGAGTGGTCCTTCCGATCGTTATTGGATTCTGGATTCACGAAAATCTGGCAAGTGAGGAAACCGGGTGGCAGCGGTATCCGATAGGTCCGAAAAAATAGAGTTTGACGGCTTGGATTGCAAGGGTCGCGGGGGAAATCGGGGTTTCTGTAACCGAGTGTAAGGCGGGGGATTGGCAAAAGCGAGGTCCGTAACATAGTCCGCCGCAAGCGATAGTGCTGATGGCATCAATAATTCGGACTAAAATTATTCTATTTTCCTGTCCACTTTCATGCCGTCTTGTGGTTCACGCGGCACGACGGTTTACGCGGCACGACTCTGCGTGCCGCGACGCGTGGGTTTCGGCCCTCGCGCGAGGTCGGAGGTCGGAGGTCGGAGGTCAGCCCCGGAGCGCTTCGCGCGATAGTGGGGGAGGTTGCATCCGCAGATGCGAAACAACGAGAAATCGGGGTCGGGGTCGGTATCGGAATCGGGATCGATAGAATCGAGGGGATCGAGGGGATCGATGGGATCGATGGGATCGATGGGATCGAATGGCACGCGTGATTCGGCTTGGAATCGCAGTGCGCAAAGATTCCCAGGGCATTTTCCCAGGGCTTTTTTGATTTCGGATAAAATATTCCGATGCGGTTTGCCGAGGTATCCCTCCGCCGCTATGATCCGCGTGGAAGCGTAGTGGTATCTCTCCGATTTGAGGCTGGAGGGGGGGGCAAGCTGTCTGAATCGGTTTGGCCCGGACCCTACAGCAGAGCCTCAATGAAGGAGAGGAACGACAACCTGGAGGACGGACTTTTTTATGAAGAAGCTCACACACAAATTTTTTATGGGTATGGCTGCCTGGCTTCTACCGGTCGTCAGCCTTTTGGCTGTAGAGGGAGAGGTCGTGGGTGGAGGTGCCGCGCAGGCTGCCTCGATTCCCGCCATCTGGTGGGTGGCGCCGATTGGCTCCGTGGTCGCCCTGTTGTTTGCATTGTTTTTCTACCGTCAGTTGCTTGCCCAGAGTGAGGGCAACGATCGGATGAAAGAGATCGCGCAGTATGTGCGCGAAGGCGCCATGGCCTATCTGCGACAGCAGTACAAGGTCGTAGGCATCTTTTTCGCCGTGGTCTTTGTGGTCTTCGTCGTGCTGGCGTTCGGTCTGAACGCGCAGGACAAGATTGTCCCGTTCGCCTTCGTGACGGGTGGATTCTTCTCTGGTCTGGCTGGGTTTCTCGGCATGAAGACCGCCACCCACGCCTCCGCCCGCACGGCACAGGCTGCTTCCGAGTCGTTGGACCGGGGACTCCGGGTCTCCTTCCGCTCGGGAGCTGTCATGGGCCTGGTGGTGGTTGGCCTCGGCCTGCTCGACATCGCGATGTGGTTTGCCGCTCTGAAGTGGCTGGCCCCGATTCTCGGCCGTGAGATGTCCAATGCGGAGATCACGGTTGTGATGCTCTGCTTCGGCATGGGCGCATCTTCGCAGGCCCTCTTTGCGCGTGTCGGTGGAGGCATCTTCACGAAGGCTGCCGATGTCGGCGCGGACCTGGTCGGTAAGGTCGAGGCCGGAATCCCCGAGGACGATCCCCGCAACCCGGCGACCATCGCGGACAACGTCGGCGACAACGTCGGTGACGTCGCCGGCATGGGAGCCGACCTGTACGAGTCTTACTGCGGCTCGATCCTGGCCAGTGCCGCTCTCGGTGTGGCGGCCTTTGCAGGGACGGCGCTTGAGGTCAACGCGCTGATTCTGCCGATGGTGATCGCCGGACTCGGCGTCCTCTTCTCCATCGTCGGGATCTTCGCGGTCCGCACCCAGGAAGGGGCCACCCAGAAGCAGCTGTTGCGCTCGCTTCTGCTTGGTGTGCTGGTCTCCTCCGTCCTGATCGTGGGCGGCTCCTGGTTCGCCGTGAAGGCGCTCCTGCCGGACAGTATGGGCCTGTTCTGGTCCATTCTCACAGGTCTCCTGGCCGGCATCCTGATCGGTCAGACCACGGAGTATTACACGTCGGCGGACTACAAGCCGACCCAGGGCATTGCCGACCAGACGAAGTTCGGTCCGGCCACGACGATCATTGACGGCATGGCGGTCGGCATGATGAGCACCGGTTGGCCGGTGGTGATCATTGGTCTTGGAATGCTCCTCTCCTTCGGTTTCGCGGGTGGCTTCACCCTCGGGATTGAGACTGGTCTGTACGGGGTCGGCATTGCCGCCGTCGGCATGCTCTCCACCCTGGGCATCACCTTGGCGACCGATGCGTACGGTCCAATCGCGGACAACGCCGGCGGCAACGCGGAGATGAGTGGTCTACCTGCCGAGGTGCGTCAGCGCACCGATGCGTTGGACTCGCTCGGCAACACCACGGCTGCGACCGGCAAGGGATTTGCCATCGGGTCTGCGGCCCTGACCGCCCTGGCCTTGCTAGCGGCCTACATTGAGGAAATCCGCCACGGCCTGATGCGGTTGGGGACCACCACCATCGATGTCCTGGGCGAAACGGTCAACGTGGAAACCGCGCGCATGATGGATTTCATGTATGCCTACAACGTCACGCTGATGAACCCCAAGGTCCTGGTCGGTGTCTTCATCGGATCGATGCTGGCCTTTATTTTCTGTGCCCTGACGATCAAGGCCGTGGGCCGTGCGGCGTCGGCGATGGTGGCCGAGGTGCGTCGTCAGTTCAAAGAGATGCCTGGGATTATGGACGGCACGCAGAAACCCGACTATGCCTCTTGTGTGGCGATTTCGACACGCGGCGCGCAGCGCGAAATGATCCTGCCCTCGCTATTGGCGGTGATCGTGCCGATCGCGACCGGCTTGTTGCTGGATGTCGCCGGAGTCATGGGTATGCTGACCGGCGGCCTGGGCACCGGCTTCGTCCTGGCGATCATGCTGAACAACTCGGGTGGTGCTTGGGACAATGCCAAGAAATACATCGAGACCGGCAAGCTCGGCGGCAAGGGTTCCGATTGCCACAAGGCTGGAGTCGTGGGCGACACGGTCGGCGATCCGTTCAAGGACACGGCGGGTCCGTCCCTCAACATCCTGATCAAGCTGATGAGCATGGTCAGTGTGGTGGCGGCAGGAGCGATCGTGAAGTTCGCTCCTCAGATCGCGGAGTTCCTGAAGATGGGCATCATCGAATAAGTTAACAGCCCAAAGGCTCTCTTCGCAGTGAAACCTGCGGGGTTGATGCAGCGCGGCCCACCGGGGATTCCGGTGGGCCGCTTTTTTGGGGAGGCGCCTGTGAGAGGCCGCCAATTCCGGATGGGGAGGACTCCCGCAGGGAACGCAGAGGGGTGTTGGGAGGGGGGGGAATGCAGCTAGAGCCCGTCCGAAAAGCCGCGCTCCTCGAGGCAACGGTTGCCGATCGGCCAGATCATTGTCGGAATCGGGGTCGAGGTAATCGAGGTAATCGAGTTAATCGAGTTAATCGAAATCGAAATCGAAATCGAAATCGAAATCGGGATCGGGATCGGGATCGGAATCGGGATCGATCTGTTCTGAATGGCACTTTGCCCTCATGGGCCGCTCAAACTTCGCTGCCGAGTTGCGTCATCAGCGCAACAGCGTTTTCCGGTTTCGTATGTCCGAATCCCATCCCGCGTTTGTTCGATACCGATACCGATAGCGACCCCGACCCCGATTTTGCTT
>ENA-UOOH01001767-UOOH01001767.1-fermentation-metagenome-genome-assembly--contig:-NODE-1767-length-20239-cov-4.125743_pt1 | contig 20239 bp, 14 predicted proteins | sample MGYA00245778_ERZ724025 | MGnify/ENA primary metagenome ERZ724025 (study PRJEB28704, sample SAMN03018313) | fermentation metagenome | biome: anthropogenic terrestrial biome; feature: soil; material... | reverse complement strand
TTTTAAAGGCTGTTGCTGTTCAAATTCTAGAACTTGCAACAGCCCCATTTTGGTTTGATTGAGATTATTCCAATTCGTATTTTCTGGGTAGGGGATTGTCTTTGTAGATTTTTTCTTCAATGGCAACCTGCTGACGAATCTGGTAGGGTTGGATTTCAGGCTCGATCCCATTGAAAATGGCATCGTAGCACATATTGTAGTAGGCACTCACTGCGGAAGTAAAAGCGTCCCCGGTACAGTTGATTTCTTCTTCTACCCAAGGCAGGGGAATGGGTTCTTTGCAGTATGCGGGCTTGCCGTTGACAATCAGAGGTTCTCTCTGGAGAGCCGGCAGGGGTACTGCTTTGGGATCGAAGTATTTGTATTTTACGGTAGACAGGGTAGCTCTCAATGTACCGCAGGAACCGTGGATTTTGTAGTTGTAGTCGGAATATGCGTCGCAAGTGGATATGGTCACCTGAATCCAGGGCTTGCCGGGAGCCTGGATAACCACCTTGCAGTAGTCTTCTGCATCGCCTGCAACGTTGACGCTGGCAAGACGGGAGTAAACATTGGGCATGATATCATATGCATCCATGAGATTCAGTACCTGATCCAGGGGGTGGGGTCCGGTGTTCACCAAGTTGCCTGCACAATAGCACTGTAGGGTCTGCCAGTCCCAACGGCGGGAGAAACCGCTCCAGTTGGCATCGATTTCCTGGATTTCACCCAGAACGCCGGATGCGAGAACTTTTTTGATTTCCTTGAAGTAAGGCGCCAAACGGGACTGCTGGAATATGTTAAAATATTTGCCCGTTCTCTTTTGGCATTCCATCACTTTGTCCATGTCAGCCAGATTGTTGGTAATAGGTTTTTCTGAGATCACATGAAAACCGTGTTCCATCAAATCGATAGAAATAGATGCATGCATATGGCTGTAGGAGGCGTTGATGACCAGGTCGATATCGGTTCTGCCGAACAGCTTTCTATAATCATCATACACGTCACAGCCCCATTCTTGTTTTGCCAGGATGCGGCGGTCTTCACGCAGTTCGACAATGGCGACCACCTCAAATTTTTCCTTGGCAATGTTGGTTTGCAAAAATCTGCCGTGAATATCGCGGCCGCTTCTGCCCTGGCCAATGATAGCCAGTCTCATTCTTTTCATGCTATTTCTCCCTTCTTTGCTTTTCCTTAAAAAAAAGCTTACCAACAGTTTATCACCGTTTTTTTCCTCTGTCAAGCAATCATATTAAAAAATAAACAAAAGATGAATAAAAGTCGAATCACCTTTATATGAATGATACAAACTCTCAACATGCCTCTTTACAAAACGACGAAAAAGGACTATAATATCTTCTGAAGAAGGACTGGGAATATACTTGTATGAGAAAAAACGGAGGTCAGTTTTGAATAAACTGGATACGGTTAAGCACAAGCTGTTTGACGCTTATTACAGCCAATTGAATGCCATGCAGAGAAAAGCGGTTACAACGGTGAATGGGCCTCTGTTGGTGCTTGCAGGCGCAGGAAGCGGCAAGACTACGGTGCTGGTCAAACGGATAGCGCATATCATTCATTTCGGGGATGCTCTCCATGGTAAAAACTCTGCAGATTTAACCCCAGGGGAACTGAACAGCCTGGAACAACTCTCCCAAATTCACGGTTGCTCTCCGGATATGCTGCGTCCCGTGTTAAAAAAACTGGCGGTGGATCCTTGCCCGCCCCGAAACGTGTTGTCCATCACGTTTACCAACAAAGCGGCGACTGAAATGAAAAACCGCCTGAAAAATGAGCTGGGGGACCTTGCCGATGAAATCTGGGCGGGCACCTTCCACTCGATTTGTGTCCGTTTGCTCCATCGATATATTCAACGCATCGGATTTGATTCGCAGTTTACGATTTATGATACCGAAGACAGCAAAAAGGTGATGGCGGACTGCATTGCGGATTTGGAATTGGATTCCAAGATGTTTATGCCTCGGTCGGTGTTGCAAATCATTTCGGGCTGCAAGAACCGCCTGGTAACTCAGGAGGAATTCGAAAATACCGCCGGCGATGATTTCAAAAAACAAACCTTTGCCCGGTTATTTAAACGGTATCAACTCCGTTTAGCCAATGCCAACGCATTGGATTTTGACGACATCATTTTGATGACCATTCGCATCCTGCGGGAGTGCGAAGATGTGAGAAATACGTGTCAAAAACAATTTAAATACATACTCGTGGATGAATATCAGGACACCAATTATGCACAATATATCCTGATGCGCCTGTTGGCGGACAAATATCGCAATGTGATGGTGGTAGGAGACGACGATCAGAGTATTTACAAATTCCGCGGCGCCACGGTGGAAAACATCCTGAATTTTGACAAACAGTTTACGGATACCAAGACCATTTATCTGGAACAGAATTACCGTTCCACCGGTACCATTTTGAAAGCCGCCAACGGTCTGATTGCCCATAACACCTGCAGAAAAGGAAAAAACCTCTGGACCGAAAGGGATGAAGGTAATAAAATTGTGCTGCGTGAGCTGGATAACCAGGAAATGGAAGCCCGATACCTGGCGGATACCATACAGAGAATGGTAAGGGATGAAGGGTATCATTACAATGATTTTGCGGTTTTATACCGATCCAATGCCCAGTCAAACACGCTGGAAAATGTGTTTACCCGGAGTGCCCTGCCCCATCGGCTGCTGGGTGGAACCCGTTTCAATGACAGACGGGAAATTAAGGATATTCATGCCTATTTGTCCGTTATCAACAACCCGAAGGACACAGTCAGATTAGAACGTATCATCAATCTTCCCAAGAGAAACATCGGGGTTATCACGATGAAATCGGTGGTTCATCTGTCGGAAGAAGAAGGAGTCTGTACTTTTGATATCATCAAAAACGCCAACCAATATCCCGCGTTGAGCAAAACAGCTTCCAAACTCATGGGATTTGCCAATGTAATCACCGAATTGCAGGAAATCGCACAAAATAAACCTTTGCCCGCTTTGTTTGCCGCAACCATCGAAAAAAGCGGATACATGGATATGCTTCTCAATTCCACAGAAGATGAAAAGGACAGAATCGCCAATGTCAATGAATTGATTTCCAACGCCGTGGCATTTACCGAATCCAATCCGGAAGCCACGTTGGCGGCCTATCTGGAAGAAAACGCTTTGGTAGCCGATATCGACAACTATGACCCGGAAGCGGGTGCGGTGGTTCTGATGACCATGCACAGCTCCAAGGGGTTGGAATTTCCCGTGGTTTTCTTGCCGGGGATGGAAGAAAACGTATTCCCCTCTGTTTTGTCACAACTGAGCAACGAGGAGATTGAAGAAGAACGCCGCCTTGCCTATGTGGCGATAACCCGGGCAAAAAAAGAGTTGTTTTTGACCTACACCAGAGAGCGATTGATTTACGGGCGCACTTCCAGCAATCGGATTTCCCGGTTTGTGGAAGAATTGCCGCAGGAACTGATGGACAGCACCTCTGCCGCCATGTACAGGCGGTTCAGTCTGGGCGGAACGGATTATCAGGCAGCTGCCAGCAAAGCCATCGAAACAATTACGAAAAAAAGAATCGCCGCCAAGGAAGAAGAATTCATGCGTAAACACAATCCTCATAGTTTTACGTTGGGCGAGAAAGTCATTCATGATATGTTTGGTTTGGGCGTTGTGCAATCTGTGAAGAAACTCACCGGCGATACTTTGTATGAGATTACATTTGAAAAAGCGGGCACTAAAAAAATGATGGGTACCTACGCCAAACTGCGCCGGAAAGACGCAGAATAAATAAGAAAAAAGGTAAACGGGGAAATTGAATGTATTTCCCGTTTACCTATTGACAAACCATGTGATATCTTGTATAATACCAAAGCATCCAAAAACAAACCGTGGAGAGATGTCCGAGCGGTTTAAGGAGCTGGTCTTGAAAACCAGTGACCCGGCGACGGGCCGTGGGTTCGAATCCCACTCTCTCCGCCAACATTTTTCACATCTAACCATCGCCCTACGGAGAAGTACCCAAGTAGGTTGAAGGGGACGGTTTGCTAAACCGTTAGGCCGGGTAACCGGCGCGAGGGTTCGAATCCCTCCTTTTCCGCCAAACATTGACCGAAGCATTGATACAATGCTTCGGTCAATTCTTTTATTATTCGTATCAAGAAAGCCTGTAATACAAGGGATTTGCCCCATAGGGGTATTCAAAATCCTTTGTACTGCAGGCTTCTTCTGCGTTATAGGGCTTATCCGGCATTCTCGGCTCAAGGAGCAATTTGAATACCCTAAGAGTAAAAATAAAATAGTTCTACGAAAAATAACGGAGTACAAGGAAAAATAACAGGGTTAAAATCTTGCAAGAGTTTACACTGTATCGAACAATGATATCTGTACGCTCTCTTGTTGCAAATCTTTTCCTTTTGTCTTTGCGGACGTCGACAGGTCATCATTTTCCTCGTCATCTTCGTCTGTTTCAGCTTCCTGACTCATCTTGGACAACGCCCCTCGTTTATCGGTAACGTATTTCACATATTCCTCAGCTTCAATTTTGCCTTTAAGGAATTGAAGAATATAAGAAGAGTAGCTACTTGCGTATTTAGCGTCTTCAGAACATTCCACATTCTCCAAATCATACATTGTTTCATATGCAGTAATCTGTCTGTCGTCGTTAGGAGTTATGGGTTCAGGGTAGATGTCTTTTGGTAAAACACCTATATCCTTTCGAGTGCAGAGAATTATTACTCTTTTCCTTCGCTGTGGTGCTCCATAATGATTCGCAAGTAATTTGCGTCCCTCGGTGTAGTAGCCAAGCTCAGAAAATAACTCTATGATATTTCTATAGGTTTCACCACCTTGAAAACTGAGAATCCCCTCAACATTTTCAAACACTATTACTTTTGGGTTTACCGCAGAAACGATATCTATAAAATGCCGGAACAATTGATTGCGAGGATCATCTTCCATTCGCCATCCTGCCATTGAAAAGCCTTGGCAAGGAGGACCTCCGCAGATAATATCTGCGCCTGCAGCTTTTCCGGCAGCAATGATTCTTTGTTTGGTACTTTCTTCAGTAATATCACCGCAAAAAACTGGCACTTCAGGGCAATTAGTTTTTAGCGTGATACAGGCACTCTCCATGATATCACTTGCCACGGAAGCATTAATTCCTGCTAATTTAAAGCCAAATGTCATTCCGCCAGCACCAGAAAACAAATCAACAGAAGTGCAACATCCAGTTTTTTCTCGTATTGCTTTCCCTATGTTATATGCTAAAAGAACGGGAACTGCATTTCCGACCTGCTTTAACATATCGGTTTTGTTTCCACAGAACAGATAGTTATCGGGGAAGGATTGGAATCTGGCAGCCTCTCTTACACTCAAGACTCGCTGATGCACGGGATGCACATAGGTACCGTTTCCTGGTCGATTGAAATATGTAGTGATGGTGTATGATGGCTTGGAATAATCAATTCGCCCGTATAAAGTCGTTCTTCCGCCTGTCTGAGTTATCCTTTCAAGGCGTTTTGACTTTTTGACAGTTACCTCAGGGATATCTTTCCAACTACCACCCTGCGGAACCGAACGTATCATTTCTAAGTCCAAATCACTGAGTTTGAACGACGTGTGGTTAAGAATAATACCTTGCTGGATTTTTCTGTACTTCTTCTCGATTTCTTCAACCACACGTTTTTCAAAATTATCAGCATCGGGTTTCTTTTGAAAGCAAATGTCTTTTACTGAAGCCTGCCCGCTTACGATCGCGTTGCATTCATTGAGCGTAATCGTTGGAATTAAATGCAATAAATCTCTGAACAGTAGTTCAACGGGGCTTAACACAGAGCTGGATTTTTGCTCGGTACTCTCGGTAGCCTGCTGCTCATCCGCCTGGGTTAAAACGAATTTATAGGCTTTATAAACCATCGCATCTATTTGAGCAAGCAATCCCTCATCTCGAGTATCTAAATACTGCCTTACAGTATCGGATATTTCACGCTTATTGGAGCAGTTCACGGGAATTGGGAAATTATCAATTTCATAATTGTTAATGTGATTGTTGCTACTTGTAAGTTTGAAATACCAATCAATAAGTGATGAATTAAGAATTCCGAGAAGGAAAAAAATATCGACATCATCGTCGTTTTCTTTCAATGATATGAAATTACAGCTATTACCTAAAACACTATTCTCGGGTATTAAGGTAAAAGATATTCGACGCTTCTTGGCCATATTTACGATTTGCTGGCAAATAAGGCGTTGCCCAAAAATGTATTTCTGCTTCGCTGTACTCTTGACAAATTCAGGATCAACAAATTCTATATCAGGCAAATCGATTATTTGATAATACCCAATGTGACGCCCTCGGAATAATTTATAGGGGGTCGGCTCGGTACTGATGTGTTTTTTATTTAAAGTAAGATCCAACTCACCACGAAGGTTGTAGATATATGCAACATTCTTTATAGTAGGGAATTCCTTCATTTTCTTGCGTATGTTGTATTCATTTTCCGTCAAAACAAGGATTGCATTCCCTGTGTCTTGGTCGACAATATCGTTTATGTTCATTGTTGTGCCACTGCTTGTGTTTCCACTAAAAGAGCCATCAATGAAAATATCTTCGGTTACTTTTCCCTTATGAATCAGCATTGCACACAAAGCTTGAGAAGCATCCACATAATTGCTGTTCTCCGAAATCAATCGAAGTGTCTTTATTCCGCAAGTTTCCATTATTCTGGTACGAAGTTTCGAGCAAGTTTTATCGGAAAGAATAGAAGCGGGTATCAGCAATGAGCAAACGCCTTCCGGGGCCAAGTACCGCTCAGTTATCTCCTCAACAAATAATTTATATAGGTTGATTGTTCCAGCTACCGAATAGACAAAGTATTTGCTGGCGAGCTTTCCAATGGAGTCGTATTTACTTTTATCAAGTTCGTATTGCGCCTGTGTTTGATAGTGGCTTCTCTCGGCTTTTAGATTCTTGTACGGAGGGTTTGTTACCACGATATCAAATCCGCCTTTGACGGTTTCAGCCGAAAAAACATCTGAAATACGTGTATAATTAATTTCATCTGCATTGACATCAAACAGCAACCCAGAACCAATGTGTGCAACAAAATACTCCTCCGGCAATTCAATGCCAAAGGACTCTGCTACAAATTGTTTTAGATTAGCTTTATAAACCGAAAGAGCGTCAGAGTTTATATCACAAGCATAGATATTATTGATTAGTTCTCGGTTTTCCTCTTCAGAAAATGCAAGTTCTTTACAGACACGCAAGTAAGCAAAAACGAAATTCCCTGTACCAACACAAGGCTCAAAAAAGGTCTTTGAGTACAATTTCTTTCTCGTTGTATCGTCAAGACTATCGACTAGTTCCTGCATCATGTTTAATGTGAGATCCATAGCCGTATAGTAACTACCTGTTTGCTTTCTGTGTAATGAATCCATCGATTGTTCAAATCGATTACTATCCTGCGAGATTTTCTCCCAAAGCGCAGTATCGATTTCAGGTTTGTAATCCATATGTGTACCTCCATGACTGGGTAAGGCTATTATACCATAAATATATTAAGGAGACAAGAAAAACGAGACGAACTTGTTGTTAACAAATATCATTGTCGATAATTACTTCAAATGTATGTTTTCTTGCTCCGCCAACAGGAAATAGATGAGAATGAAGGTACCCTATAAGAGGATCATTGTCGATGTAATAATACATACGCGGAACTATGAAATTGGGGTACTCATTGCGTATCTGGTCAAGTGGCAGTAAATTTGTTTTCTGATACTCAAGTAGAGGCATCGCAAATCTGCAGTCGGACATAAAGTCTTTAATCCTATTATGAACATCCTCAGACCTGTCTGCGTATTTGATTACCCAATCTTCGAGACTCTCTCTTTCACCAAATTTCGCTATTCCGGTTATGCCTTTTACTGGGGCACTCACATAGAAGTATACTGTCGTTTCTCCCTTTGGAAAATGCTTACGGTATTCAAACTTTTTCACACCCGATTCAATCAAGTTGAACCAATCGGGTTCAAAGCTGAGAAGTATTGTGCTCATTCTTTATATCCCTTCGGTAATGCGAATAATTCGCGCTTGAATACCATCTACAAGGGTCTGAATATCTTGTTTTACTTCAGAAATCGGTCTTCCGATTTCAATTTTTGCGCAAATAGAAGCTAACTTTCTTTGCTCTTCAGAAGTGATTTGTGGTGCCATTTGACGGTTTTCTTTATCATTAAAATCATATACGGCTTCAATAGCAATTCTACAGTAGCGCTCCGTTTCATTTGCATTTCGATCAGTAAAGTGGCGAGGACTCTTGCTAACTATTTCTCCAAGTTGGTTAAAAGAATACGAGTAATTGAAGTATTTAAAGTTCGGTTCAAGAAAAGCACGAATAAGGAATCCTTCACCATTATTCGGTGCATACTCAAGAATGTACCAAAGTATGTACATGAAATTAGCCATGTTCTGTTTTAAGGCATAGCGGTACTCGTTTGGTATCTTCTCTATGTTTTTGAGATAGTTTTTACGGATATACTCCCAAATGAGTCTTGAATACCAAGAAATAGGATAAACCTTAGTGTGCTGCTCAGTTTCAATTACTTTCTCTATATCAATTAATTGTAACCGGTCACGCTTGGTTGAATTATCGCTGCTTGTCATGGGTTGAAGATATCTTGGATCGTGAACAAATCCAAGCGAAATCGGCCCTATGTGGTCAGCAGACGTCCCTTCGAAAAATGAACTCCCCATAAATTGATTTGCTGCGTGAATATTACCATCACTCCAATATTCATATGCACGTCTATCTTTAGTGTAAGATTTTAAATTTTCTTTTGAGCGTCCTTTATCTTGAGATGACCGGCAGCAACGGTTGTAAGTATGAAATCCGTCATATCGGTCTGGGAAATTCGACATTGCTCCCGGTCCCAAGCATTTTTTATTTCCTTTTCTGCAAGCATACTCCAAAGTATCGATTATTTCTTCCTTACTTGCAGTTCTCGGATTGATACTCAGATCACCCTTTCCCACAAGGAAGGCGGCAATTCTATCCGCACGAACGCCATGAGAAACAAGATCGTCCCATATATCACTTATTTGGTCACAATCGGTGTAGTCTGAATTAAATGTTTTATTCAAGGCGTTTAAGAAGTTGGCATTAGGATAATGGTAATACAACGACATTTCGCGGCCACAGGTTTGGCAAACTTTCCGTTTCGTTGGGTGAATAGCAAGCATTACATCGGCATAGACCCCAGGCTGTATTGGGATACCCAATTCCTTGGCTTTATTTTCACACCATGTAATTCGAGCTTTTCCCGTATCTGATTTTGCGGTAGCAATCCAACTGTACGACCCATCCGATTTTTTCTCTATGCGCAACCCGCGATAGTTTGGATGGTTTACTATCATTTCCATATATTTAATAAAGTGAGGGTGCCATTTTCTTTCTTCTCTTGCCATAACGTACCATACCTCCTATTTATACAAATGAAATTTGTCTTTTGTCATTCCCATATCCAACGCTCGGTATAGGTACCGGGCAGCAATAGACGAGTAGGGACTCCATTTTTTACACTTCTTTTTGACCGCTTCTTCGGAGCGGTCTTTTGTTTTGTATAACCATTCGTAGCTCTGTAAAAATGCCACATCTTCAGTAGGCAAGATGTCCTGTCTGTTAAGTGCGAAGATGAGATACATCTTCGCCGACCAATTGCCAATGCCTCGGATTGCCGTCAGTTTCTTAATCACCATCTCATCGGACATACCGGCGAGATCTTCGAATACAAGTTCGCCTGTTTCCACTGCTATCGTTAAGCTGCGAATATAGCTAACCTTTAATGATGATGTTCCGATGCTTTTTATCTGTTCATCAGTCAGTGAATTAACCTTTTCTGGCGTAATGATTCCATCACACAAATCCTCAAGGCGTCCGTATATCTTTGCTCCGGCCTTCACGGACAGCATCTGCTCTATGATTTCATGAACAAGGAAAGAATAGACGTCTTCAGTGTGTGGTGTGTAACTGATTGGCCCAACGGCAGCAATTACTTTCGCCAGTCGTTTATCTTTTTGACACAGGTACTGAATCGGCTGGGATGTTGAGTCCAGAATAACAACGTCGCTCATAACCTCACCTAATCTCCCTTCGTTTCCATGATATCGAGGTTGCAGTCCAATGACTCACAGATTTTCAGCAAAACATCGGCGGTGAAGTTTTCCCCTTTACCGAGCTTTGCTATAGAGGCGGAGCTGATGCCAGCCGACTATTGCAGCTCTCTTTTATGCATCACGTCATATATGAAATCCTAAATGACTTATATCAATTTCTTTAATTTCAGGTTTTGAAAGTAGCCAGGACACCTTTGTCCCATCAACAAACAATACCATATGATAGTATTTTCTGTCGGCATCATTCTGATTTGACACATTAAGGCATTCTAAACGCTCTTTGAGAAAATCCATAGGAACAGCGACGGAAATATTATCATCACTGCAGGCAAAAACATAATATCCTTTTTCAGCGGTACACTGTTCTATTTTTTTCGGGTGTATAGCAAACCAGTATTTTCTACGAGTCCCTTGCGGATACATTTTTGAGTAAGCCATGATAGCGCCCATCTTGTTACCAGCATCCGCTACAAGAGTTCGGGATAGGTTTATAAACTCTCTATTAAAGTACGATGACAGACCTCGTACAATAGGCTCATATGTTGCGCTCACCTTTAATGTATGTGTACATCTTTCTGCTCTCGCCTCAGTTTGTGCCTTCTCTACTGCGGTTACAGCCCCAATTATCTTCGGGTCAACGCCCATAACCTCGTAGAATTTACGCTTTTGAATATCAAAGCGTTTATCGATAAATGCCATATACTCATTCTTGAGGTCATCGAAATCACCCATATCGAAAGGCAGTTCAACCCATTCAAGATCTTCTTCCGTAGTGAAACTGTATTTTTCTTCGATATCCTGAAGTGTGACTCGTGACAAATAATGTGTGTCCTGGTAAAATGTTTTGTTTCCCTTAGCGCGATTTTCATACTCAGGAAGATAGCAGAGATTAGCAATTGAACTTATAGGCAAACCGCCGGTTTCTGTTGTACGTTGTATAATTTCCTTCATTAAGTCTTTTGTGGCTATGTGCTCAATATCAAACTTTTCGAGAGAAAGCTGATCCATAGCGGTAAACCTTGTGAGATATATACAGTTCATAAAAGCTATATCCGCATTACTTGCCTTTGCAACTTTATTGCGTTCCTGACAGGATTTTTCTTTTTCATACATATTGGTGAGAGCGGACTCCCATGCAGATGCAGAAATATCATCGTGATATTTTCCGCTACTGATTGCCTGATGAAGCTTAGAGCCTCCCTGATCCCATGCAACATTGATAATGTCAAATACGAAGTGAGCGAATATTCTTTTCCTAATCAGATTTTCATTTTCATCCCATGCAGTTTTAGGATGGCGTAAATCATCTATTGAATAGCGTTCATTAAATACAAATGCTATTATAGACAAAATCTGATTCTTGGAATATATCGGCTTAATTTCATCTTTGCGCCGGTTACCTTTGAATCTCGTAATTGGTGATACGATGGTATCGACGATGCGAATACAGTCTGATAAAGCTTTCTCCAGATGATTGACATTCAAGTTCTGTAACACTTTATATATTTCTCCAATTTTCTTTGTTTCAAAGAAAATTGCATCAAGCAGTTCGAATCCGATAGGCGAAACCTCATCCGCTTTCAGATGCTTATCAAAAGCAATCAGTGGAAACTCTTCTGACAGCCATTTACCAAGACCAAATACATACTCAAACAATGTTACCTTCTTAGTGACACGAATCTCCTCCCGGTCGTAACCCTGAATAGTATATATATCGTCATTAAGAGCATCGTATTTCGCAAGGACATTATCAATTATTTTACCGTTTCTGATTTCTATTTTATCAGTCTGCGGCCATGAAGCGGCGTAAATTTCATAAGCATTGAGCGGTGTACCCTTTGAATTAATACGGCTGAAAATCTCGGGCAGATCGTTTTCGTCTCCGGTATATACAACTGCCGGTATCTCAGATTTTGCAATATCATTATGAGCTTGTACAGTCCTCTCGAGATGGAATGATAGGCAGGTAATGAGATCACCCATTATAGCGTCCCTGTGTTCAACCGCTATCTCGTCAAGTATGGATTTGGCAAGATAATAGGTTTGGGGATTTTTATACGACGAAAGATTGTGAATATAATTAACATAGGCTTTTTTGATTGTAGGGGCAAGGTTGCTTTTTTGACCTTCCGGAAAACTGAGAAGTTCAAAAACATCATCGACAAACTCACCAGATACGTCAATCTCGCTGAAATACTTCATAGGAGCCTGCATATATCTATAAATTGCAGTACTGCGCTGCAACCCATCAACGAGGGTATAGACTTCCTTTACTCCCAGTCCGCCCTGCTCTATGGTTTTGTAAAACAGCAGCGTTCCAACAGGATATCCCTTTCGAACAGAATCAATGAAGGACTCCTCTTGCTTGGGGTCCCATCTTTGGCCACGTTGGAAACGCGGGATTACAATTTTCTTCTCTCCGTGCTCAAGGTTCTGGAGAGCATCATTTATCTCCTGCATGGTCCATATTTCTGTTGTCCGCTTACTCATTAATTAACATCCTCCTCGCTGTAATAACGCCCGATAATTTCCAACTTCGTTCTTTTGATACTGGAATCCTATTACTTCTACTTGGTTTTTTTCTTAAATGGTTTAACGAGGAACCCGATAATTTCTCTTCCTTTATCCTTTTGGCTTTACAAATATTTATATCTCAATTAATCCATTTTGCACTGCCATAACCAGGTCAAATTTCTTCTCTCCAGTAGCTCCGTCAAAACGGATGGTAACATAGGTGCCGTCAGTTTTCGTAATAACGCCTTTGCCGAATTTGCTATGCGTTACTGTCTTACCGGCGGTCACCTTCGACAGAAGGCTTTCTTTTTCTTGAGCGGAGAGACCCTTTTCCTTTTTCTCCGTGGGTTCCTGCGACTTCTTGGGTTTGCTTTTGGGAGTGGCTTCATAGGTGACAGTTGTATCTCGCTGCTCAAAAAGCTGCGGGATCGTCAACAATTGCAGCGTGTCGTTTTCATACTCGACCAGTAATGAATATCCGCATTGTGCAATGACGGTGCCTTTGCCTTCATCTTTGTGTGTATAGGTTCTATCACATAAACCTTGTTTGAATATAGACATAACGCTGTCTGCGTCAATGACCTCCCTCGGGAGAGAACGCAGCACTTCGCTTGTAAAAGCTGAATCAGTATTGCGGCAGTTGAACAGATACAACTCGTTCTTTGCGCGGGTCATGCCAACATAGTACAGCCGGCGGTCTTCTTCGTACTGTTTGATCTCATCTTGGGATGAAGCGTCCGGGACAGTCTTTGACGGCAGTATTCCATCGAAGATATCGAGTAAAAATACTCTATCATACTCAAGCCCCTTGCTTGAATGGATGGTGGATAGGATAAACTTGGCTGAATTGCTGTTGGTGTGATTTTGAATTATATCCCGCAGTTCTGTTAGCCTACGGAGCAAATCCCGCGGGCTGGCCTCATTCTCGCCGAGCATACACAGGGTTACAAACTTTCCGGCATCCAGCTTGTTGGAAATTACATACTGCCCATAGCCTGCCGTGTTCCATATAAGCTGGACGGCTTTGGTGCCGTTGCCTTCCGTTATCATCGGGAGCAGCGTCAGTAGATTGATTACACCCTCTTTGGCATAGCTGCTCAGTTCCGGGTACTTAATTAGTTCCTCAAGAATCGGCTTTCCGGTGCGTTTGCTTTGTTCACAAGCATAGGTAGCGGCTTTTTTGGTTAAGGGACTTCCAAATTTATAGTACACTCGCATGAATGCTTCTGCATCATGCGGGTCATATGCGAAGTTAATAATATCGGTTATGTCGACAACGATTCGATGGGAGAAGAAAACTCCATCAAACTGTCTGCAATTATAAGGAATGCCGCTGCGCTCAAGCATATCGATGAGCGGCAGAGCACTGTCATTGTTTCGGAACAGAACTGCGGTTTCAGTTTCACAAGTCCGTGCCACAGTAAAAAGGTATTTATATTGCGCTACTCGATCAACGGCGTCAATCACCTGTATTGGGAGTCCGTTGCCACGGGTTGGTACGATGGCTTTTTTATAGCGAAAGCGGTTTCTTGACACAAACATATTCGCCACAGCTACGATTTCATTTGTAGAGCGATAGTTATGCTCAATCAGCAGAACGTTTGCATTCGGATAGTCATTGCTAAAGCTCATTAGTGCATCAGGGTAGGCAGCACGGAAACCGTAAATGCTCTGATCCTCATCACCGACCATGAAGATGTTCCCGTATTTTTGCGCTAACAGGCGGATAATGGCGTGCTGTATTTTTGATGTGTCCTGGGACTCATCCACGCAGATGTACCGATACTTCTCTTGAAAATGTTCAAGGACTGCAGGGAACGAATTGAGGATAGTAAGCGCATACGACATCTGATCATCGTAATCCATCAGTCCTCTGTGTTTAAGTTCCGCACAGTATTGATTGTATATCTCCGGCATCTGTGGAACACCCACATCGAGAGCGTCTATTTCTTCTTTTGTGAGCATCATGTTCTTTATGTAGGTGATGCCGGTGCGGATATCCTTGATTGTACTCTCGGTGGCGTACTCGTTGTTTACTTTTTGGTAAATCTGTCCGACCATTCGTGCAAGTTCGCCGTCATTATCGAGCAATTCAAATGGCTGCCGCTTTCCGTGGTTCCGACTGTAGTAGTCGATGATTTTTGCGGACAGGCCGTTGATGGTGCGAAACTCCAAAGCATCGGCGTATTCATGGCCGAACATAGAGGCAAAACGCTGCTGCATTTCCTTTGTGGCGGCTACTGTGTATGTCATGGTCAAAATACTATCCGGGGCAATGTCGCGGCAACAGACCATATAACCAAGACGTGTCACAAGCACTGTCGTTTTTCCGCTTCCGGGAACGGCAAGAAGAAGTATTGCACCGTCGACTGTTTGAGCCGCTTCTCTTTGCTGCTTATTCAGATGTGACATGAACTTCTTCGAAAACTCTTCTTGCGTCATATTATCAAATCCCCTTAGTATGTACCGGTCATCAAATCATAACCTTTTGCAGTAAGAATCTCGTTGCACTCGTCCACCGTGTGCGTATAGAAACTGTCCAGAAAGAATTTATAAAACAGATGGGATTCGCTTTGCGCCAAGCGAAGGCTGAAGCCGGAACGTTTCATCAGCTCACTGCTGACCTCTGGCTGCAGATGCATACCAATGCAAACTGCCACGACGCTTTCGATGGTTTTTGGATAATCGGGGTCGTTTCGCATTCGCTGAAGCATCTTAACATCCATCCGGGCGTTTTCTGCCAAGCTTTCAACGGACTGCTTTGAAAGTTTCATTAAATAAATGAGTGCATCCCCAAATTTCGGCGGCATGGCGTTAATGATATTCTGCGTATGCACCTCACGACCGAGAATAGCATCGGCTTTCACCATAATGTCCTTATTGGCATCCCCGGAAAATGTAACCTGGAACTCAATGCCGGAATTGACATCACGGTAGAGGACGCATTCCTTATAATACTGTTCACCGTATTTATTCTTCGATTTGACCTTGAGGTCGAAAGCAAGACAGCATTCATCGATATGGAGCCGCGCATATTCGGTCATGACGACACGGCCGGTTTCGTCATTGATGATGTATTTCGAATCATTCAGACAGAAATGTGAATCCACATAGACGTATGCGCCTTTACCGGCCTGGTCTCGCAAACGCATATCAGAAAGAGCGACAAATGCGGCGTCATCTACTCCAATGCTATATGTCTGACACTTTTCTACTGAACCTTTCTTAAAGGCGTGCGGTCTGACATAATGACCATCAATATATGTAAACGCACCGATTGCTTCCTGGTATCCGGCATCCACCATGCGTATTTTGGCGGCTTGCCTTGATACGCAGAAGAATGTCGCCAGTTCCTCTATTACCGTTTCCATGATGTCCACAAGAGGTACATCGCCGAACTCTCTTAGATATTTTTGGATGAACGCCGTCGCTTTTGTCTTAAACTGGTCGATTGGCATCTGGATACGCGGAGCCAGTGAGTTTGCCTGCCATTCCATGTGATCTGTTGCAGTACGTGCCTTACTGTCCTTAACTCCGCCGATAACCATACACTTGATTTGCGTGGCTTCGTTGTTATACAACCGCTCCAGCTCGAAGACCTTTCTGTGTCTGTCCCAATGAACGCACTCGTGGACTATGGTGTTGTTTACCGAGCCGATATTGCGGAGAAAGAATGCCTTCGGGTCGACTACAATGGTTTTTGCTTTTATAAGCTGATGTATTGCAGTGTCGGTTTCGATATCGTATAGTTCTGCATCGCAGTCGGCAAAGAAAATCTGCCCGAAGACCGAGAAATCCTTAGTAATATGGTGCCGTTCAATAGAGAGACCCATTGCATGAGCCAGGTCAGCGACATCGATAGCCATTGGCTCAAGCAGCGCCTTAGGATAATTCCTACGCAGAAAATCTGCGGCGGCCTCGTCCAGCTTCTCCGGTTTGATGTATGGAACAAGATTGTCGTCGAGGGGGCGTTCCATACAGGCTTTCTGACTATACTGAGATACACCAAAAATCCGAAAGTCATCAAGATGCAGCGCAAGGTCAGCCCCGCATTTTACAAGAAACCACCGGTTGCAAACATCGGAATTATCATGATGACGGTCAACTTCATATACTTCTATTTCTGCTTCAAGCGCGACATCGAAAGTTATACGCATATCATCGCTGTCACCAACATATGCCCGCTTAACAGTTATATCAGAAAGGACTGCGGAGTCTATATACTTCACAGCATACGAACGCAAGTCAAGCGAGGCGTAATTCTCCTCGACATAGCTGCCAACGGCCGTAAAGAGGTCGTTATAGAATCTGTTGGCTACGTATTCCGTAAAGGAACGACCTGTAGACATCGCAATCACTCCATTCAATTTTGCATTATATAAATATCCTCTTACTTCAAACACATATTAAATAGCGCTTTTACCACTCTTAACCCATTCATCCAATTCGGAGAGTTTAAATTTCCAAAGTTTACCGATTTTATGTGCCGGTATATCCGTTTTCTTTATCCAAGTACGAACTGTATCTTTTGTTACACCCAGATGCTTTGCGGCATCCTCAATCCCAATCCAATTTTCGGTGTAATTTTCAGTCATTCGGCTCACCTCAAACACAGTTTATAATAATACCGTCATAGTATATCACAAAATCTGCCATTTTACAATGTGTTTCGTAGTGTTTCGTATGGTTTTAAAGATTTTTATTGCACTAATAATATGAGGCGCAGTATTTAACAAGCAACTAATTTTATCATTCCATGTGTCCAAATTAACGGTCTTGTACGTGTAATGAAAAAAATTCAAAAAAATATTAGAGCTACCGGACACAAAATGTCCGGTTTTCACATCTCTGTAATATCAGCTCTTTCAAGCGGATAGCCCCGCAGACACACAGATTTTTCTGTAGGTCTGCGGGGCTTTTTTGCATTTTGTTAAACCGAAATCGGACATTTCGTGTCCGGGGCAAAACAAGGCTTCACCTATATAATCATACTTGTAGATGCCAATCGGCATCGAAAAAATATCACATCGCTGAGTGGCCATGAAGCGGTGGAGGTTACATAGAGGTTTTGGGAGTGGTGATAAAGACCGCCGCCGAAGCTCCGATGTGCCACCACCTTAGTTTCGTGCGCTCATTTTATGCGAAACGGGGTCTGTGTCCATCGGATGCAGACCCTTTATTTGTTTCCTCCGCCGCTGAAGCCCCGGCAAATCACAGGAGGAAACATCATGAAAAACTATCAACAGTTCCACTACAAGCACTACTACCGTATGCGCCAGAGCGGAGAAACGGTCGAATGCACCCGACAGGAGTGCTTCGCTCCGGCAGAAACGCCCACAGCGGACAACCCCTTCGTTCAACGCTGGTACTACAGCCCCGACCGCGAGATGGCGATTCGGCTTCCCAGAAACACGATGGGCGACGACACCCATAAGGCAAACGCCGCCGACCTCAAATTGCAGGAACGCTGGACGGTGAGAGCAGCCAAACACGGCGACCTTGAAATCGACAAGCCCATGTCCCGCACCGATGACAGTGAGGAGAGCGGTTTCGACATCCCGGACGACGCGGACGGCCCAGTTGAGTTCCTTATAAAAAAGGAAACCGTCACATCCATTCGCATCGCTGTTGATGCCCTTACCCCCGAGGAGCGGTATCTGTGGGACGAACTTCTGAGCGACAAGACAAAGGCAAAAATTGCGGAGGAATGCGGTCTAAGTGAGGGCGCTATCCGCAAACGCGTGAAAAAACTCGCACAGACTCTCCGTGAAAATCCTGCTCTCAAAAACTATTTCGAATAATTTCTGCATTTCGGTACGGTTTCCCTCTCTGCCTGTCCTGTACGAGGTGGAGAGGGACAAGACCTCTCACAAATAAGAAACGGAGGTAAACCGAATGACAATCACCGAAATCGGGAACGAACTGGTCAACATCGCGGAAACCCTGGCGCGTGTAATCTCGGAACTCACCTCGCTGGCTGGCAGCGTGACGAAGCTGAGTACGGCGCTGGGGGCAGACGAGGTTGGCAGTCCCGCTCCCAAAGCACCTCAGAAGAAGACCCCGGAGCTTGCCGAAGTCCGCACTCTGCTGGCGGAGGTATCCCGCGGCGGAAAAACGGCGGAGGTAAAGAAGCTGCTTGAAAGCCACGGCTGTGAAAAGCTGTCCGAGGTTGAAAGTGAGTTCTATGAAGAGCTCATGGAGGAAGCGAGGGCGCTGTTATGAGCCACGCACTCCTCTCTCCATCGGCAAGCCACAGGTGGATTGCGTGTCCGCCGTCGGCTCGGCTTACAGAGTTCCTCGCGGACTCGGTATCAAGCTACGCCTCTGAAGGCACCCTCGCCCACAGTGTGGCAGAGGGGAAACTCAACCACCGGCTCGGCAGATCCAAAAACGCTCCTACTTGCGACGACGCGGAAATGGATGAGTACACATCCGATTACGCCGACTTCGTAATGGAGCAGACGGAAGGACTTAAAGACCCGGCTGTATTTGTCGAGCAGCGTGTTGACTGCTCTCTCTATGTCCCAGAATGCTTCGGCACCTGCGACGCGCTTATCGTATCAGACGGAGTTCTGCACATCATCGATCTGAAAAGCGGACGCGGCGTAAAGGTCGACGCGGAAGAAAATGACCAGCTTCGCATCTACACCCTTGGTGCCATGCGGATGTTCGACTTCCTTTATCGGTTCGATACCGTGCGGATGAGCATCTATCAGCCGAGGCTCGGAAATGTGCAAACCTGGGAGACGACCGCAGAGGCTCTCAACGAATGGGCGGAAACCGTGCTTGTCCCGGCAGCGAAACTCGCATGGGACGGCAAAGGCAGCTATACGGCCGGCGATCACTGTCGGTTCTGCAAGGCGAAAGTGGAATGCAGAGCCAGAGCCGAAGCAAATATGGCGCTTGCCGCCTATGACTTCGCAGACCCCGCTTTGCTGCAAATCTGCGAGGTGACGGACATCCTCGGCAAAATCGACGAACTGGTTTCCTGGGCGTCGGACGTCAAGGACTACGCTCTCGCCCAGGCACTTTCCGGAACGAAGTATGACGGTTGGAAGGTTGTGGCCGGCAGAAGCAACCGCAAGTACACAGATGATGATGCCGCTGCAGCCGCGGTAAAGGACGCGGGGTACGACCCCTATGAACACAGGTTGCTCGGCATCACGGCAATGACATCGCTTCTCGGCAGGAAGAGGTTTGATGAACTTCTCGGCGGGCTGACATACAAACCCGAAGGTAAACCAGTGCTTGTTCCGGCATCGGACAAGCGTAACGAACTAAACACGGCGGCGGATGACTTCGCCGACCCTAACGAAAATTAAGGAGATTATTATCATGACAAATTCTGTTAACCCCACAAAAGTAGTAACCGGCCTTGCCCGTCTTTCCTACGCAAATATCTGGCAGGCAAAATCCATCAACGGCGGCGCGCCGAAGTTCTCCACTTCCGTACTTATTCCTAAGTCCGACACCGTCACCGTGACCAAGATCAAGGCGGCTATTCAGGCAGCCTATGAAACTAAAACGCGGTAAGCGCGTAGGGCTGGTATGCGGTGTTACCAGCATG
>ENA-UOOH01001766-UOOH01001766.1-fermentation-metagenome-genome-assembly--contig:-NODE-1766-length-20239-cov-12.236524_pt1 | contig 20239 bp, 18 predicted proteins | sample MGYA00245778_ERZ724025 | MGnify/ENA primary metagenome ERZ724025 (study PRJEB28704, sample SAMN03018313) | fermentation metagenome | biome: anthropogenic terrestrial biome; feature: soil... | reverse complement strand
ATTTACCGTTGTCCAACTTTGTGTTCTTAATGGATGTTTCAGGATCAATGTCATCCGATGACAAATTACCATTGCTAAAGCAATCATTTCAATTGTTGGTGGAACAGTTAGGGGAGAACGACAAGATCTCCATGGTGGTTTATGCAGGAGCTTCAGGAGTCATCCTGGAAGGCGCGAGGGGAGATGAAAAGGAAAAGATACTTTCAGCGCTGGACAGGCTGGAGGCTGGAGGTTCTACAGCAGGTGGTGAAGGGATCTTGCGTGCTTATGAAATAGCAAAGAAAAACTATATTCATGGTGGTAATAACCGTGTGATTCTGGCTACAGACGGTGACTTTAATGCGGGAGTCAGCAGCGAATCGGAGCTGACGAGACTTATTAAAGAGAAAAGGAAAGAAGGTATTTACCTTAGTGTTCTTGGTTTTGGTACCGGAAATATCAAGGATAACAAAATGGAGTCGCTGGCACAACATGGAGACGGAAATTATGCTTATATTGATAGCATCATGGAAGCCAAAAAGGTTTTAGTTAGTGAAATGGGTGGCACTCTGTTAACAATTGCGAAGGATGTAAAGATACAGGTGGAGTTTAATCCTTCTAAAGTGAAGGAATACCGCCTAGTTGGTTATGAGAATCGAGTAATGGATAATGAAGATTTTGAAGATGACACCAAGGATGCAGGTGAAATCGGAGCAGGTCATAATGTGATTGGGTTCTATGAAATTGTTCCATATCAAAACAGTGATACTGTTGATAAATCTGAGTTAAAATACCAATCCACAGAGATTCGCCAGGAATGGGAAAATGAATGGATGGAAGTCAGACTTCGTTATAAAAATCCTGACGAAAACACAAGCCAAAAAATCGTCACTGTAATTACGCAGCAAGATTTAATCAAAGAACCGTCTGAAACTTTCCGCTATGCAGCAGCTGTCGCAGAGTTTGGTCTTTTGTTGACCGATTCCGAGTATAAAGCATTTTCTTCGTGGAATACCGTGAAAGAAAGGGCAAAGAATGCAGTAGGTGACGATTCAGAAGGATACCGGAGCAATTTTCTTAAGCTGGTTCACCAAGCACAATCGCTTTCCGAATAATGTAACGGATTATTGTTGCGAATTAAAGATACAAATTAGAGCTACAGATTAATACTACAGTTAATACTACAAATAATACCGCAAAATAATGCCATAAAGGAAAAGGTGGCAAGGAGAACATCTCTTGCCACCTTTTAACAAAATAACGGAACCTTATAACTGCAAAACGTCGACTTCTTGTTATTATTTGATGTTTAGCAGTTAGAAGGTGTTAACGGATATTTGCAGGAATCGAAGATTTGCTTCAGAGAAGCCTTTGCGCCAACCATCGATATAATTATACCATCAAAGTGAACTACCTGCAGCTAGTCATTTTTAGACCATCTTGTTGAAAATATGCTTGGTGGAGGGTACTTATTACACACAACAGACGGTGAGTCAAAACATTACGGGTCGCTCAGTTGTTATTTTGCTTCGCAAAAAATGGGTCTAAGCAATTTCTTCCGTTATTATAAAGAAAAAGATATAAATTCAGCCGGCAATGTGGTATTATATTATTTAAATACCGTATGGTAATAAATACAAGGGAAGTAATTGAAAAGCAAGTAAGAAGCAATTGAATTATGTAAACTATATACAACGTCATTGAAACTTGTACTATCATTACAAAGAGTACTGATTTATAGGTAGCATAAAAAAATTAAATTACATGAATTTATAGCGTTTCACATAATTAATAAACATATATGCTAACTTGATGAAACTTGATTTACTTTTAAATGAAAGCCAGAGGGGGCAGCATGATGAAGCTCAGATATGGGAGCGCGGAAGAAGCCGGAATGTCAGCTGACAGAATTAGGTCGGCGGAAAGATGCATATCAGATTGGGTGCATTCAGGACAAACACAGGCATCCGCTATTCTTGCAGCCAGAAAGGGTATCATAGTTTCGCACAAAACGTTTGGAAAATCCGGGAACGAGGAGAATGCTCCCGATTTGACCTTTGATACATTATTCCCGCTTAGTTCTATTTCTAAAACTATTACAGCGACTGCAGCAATGATACTTAATGAAGAAGGCAGGCTCGATATAAATAAACCGATAAAGGATTATATCCCTGAGTTTACGGGGGATGGGAAAGACAGAGCGGAGGTTTGTCAGCTAATGATGCATACCACCGGCATGAACGATGAAGTCGTGCGCTGTCATATCGAAGAAAAGCTCAAAAATTTAGGGCATAACGAAAATATAGAGCCTAAAGACTGGCTGCGTCTCGGGTACGATGCCCCGCTCTGGAAGAAGCCCGGAGAGGAGATGTCTTACTGTAATTATGGAATTAATATATTAGGCGAAATTGTAGAAAGAGTCAGCGGTAAATGCATCCACGAGTTTACAACAGAGAGGATATTTGATCCGCTTGGTATGACCAGCACCTTCTATATCGTGCCACAGTCGGAATGGCACAGGGTCATAAGACGCAATAAGGATATGGCGGGAGGGGAATGGTTTGTATCCCAAAGAGCGCTTGAGTCGCAGTCGGGGGCGGGCGGAGTATATTCAACAATGATGAATATGGCAATTTTCTGCCAGATGTATGCAAACAAAGGCACATACAACAACGTCAGGATACTGAAAACAGAAACTGTTGCTGAAATGACAAAAAACCAGATTCCCGGAATATCAGCGAGGCTTTACAATGAATATTTCAAGGAAGCATCATGGGGCTATTGCTGGGATATATCCGGTGACAAATATGCTGAAAAGGATATACGTTCGCCGGTATCATTTTCACATGGCGGTTTTGGAAGAACGTTTATTATGGTCGACCCCGTATATGATCTTATTTTCTTATGCTTTTATATCGAAAAACCAACACCCTTTTTCGATTATTCATCTGCGATTAACGATTTAATACTGTCAATAAACGATAAGGAGAACGTGATTGTTTAGGAAAATATATAGGTATTTTGACATTCTAAAAGCCGTAGCGTCGGCAACCTACAAGGAATGGGCGGCTTACCGCACACATTCGATGGTTTCTATTTTTGTAGGGCCGGTGTATTTCCTTGTGCAGTTTTTCATATGGAAGGCTGTATATGCATCCAGAGGGAGCATCAATGGGTTTACCCTCGAGCAGACGCTTACATATTTTGGTATATCCGCTCTTATAGAATACCTGATAATGGACTTTGCGGACTGGAACCTCCAAATGCTTATACATACCGGCAAATTCCTGACATTTATGCTTAAGCCGATGTCGCATGTCTATTTTGCCTTTTCGCAGAAGATAGGGCATCGTATTCTTGGGTTTATATTCGAATTCACACCGGTTATGCTGATATTCCTGCTTGTTTTCCGTATAACTATTTTTCCTGTCAGACCATTTTGGGCTTTGATCTCTATAATACTGGGCTACCTCATGAGGTTTCTTGTTGATTACAGTATAGGTATAACGGCATTCTGGTTTACGAAGACTTCCGGCATCAGGCGCGTATTTCTCCTTTTCAGGGATGTTTGCTCCGGTGTGTTTTTCCCTTTGGCATTTTTACCGGAATTGTGGCAGAAGGCTTTGATGTTACTACCATTCCAATTCATCGCGTATGTGCCGATCAGAGTTTTCATCGGATCATATGAGCTTGGGGGAATATCCTGCAGCATACCTCAAATTGTTGCAATCCAGGCGACAGCAGTTACTGTAATGGCTATATTTACAATTGTTTTATACAAAATAGGTGTCAGAAGATTTACCGGGGTGGGAACATGATCAGAGGATTACAAATATACTTAATGGCTTTAAAGCATAACTTTGCAGCAAGAATGGCGTACCGTGCTGATTTTATATTCAGCTCTTTGATGTCATTTGTTTCTGAAATGTTTATTCCTCTTATTACTTTCTTTATTTATGAAATGGGATCCTCGTTTCCAGGCTGGGGTTTCTACGAAGTGCTTCTATTGCAGGGTATTTTCATGCTATCAAACGGAGTGGCGAGGCTCACATTTTTCGGGATTGTCAGCAGTACTCTTGGGCATGTCAGAGAAGGAACCTATGATCTGCTGCTTATAAAGCCGCGTTCAACGCTATTCCTTTCGATTGCAAACGTATTTAGTCCTGATAGTATAGGTACGATTTTTGCCGCGGTATACATAATCCGATTATCTTTGGATAAGCTGGTGTGGCCCGGGGCATTGTCATGGATAGAATTTCTAGTGCTCTTTTTATTTTCGCTTATGGTACTGTTTTCATTTTCCCTGTTTATGGCCGGAAGCATGTTCAAATGGGTTGGGAATAGCCGCATCTATGAGATTTTCGACAGCATTACCTCATTTGGGAATTACCCTGCGACCATATTTTCAAAGTCTTTTCGGATATTGATATCCAATGTGATACCAATTGCACTTTTAGGCTTTTTCCCGGCATCTGCGCTGTTGGGAAAAGAAATTGAAGGCGCTCTATCCGCTGCGCTTGTGTGTATTATTTTTCTTGCTTTAGGTCTTTGTTTCTGGAGGTTTATGCTATCCAAATATACGAGTGCAGGAGGCTAACAAATTCATGAATATAATGACGGTTAGAGATTTGAAAAAACAATACAAGACTTACGAGAGAGGCAGCTCTTTCATTGAAACGCTTAAAAGCCTTGTTGTTAGAGAAACTATAATAATCGAAGCTCTAAAAGGAATCAGCTTCAATGTGGAAGATGGTGAGCTTCTTGGTCTTATCGGACCGAATGGTGCAGGGAAATCGACGACGATGAAGATACTCACTGGGGTTTTATATCCGACATCAGGCGAAGTAAATATTATGGGCTTTACCCCATGGCGCCAGCGAAAGGCCTATGTATCTGAAATTGGTGCAGTTTTCGGACAGAAATCGCAGCTTATATGGGATATTCCGCCGGTTGACTCTTTTGAGATGAACCGGGCTATATATGCAATACCCAGGCAGGAGTTCAATAAAAGGCTTGGGCTTATGGTTGAAATATTGAATGTAGAAAGTGTTATCCGCAAGCCAACCAGACAGCTTTCTCTCGGAGAAAGGATGAAATGCGAGTTTATAATGGCAATGCTGCATGCGCCCAAGATCGTATTTCTCGATGAACCAACCATAGGGCTGGATGTTGTTGCAAAAGACAGGATCAGGGACTTTATTCATGAAATGAATCGTAACGGCACCACATTCATACTTACCACGCATGATCTTGGGGACATTGAACGCCTTACAAAGAGGGTGCTTGTTATTAATCATGGAGAGCTTATATTTGATGACGGTATTGAGACCTTGCGCTGTGTTGCAGGAAGCAAAAAGGTTATAAATATCACGACGATAAATGAACTGCTTGAGCTTGATGGAGTTCCCGGCATTAGCATAACATCTCGTGCATCATTATTTAATGCTGAACTGGTGCTTGATACAAGCATTACCGACCTTAACAGGTTTACTCATCTAATGAACGAAAGCAATGTGATAAGCGATATGACCGTAAAAGACCCGCCTATTGAAAATGTTGTTAAGGAAATGTATTCAAGGGATCTGCACGGAAACTAATGTATGCAGGAAACATTTATTTTAAGACCATCTGAAGATTACAAATAAATTCAAGAATTGAAACCTGCTGTAGATGGTCTTTTGCTGCCAAATCACTCAGATTTTAAAGCTTTACATAATTTATCAGGAAAATTAATTGTCATTCCGTCCACACCAAGGTCAATAGCTTTATACATATGTTCGATAGTTTTTATAGAAAAAACCCGCACTGTCAGGCCCAGCGCATGAGCTTTTGCTACGAGATCGTTTGTGACAAAATCTATCTTTGGACAATACTGATTGATGCCATGTTGTATCAATTCATCCAAGATACCCTCCGGATGTGTTTTTCTGAGTAGCCCCAGTCTAATTTCCGAATTAAATAATCTAATATTTACTAGAAAATCGAAATGATAGGAGGTTATAGTTACTTTTTCAGCACAGTCATATTTATAGATCATATCAACCACTTTTTTTTCAATATTAGGTGCTTTAATCTCAATGGCAAATTCGATATCTTTTGCGGAGAAGTATTTTAAAAAATCTTCGAAAGATACTACTTTTTCATTTGCATATTTATTATCTTTAAATGAGCCTAAATCCTTCCGGTATAATTCATCGTATGTCATATCGGTTACCTTAATATCTTCACCGGTTAACCTCAGGGTAGTCTCATCATGAAAAAGCACCAGAACTCCGTCTTTCGTTTCTCTTACATCAGTTTCTATTCCGTTAGCACCAAGCTCTAGACCGAGGTAAAATGAAGCCATTGTGTTTTCGGGAGCATATTCCGAAGCTCCTCTGTGAGCATAATTTATCATTACAAAAATCCTCCAAATATACTTATTATAAATTCTTTAAAAAGAGAGCTTTTCCTTAACGTTCATGCGATAATACTCATCATGTGCTGTGTTACCTCATAATCCAGCACTTTTCCCGCCAAAAACCGCTCGATCTGACGTACAATAAAATTACCCTGCATATAGCGCCCATTGACAGTTTGACCACCAGCTAGATGGGGTGTTAAAAAGACATTGGATAGACTACGAAAAGGATGACCGGGCAAAGGAGGTTCAGGATCGGTAACATCTAAGGCGGCATAAATTCGCCCGGCTTTGAGTTCGGCAATCAACGCCGATTCGTCTACCAATTTTCCCCGTGCATTGTTAATAAGCAACGAACCGTCTTTCATTAATGAAAGCTGTTTTTCTCCTATCATGTGATAAGTAGATTTCAGCGAAGGAGCATGAATACTTACTACATCGCTCTGACTGAATAATGTATCAAGGGAGACAGAGCTTACACCAAGAGTAGATGCGGTGTGATCGGATAAGTAGGGATCAAAGACCAATGTTTTCGTATTAAAGGGTTTAAGTAACTCAATCACTTTTCTCCCTACGAAAGAAGCTCCGACAATACCCACAGTCAGCCCATTAAGACGACGCATCCCAGGGCGTATATGATCATAGTTCCAACCATCATTCCGCGTTATTTCAGCTAATAAAGGCAGTTTCTTAAGCTGGGTAATCATGATTCCCAGCGTGGTCTCAGCAACATCATCAGCAATCATCGGTGAGGCACAGGTAACACGAATATTCCGTTCCCATAAGTCCTCTGTTACCACAGGCCGCGGTGAACCAGCAGCATGTGCAAGGAACTGCAGCTCTGGTGCATATGAAAGCACTTCTGCGGTAAGAGGCAGCGAACCCCAGCATGTAACAGCAATCTGTGCATCAGCAATTTGATCACACATCCACTTTACGGTAACAGTATCAGGCAGGTCGTTTACCGCGCAATCAGCACCCAATTCAGTCAAACGGCTAAATGTGTTCTTGCAAAAGACATTTAACGCCATCGTCTTGTTAAGCAATAAAGCAATCCTCATATACATGACCTCCTTAATTGATCCTGTGCGAGCACGTTAAATGCTACTTGCATCGTCTTATATGCATCTTCAAAGGGTGATGATGCAGTTGTGCCGTTTTTTACCGCTTGCGCAAAAGAACGGCAAAGAGCAGTTACACCGGTGTAATCCCATGCTGCGTTACTTCCGGCTTCCTCACAGGGATCGAAAACAAGGGGACTTAAGCTTCCATCTTTATAAATATACCCTTTTTCTTCATGCTCTGCTTGAGCAAAAATGCCGGGCGCATGCATTTCTATTGAAAATTCTCTTTTACCGCTTAACCAGGAATTTATTAGTACTCCAACGGAGCCGTTATCAAATATGAGTGTTGCAGTGACAAAATTGATATCGGGCACACCAACACGCCTCACATGGCTTTGTATCGAGACCACTTCACCGCCACAAATCCAACGCAAAGTATCAATGGAATGGACGGTATCATCAAACACGTGACCTCTTGCACCAAGGTAGGGAGTGGGGGAATATTTATAAAACCTGCTTACTGCATGAGTTATCGAACCGGATTCAAGGCACAGCTTTCGCATGTTTTCCACCATTGGCGAGACCCTGCGCTGAAACGCCACCTGTGTGACAACACCCTTCTTTAATGCTAAATATCGTAGCATTTCTGCTTGGTGCATGGTTAACCCTAATGGCTTTTCGATCATCAGCGGGTAGCCTTTTTCAAGAATCCATACCCATGCATCATATAAATTATCAGGCTGCCCAATGCATACTACTGCATCGGGTGTCATTTTTTCAATCATCTGGCGGTATACATAACTGTCCCCGGTGTATATCTTTTTTATATTGAATGTTTGCGCTGCTCGATTTGCTTTATCCTTGTTTCTGTCACACAATGCCACAATCTCTATTTCATCCTTCGCTGAACGCAATGCAGGAAGGATAGCTTTACATGTTCGTTCTCCTGCACCAATGATCACAACTCTGCACAATTGACTCATAGTATTCTTCTCCTTATATAACTTTCCGTGCTTTATTGAAATTGCCCATCCGCAATAGTTGCCTGCTGCGAATGGGCTAATAAAACTGATTTATAGACTAGTGGTCTGTAACATTTATAACTTCATAGTATGTAGACCGCAACACCAAGAAAGTGTATCTGTAACACTAAGAACTCATATGTAAGAATAAAATGCTACAAAACACTAGTAAGCGCTTTATTTTTTATAATTATCATATGCTTTTTGGTAAACGTCGATCAATTTCTCAACATCCATTTTCTTTACATTGGCAACAAATTCATCCCACTTTGAGAAGGATTCTCCTCCAAAAATAAACGACGCCAGCGTTTCGTCTACATAGGTATTGACCTCACCCATAATCGAGCGAATCTGTGCATTATCTTCATTTGTAAAAGGCAAATCCGGCAGTACAAAATCTAATGTATCCTGTCTGTATTTATCCATTGCATTTCTTACAGCCACTACTTCCTGATTTTCAAGTTGATTAACAGCCTCGCTGTAATATACGCATGGGAAACCAACACCGGAAATAGGTGAAAATGTAGTTTGCATGATAAATGGTGATCTGCCCTCAGGATCATTTGCAATTGCATCTGAGAAGACTGGTTTACCGTCTTTCATGACGAATGTTTCGTTTTCAATGCCGAAATTGAATAATATGTTTCCTTCATCACTGAATGCATAGTCCATCCAGCGGGCGATTTCTGTTGGATATTTTGATGCTGTTGTTATAACAGTACGCGTGCCCTCCATGTTTTTTGGTCTGGCATGATGTAAATGCTTACCATTTACTGATTCTATAGTAGGTACACCAACAACCTTAAAGCCTGGAATTTTGTCTTCAAAGGTAGACTGATATGTGGCAAAATTACCGCGCATACCACCACGCCAAGAACCAGCAATGTCCTGTGCTACCTTTGCTTGCAAAGTAGCCTCACTTGCAGAAGGTAGATCAGGGTCAATCAACCCATCATCATGACATTTTCTAAGCCATTCAATACCCTGCTTATATCCCGGTTCTAATACACCAAACTTAATCTTATTTGTAGCCGGATCATTATAGAATCCGTCCTTAACGCCAAACGCTGTAAGAAAACTGCGGATTCGTTCTTTGGCATCTCTTGCAGTATAAGGTATCTCGTCCTTTTCCTTATTTCCATTAGGATCCCCATTTTTTATAGCCATCCACATATTGTACACATCATCAATGTTCTTCGGCATATCGATCTTCAGTTTCTCAAGCCAGTCTCCACGCACAATTATGGGGTTATTCCATTCTGTGTAATCATATACTTTTGTGGGGATTGAATAGATTTTACCGTCTAATCCTCTAATTCCGGCTTTGATATCGGGGAACTCAGCCATATATCTGCTTAAGTTAGGCATTTCTTTGTCAATTATATCTGTCATTTCAATTATGGTTTTGGCGGATGCATATTTCGGTACATCCCCTATAGGCATGACAGTGATTACGTCTGGCAATTCTTTAGATGCCATTACAATGCTGTATCTTTCTGCAAAGTTTGTTTTGGCAGGTTGGTCAAATTTTACTGCGATATTTGTGCGTTCTTCCATAATTTTAAAGACTTCCATGTTTTCGAAAGGTTCTAGTTCCGTTGCTTCTTTTTGTGTTAGGACCGTAATAGTTATTTTTTCTTTCAATCCTGTTATTGGGTTGGCGGCGGGTTCAGTCGCATCAGTGCCTGCCGGTGCAGAGGTTGTCTGCGTTGTTTCGGGTGCCGGAGTTGGGTTTACGCATGCTGCAAGCATAAAAACAAATGCTGCGCATAATAGTAATGAAATTCCCTTCGTTAACTTTCTCATTTTAAATACCTCCTTGTTAATTAGTTATTTAGAAAAATTGTTTATTATCAACTGCTTTAAGAAGCTGATTTCGTGTGCGCCTATCCTTTCAGAGCACCCATCATCACACCCTTGACGAAATATTTCTGAAGGAAGGGGTATAAACATAAAATGGGGATAGTCGATACAACCATTACTGCATATTTAATTGTTTCCCCAATCATGATCTGATCACTTAATGCTGCGTCCGATAAAGATGACACCTGATTTTGAAGAAGTATTTCGCGCAGTATCAATTGTAGTGGGTATTTCTTACGATCTACAAGGTATAAAAGCGGTGAAACCCATGAATTCCATTGCCTTACCCCATAAAACAAAACCATGACTGCTAGAATTGAGCTAGACAAAGGCAAAACAATTTTGACAAAAAAATGTATATCGTTGCATCCGTCTATTGCAGCTGCATCGTTTATTTCCGATGGTATGGACGTAGAATAAAAGCTTTTCATAACAATAAGATTAAATGTTGAGATAGCGCTTGGTAATATAACAGACCACATTGAATTAATCAAATTGAGGTTCGATACCTGTAAATACAGCGGAATCATACCACCGGAAATAAACATTGTTACGATGGCAAACAAATTGAAGAATTTATATCCGTACATATCTTTCCTCGATAGGGGATATGCACTTATAGCTGTGGCACTTACGCTTACTGCAGTACCTATAAAAGTATAAATGATCGTATTTTTATAGCTGTTCCAAAGTTCGCTATGCTGAAGCACCGATTGGTATATTTTTAGGTTGAAGCCTTTAGGCAGTAATTTTACTTCGCCACGCATCACAAGGAAAGGATCGCTAAATGACTGGCTAGCAATCAGTATTAATGGGTATAATACAACAATGCAAGCGGCTGTGAGTATTACATATATAATTGTCTCGAATATAATATCTCCGGTACTCTTCTTTTTAAAAAACATCCTATGCTCTCCTTTGCTCACCAGAGCCCAATGTCATTCGCTTTTTTGCTTATTGCATTAAATATTACGATGGTTGCAAGGTTCAAAACAGAATTATATAGTCCAACAGCAGTAGAAAAACTATATTCAGCGCCAATAATACCTCGCCGATAAACATATGTTGCTATAACATCTGCCGTCTCATAAGTGAGTTCGTTATACAACAGCATGGTTTTTTCAAAGCCCACCGTAAAGATGTTGCCCATGCGGAGTATTAGCATGACAATGACTGTAGGCATTATACAGGGTATTGTTATATACAGCATTCGCTTAAACCGACTTGCCCCATCAGCGATCGCCGCCTCATAAAGACTTATATCAATGTTTGTAAGAGCGGCGAGGTATACAATGGTACCCCAGCCTGCATCCTGCCATATCCCCGAAAATACGAAAATCGTTCTATACCATGTTTTTTCCTGCATGAATCTAATGGTTTCTCCACCTAACATTCGTATCAAATTGTTTATTGGACCAGATGGGGATAAAAATGAAACAACTAAGCCAGCCAGCACAACAACAGATATAAAATGAGGCATGTATAACACTGTTTGAACAAATTTTTTATATCTTCTGCTTGTGACCTCGTTAATTAACAATGCTAAAGCAACGGTAAAGGTAAAACCAACCAATAAATCATACAGGTTAATTAATAACGTGTTCCTCATCAATCTTCCGAAATAAACGGAATTGAAAAACTGTTTAAAATAAGTCATTCCTACCCATGGGCTCTCCCATATCCCGATGGAAGGCAAATAGTCCCGAAATGCAATTTGTGCGCCATACATAGGCATGTAATGAAAAAGCACATAGTATAGAACCATGGGTACTAACATTATATATAAAAATTTGTTTTTGCCGATTTTACGACCAGCTTGAGTAAGATAATGCATGGCTGCCTCCATTCGGGGATTTAATCATTTAATAACATCGCATACTGTTACACGAATCATGCGAATCGAATAATGCGAATCGTCTGGATAATGGTCGTCATGCCAGCCCAGAACTTCACTACCAGCCATAATTTTAATGCTTTTGGATCTGGGTATGCTGAAGAGTGCGCAGCTCATACCGGCTATAGGCATATCGCGATAATCCATCTTCATCTTCTTTCCCGCAAATTTCGGCATATGATCAATAAAGCCCTGTGGGATTTCTTCATATGGCGGTACGTTGTCTTGGCACCTCGGGCCGACGTCATTACTTGCATACCATTGATCGACTCTTAGATGCATGCCCCAAAGGTTGTTTATCCTGAATCTTACAGGCATAAGACCGGGAATTTCATCTTGTCGCCTGAAATCATCCATGGGCTCTGCAGAAAGCATGACGAATCCGGGTGGTGTGCATGCGCTTCCGATAACCTCTACGGAAACGATCCCTTTATTTTCCTCAATTTCAATATAGTCAGACGGTCTTCGCTCAGGCTCAGGCATATAGGAATTAATCGGATTGGATTCCATACCATGTGTTTCTCCGCCGTGATAATTGCGAACTACGTTCACATTTTCATAATTAAATGGGAAATGGTATTCAAAGGTTTGAAAATTGCCAATTTCAATTCTTTTCATTATACCTTCTTTGTAACCTGTGACCTTGCCTGCCTTTTTGCTTTGCATTATCAAAAAACCTCCCTATTTATTACTTTTTGTTTTTAAAATATCTAATGATATTTTGAGCTGATATAATATCCATTTTTATAAAGGTTTCCTTTGTAAATGAAGCTGTATGTGGAGTTAAAACAACATTATCCAGGTTTGCCAATACACTGTCTGTTTTCGGTTCTACTTCAAAAACATCAATTGCCGCACCAGCGATTTTATGTTCCTTCAGCGCTTTTTCCAACCCAACTTCATCAACAATTGCACCTCTGGCTGTGTTAATCAGGTATGCACTTTTTTTCATTTTTGAAATAGTGTTATAGTTAAAAAGGTTTTTTGTTTCTTTGTTGAGTGTAGTATGTATGGTAACAAAATCGGCTGATTCTAGTAATTCATCTAAAGAAGAATATTTTGCGCCAAAATCAGCTTCAGCAACCGGATTTTCATGTAAATCATAATAAAGAATTTCCATACCAAAGGATGTTGCTCTCCGAGCTACTTCAATAGCGATTTTTCCCATTCCGACAATCCCCAAGACCTTTTTATCAACACTATTGTTCATTATCTTATTCCAAATATTACGGTGCATATCTTCATTCATAATGCAAATCTTTCTGGAAAAGTGAAGTATATACCCCATTACCAATTCTGCAACAGGTGCTTCCACTACACCCTGTGTGATCGCTACTTCAATATTTTTCTGCTTGGCATATTCACAATCGATACTATCAACGCCAACACCCCTCCTGGCAATAATTTTGAGATTCGGAGCGGCATCAATAACCTCTTTTGTTATTTTTTCTAAATCACAAATAAGTGCCTCTGCTTTTTCGGCGTGTGGAATTATCTCCTCAGAAGACAGAAACTTATGCCCATATGGGTTATCAATCACAATATGCCCTGCATTTATTAGCATTTCTCTTGCAGTTGTATCGAATTTTCCAAAATATTCACTTGTAACTAAAACATGTGCCATCTAAATTTACTCCTTAGGATTCCATAAATTATAAAAAAATGGAAGAAATTGCTTGGCAACTTCAACACACCATTTCAACGAGGCTGGTCGCAAGCAAGGCTTGAGTGGTCGTAGGCTCTGCCTACTGCTCGCCCATGCATCCTATGGGGGGGGGATTTTGACTCGCCGCCTGTTGTATGAAATAGGTACCCGCCACTATAGAGGTGGGGTGGGACCCATCTGAGCCTCGTTATATTTCGCCCAAATCCTATCTGCTTGCTCACGGGTATTTACAACACAGCAAACTGCAAGTCCTTTACACTCTAGTTCTTTAAATATATAGTCAAGATCCTCGTCGCTTAGGTTTCCCCAGATCAACAGCCTATTCTTTAGCAAAATTTTATTATAGACGTCTCCTAATTCTTTTGCGGATGGGCCGCCTTCGTCCCTGTGCAGCTCTAATGCGGTAAAATTCATATTCAGAAATTTTTCATATGCCATATATCCTACAGGATGCTGATGCATAATACAGTTATCGAAGCTTTTTGAAATTTTCATATCCTGTCCGGCGATAAATTCATCATATAATTCGGGCGAAAGAAGTGCAGCAGCATCTTCCTGATGCCATACTGTATTTTTAGGAGCCCACATATTATAATAAAAAGAACCGATACCTCCATGAAAATCCGGAATGTATTTAAGTTGAAAATTTAAAAAATCTATAATCAAATCCGCTGCTTTATCACATAATTCATGAATTTCCTCAGGAGCATCCATCATTTTATAAATTAATTTTTCACCGGGAAATAGAGCTGACAAAATATCTGCGACCCCTCTTGTTCTTGTTGTTGCTAACGGAAAATCTCCATTGCTTTCCTCTGCAATTTCGAATAGAAAATCTTTACAAAGAACTGCCCAAGGATTGCTATCTCTAAACTCAGGTATGGATAAGTTTGTTTCACCAGGTGGCAATTGGGCATACAGTGAACCTGTATTGTGATCTGCAAATATGTCCATTCCAATAAGTGCTTCAATCCAAGGGATTCCCCAAAATGCGCTCGCACTCCAGATAAATTCCCCGCCGAAAGACTCGTTTAACTTAAACAGCTCTCTACAATCCTTTGCAAAAGATTTAGTATCAAAATCAATTGGTTTAAGTGGTACATTCTGTGGCAAATTCTTTACGCTGTCATATCTTTTCAAAGGATACTCACTACCGACAAAAAAACCTAATAAAGGAGTGTAGTTTCTATTTTTATAAAAATCTTTAAACATGTTAATACGTTCGTTCATAGAAAAATACATCGTATGTTCTCCTTAGCATTCTGCCATATCTACAACGCTTTTTGCTCCATCGGAAATAAATACAGTATCCATACCCAATGCCATAAAATTATAACCCTCATTTATAGCTTCTTTTACTATCTGACGTGTTGGTAGTACAATATGCTGACCGGCGATCTTCTTGTGTTTTTTACATGCATCGAGGACGGCCTTTTTTGCATCTGTTACCAGGTTGTGATCCGTTTGTCCGATAACCCCATAAGAGCCGCTTAAATCATAAGGACCGATAAAAACCCCGTCAACCCCGTCTACACCTAATATCGCATCAATGTTTTCTACTGCTTCTCTTGTCTCAATCATAACCATAAGTAATATTTCGCCATTAGCTGACTTTACGTATTCATCAAATTGTTTTCCCCAACCATTAGCTTGACAAAATGCAAAACCTCTAATGCCGGACGGCGGATATTTTGCAGCTACAACTGCGCGTTTTGCATCTTCCTTGTTGTTTACCAGTGGTACAATGATTCCCATTGCACCGCAATCCAATACCTTTCTTATTGCCATTGTGCTGTTCTCGCTGACTCGTGCCATAGGCACAACGCCATATATTGTCATTACCCTAGCAAGATTAGCAAATGTATTTATACTAATTTCTGTATGCTCCAAATCAACCGCAATCCAGTCAAAGCCTGAATTGGACATAATTTCACCTACAACAGCATTTCCTGTTTGTATCCAACTCCCCAAACTGAAATTTCTACCGTGTTTTTTACTAATAATTTTACAAATAATATCGCTAATTTTTACATTGTCCATTATGTACACCAACTTTTTGTAAATTTAATAGCCGCTATATAACGGGTCTATACAGTTAATATGATAGTTTTTTTCATTAGAAATGTCAATGCTTTATTCGTTGACAAGAGGACTAATATTTGCTAAAATATTAGTATATTCTATTTATGAGGTGTAAAATTATGAAGAAGCCAACAATGAAGGATGTCGCCAAAGCCGCAGGAGTTTCCCAATCCACAGTGTCTTTTGTTATAAACGATGCTCCGATTTCCATCTCTGACGAAGTGAAGCAAAGAGTGCTTCAAACTATTGATGATTTAGGCTTTGTCCCGCGAGCAAAAGCAAAAAATTATTCCAGTCTTTCTGACAGTATAATAGCCTTATTTATCCCTAACGCCTCTAACTTTTTTTACATGGAATTAATTAAAGGTATTAATATTTTTACGAAGGCTAATGGATATAGATTGATAGTAATTAACACTAACCGTGATGTTTCCAATGAACAGTATTATTTATCACTTCTGCAAAAAACAAAAGTAGCAGGAATTATATATGGTTTTACTCCTACAATTAAAAATGTTGAAATGCTTAGAACACTTAACATACCTCTAATAGTTATTGGGGAGGTATCTGACGAGTTGGATGTTGATGTCATCAGCTTGAATAGTTTTCTCAGTGGGGAGATGATTGCCAATCATCTTGTTAGCAGAGGTCACAAGCATGTTTCATTTATAACCAGCCCGACAAATAAAATCTCTTTATCCCGCAAAAGGCGTTTAAACGGTATTGAACATGCCTTAAGCGATCATGCAGAGTTGAAGGTTTTCAGCGAGATCAGTGAACATGAGCATGACAGCTCAAATTATGAGCTGGAGTTGGGCTATAATATAATGAAAAGGATGCTGGAAAATGGAAACATGCGCTCAACTGCCTTAATTGGAGCAAATGACATGATATCCTTTGGCATAATTAAAGCTTTAGGCGAAGCGAAAATTAAAGTGCCGGAACAGGTTTCTGTATGCGGTTTTGATAATATACTGTTTAGTGAATTGATAACGCCGTCATTAACCACTGTTGATCACTGCACACATTGGCGTTGCAGTTTGGCAGTTGAAATTTTAGACAACAAGATAAAAAATAAATATTTGGCGCCAGCGAAAATTAACTACGACCCAATTCTTATTGTTAGGAATTCAACCGGAAAAGCACCTACAGCGAATTCTTCGTTACAGCAATCTACACATGTAAAATAGATAAACAGGAAAGCATGATAAACTTAAAGCATAAATGCGACAGCTTTTCAATTTTAAAGTTGTCATTTCCTTAAGCTTTTTGTAACATTAAAAAGTTAGGGCTAACATATGGTTACAGTAAGTTAATTAAGCACTCTGTTTTCATTCACCCAATGTCACCAAAATAATTTCAGGACGGCAGTTAATACGGAAAGGGATTATGCTGTTCCCTAAACCACGGCTCACTATCATATTGGTATTGCCAGCCATAAAGAGCCCTGCATCATATTTTGGAAATAGCCCTTGATCCGGCACCAGAAATGCGCCTATAAAAGGAATCCTGAATTGCCCTCCATGTGTGTGGCCGCTAAGCACTAGATCAATATCATTTTCTGCATATGTTTCAAATAGTTCAGGCCGGTGAGATAAGAGAACAGTAAAGGCATTGCTATCAGACTTCAAATTTTTCAGTTTGGTATTTATCATTGACGGTGTCTTTCCAGCCCGTTCACTTAGAGGTGTGAACTGTGGATCATCCAGACCAATAATCAGGATTTCTTCCCCGTTTTTCTCAAATCTATGGACTTCATCACGAAGAACCGTAACGCCCACATCTTTTAACCGCGCCTCGGAAATTTCATACTCATCAAGTCGGGATTCATGATTGCCTGTAACATAATATACCGGTGCGATTTTCCCCGCTTTTTCGACAAAATTAAGAGAGACATCCAAATCCGTATGCCGGGAATCGATCAAATCACCGGTGATCACTATAATATCCGGCTCAGCTTCTTCAAGCATTTGAATTAATTTCAAATTGTCTTTTCCAAACTCAGTATTGTGAAGATCTGATACATGAGCTATCTTAAAGCCTGAAAATGAATGGGGGAGCCTTTTGCTTGAAATGGTGTATTTGCTAAGTTCAATTACAGTATTTTCCCATGCGATGTAGATACCAAATACAGTTAAAAGTATAGCAAGAACAAGAAGAATTATTGTTTTTTTCTTTGTTTTTTTATTCGCTGACATTGAGTACTTATGTATATACATATAAAAATCTATTCCTTATCAAACGTGTTTATTTTATTTATTTCACAGAATTCATGAATTAAGTATACCATGGAGCGTACTCTAAGTGTATTCATTTTTCAAATTTGATCTTTCGAACGGTTTAATCTGTTAAAATAAGATATAGAACCTAAACGCTGAATTGGAGAACAGAAATATTTAAAATAACGGAAGAAATTGCTTGGCAATTTCAACACACCATTTCAACGAGGCGGGAGATTTTGACTCACCGCCTGTTGTAAGAAATATGTACCCGCCACCTATAGAGGTGGGGGACATCTAAGCCTCGTTATATTAATATCATTTTTTATATAGGTTGAACTAGAAATTCAACCTATATATACACAAATTGATGCACGTGCCATTTGTTTTAGTATAGCAAAAATAGGAACATATGCAATATAACAGGGCTCAGATGTTCCACGCCTCGTTAAAATGGCTGGTCGCAAACTTAGTTTGCTGCTCGCCCATGCAACCTGGGTGTGTTGGAATTATAGCTTATTACGCAAGCACATAAAATAAAGTACGTTATTTTGCTTCGCAAAAATGGGTCTAAGCAATTTTTTCCGTTATTTTAAATTGAAACGATGGCAAATATCATCAAACACATTTAGCTTCTTTTTCAATTTAAACAAATAAGGAACTTAAAATTTACCCGAATGGAGGAACAATTAGGTGATTAAGTTTGGTACAGGTGGTTGGAGAGCTCTTATAGGTGAAGATTTCACCAAGGCAAATGTGCAGATATTATCACAAGCCATTGCTGAAGCGATGAAAATACAAAAGTGTGAAGATAAGGGCTTTGTGATCGGATTCGACAGAAGGTTTCTATCAGACAAAGCAGCAAAGCTTTAAAGGGTGCTCTTTGAAGCCAAGCAAATTCCTGATTTCGGATATCCCATAGAAAAAGTAAGCTACATGGATGGAGTAAAAATATATTTTAAGAATGGTGGCTAGGTTATTGTAAGATTCTCAGGTACAGAACCTCTTCTAAGGATATTCTCAGAGATGGATACCCGAGAAGCCGCCATTGAAATATGTTCAAAGTTTAAAAGATTCCTTAATTGTGGAGCAGCATTAATATGAAAAAATGGTTATATCGTTAGTACAGTATTTGTGTATGACCGCAAGCCATTATCACCTACAGATTATGTCAAGGTCATGAAAGACCTTGAGTCAAAGAATCAGGCTATATCGCAGTGACGGCAACATTCTCGAATAATAAATAATCGACACAATTAAGCGGATTCTGCACTGTTTGACTCCACTACTTTTTCACTTGATTTTTTATCCTTTTTCCGTATGAATACGAGACTCAGTCCTCCAAAAACGATATTTAGATAATAGGTAAGTATTCGCCACATTAAAATAACAGACACAATCGGGGATTTCGTAAAGAAATTATAGAAGAAAAAGTAGCTTATTCCCTCAGCCCCTCCGGCTGCACCAGGTGATGGAATGTAAGCGGTAATTTCACGCAGAACCGATTGTGATGTAATTATATCAAAAAAGGAAGACTTGTAGCCCTCCAGTGATACCAGCATAAACCACGGGATCGCATATATAAATAATAAACTGAGAACCTGAAAAAAAGACGATTTTACTATGGCGCGGATGTCACTGAATATAATTTCACTTCCACCCAAGAAACTATCCAATTCAGTTTCTTTTCTTTTTTTATATTTGTCCGGATCTTTGATTATCCTAAGCCATTTCAAAAGCCGAAAGACTCCATTAGCAACCTTCTCTGCAGCAGTACGGTTAAATAAAAATAATGCAAAAAAGAAAATAACAAGCAAATTAATGGAAACTCCAATAGTGAAAAACAATGTAAATTGCCCAATAATGCCATTCAAGCGCCTAGCATTAAATATAAAGGAAGAAACGCTCATAAGGAATACTGCAACCTCATATATCACAGACTTCACTATGATAATATTCGCGCATCGACCCATCGGTATGCCATCTTGCATCAGGTAGTAAATTTGGAATGGTTGCCCACCCCCGGCAAAGGGAGTGATCGAATTAAAAT
>ENA-UOOH01001761-UOOH01001761.1-fermentation-metagenome-genome-assembly--contig:-NODE-1761-length-20278-cov-3.781635_pt1 | contig 20278 bp, 20 predicted proteins | sample MGYA00245778_ERZ724025 | MGnify/ENA primary metagenome ERZ724025 (study PRJEB28704, sample SAMN03018313) | fermentation metagenome | biome: anthropogenic terrestrial biome; feature: soil; material... | reverse complement strand
GAAGAGCTTTTTATGAGTGTCGCTTAGCACGTGTCCGGAAAAGTGTTGACAACCCCTTCTTCGCTCCACTTAAGGTTTTGAAGGTTTTGAATCCATTCAAAATAAGAGACTACAACGCCACCTGCATTCGCCAGGATGTCAGGAACAACTATCACACCTTTTTCCTCCAAGATTCTATCCCCTTCGGAAGTGGTAGGACCATTTGCACCCTCCACAATCATCTTAGTCTTAATTGCGGGCGCCGTTTTTTCTGTAATCGCGTTCTCCAAGGCAGCAGGAATAAGGATATCCACTTCTGTTGATAGCATCTGTTCATTTGAAATCCTGGTCAAATTCGGCACATTGTAGTCTGCCAAAGTTCGCCCGCGTTTTGTCCTTAAGAAATCTACGATCTCTTCAATTTCCAATCCATCTTCAGAAAAAACTGCACCGGATACATCACTAAGGGCCACAATTTTGCAGCCTTGGCTGTGCAGAAACTTCGCTGAAGTTCCGCCAACGTTTCCTGCTCCTTGTACTGCAACTCTCGCACCTTTAAGATCCAGCTGGATTTTCTTGGCTATCTCTCTAGTCATGAGCATAATACTACGACCTGTAGCTTCTCTCCGGCCAAGGGATCCACCAACCGGAATGGGTTTTCCTGTGACCACGCCTGGTGTAAGCTGGCCTTGTAATGTGCTAAAGGCGTCCATAAACCAGGCCATGACCTCGCCATTGGTATTAACATCTGGAGCTGGAATATCGATATGAGGGCCAATAATTGGATAAAGGAGGGTTGCAAATCTTCTGGTGAGTCTTTCTAGTTCTGCGTTGGAGAGCTTGTTTGCGTCAACGGTGACTCCACCCTTACCTCCACCGTAGGGGATATCAACCACCGCACATTTCAGACTCATCATGATTGCAAGAGCCTTGATCTCGTCCATGTCAACGTCTTGGTGGTAACGAATTCCTCCTTTGTATGGACCCCTTGCTCCAGAGTGCTGCACCCTATAGCCTTCAAATACCCTTATTGACCCATTGTCCATTCTCACGGGAACTGAGACCTTGAGCTCCCGTTCAGGATACTTTAGTTGAATGTAGTCATCTGCCTCCAACCCTAGTTTCTTCGCAGCCCGCTCTAACGTTTTAAGTGTTTCCACGTAGGGATTGTATTTGTTACTCATCTGGTTCACCTCGCGTCAATTAGTGCTGTTGGTGTTAGTGAAAAACGTCTTGTTTTTGCTATTCTATAGTCTTAGACGCCAGATGTCAACGCTATAGTTGCGAAAACCAGGTATTCCGTTAGGACTATTCTAGGTCTTGATACGGCGGTGCACTTCCTCTTGTGGCGTGCCCACGCTTGCCTTTGGATCGTTCCCTTTTCGAAAACTGAGCACGTAGAACAGCTCACGCCAAGCCCAATGCAGTTCAAAGGCATGAACATGGTCCCATGGTATATCGGCAAAAGGAGGCCGACATAAATTGAGAGTGTTCATCTCGCCTAAGCGCCGCCCAATCCACGTTTTCCGTCTTCTTTCTGACATGCCCTCATCGCTAATAATGACAGGTGCATCTGGTTTTGCTACCCGTACCATTTCCTCAATGCCCTGCCTAACATTACCAAACATATTGATGCCGCCGAAGTGAAAAACGGCGTCAAAACTGTTATCAACAAACGGTAAGTGACATCCATCGGCCCTAGCTAAGTGAATGGGTATCGGTATTGTGCTGGCCCGCCCTTTAGCAACCTTTAGCATGGCTAAGGATAGATCGACAGCAACGATTTGTCCGTGCGGGCCGATTTGGTTGGCTAGAGGACGTAAATTGGCACCAGTGCCCACCGCCACTTCTAACACCATGCCTCCCTTGGGGGCGTTTAGGAGTCGAACAAGTCGCTTACGCTGGGATGGCTCCCAGCACCCGAAAATCATACTCTGCAGCCTCAAAGTGGCATCATACTTTTTGGCGGTGTTCATGCCATATTGCTGCTGAAATAAGTCGTCAAGTGCCGACACTTTATCCTCGTCAACAAGGCTAAGTATCCCTTGGCGTAGAGAATATCGTCGTTTACCTGCATCAACAGAGTCATTTCCAAGGTGCATGGGAGCACAAGTATAGGGACAGCGCAAAATAGGCAGGAGACTCGACAAGTAAGGTTCTTGTGGCATCAAATTTACCTCCTTCAAATGTCAAAACATCCAGCTCAAGAGTCTTGTTACAAATGACTTGGCGGGTTTTTTCTGCCGCTTTACTCTAGATGAGACTTCTATTCTCTCTCTCTCCGAGAACGCTTGTAGGAGACTAAAGGTTGTCATGGTGTATTCCTCCTTTATTGATTTCAATCATACTTTATCAAGGAACTAGATGGAGGGTAACAGCCTAAAAGCCCATTTTATGTCAGCCTTTGGATGGAGGCACGACTCTAACAAAAGGTGTAGAAGCACGATAATTAGAAGTAGCAGGATTGTAGACCATCACGTGGAAACTCCTAGGTGAATAGGATGAATGGAGGTGATGGTATGGAGTGCCTAATTTGTCGTAGCGTAACGGAGAATGGGTGTCTGGCTTTTTGTGGAGCAGTCATCTGCGGTGAATGCGAGGCGCGGCTCATGGAACAGACGGTTGATGAGCCTGGATACGATATTCAAGTTCAAGCATTTCGTCTGTTGTGGCAGAGGCAATTCTTGGCAGCTCGCGACCGTCACCTAGCGGATGGTGATCATGTGTGATCCAAAGGAATGCTCCGTTTTGGGATGCGCTCACTGCTTATCATACAAAGGGTGTGATTCCTTTTCATACACCTGGGCATAAACTACGGAGCGGGCCCTTCTCCAATATTGAGGCTGTCTTGGGTTCGGGATTCTTTGCCCTCGATCCATCGGATGAAATTGAGAGTCTAGAGCTGAATCATGACTTTGAAGTCGCTCTAAAAATGGCGGAGGGTTTGGCTGCAGAGCTTTTTGGAGCAGAGGCCAGCTTGTTCTTAGTTAACGGGACAACTGGTGGGCTGCATTATCTTTTGATGCCCACAAAGGGACGGGTTCTTATTCCGCGTTTTTCCCATGAAGCCGTGTATTCCGCTATGATGCTAGCTCAGGGCGAGGCGATCTATTTACCAGTTACTTATGACCCCGATTGGCTAATTCCTTTACCACCCCGGGTGGATGAAGTGAATCAGGTGTTGTCAAAGACCCAGCCAGAAGCGTTTGTTTTGACCAATCCCACCTATTATGGAACCGTCGGAGATTTGCGTGCCATCATCAAACGAGTCAAATCCCATGGTGTCCTTGTGTTCGCAGACGAAGCCCATGGCGGTCATTTTAGATTCTCACCTGAACTTCCCGCTACAGCCCTAGAGTGTGGAGCAGATGCAGTGGTCCAAAGTACCCACAAGACCCTTGGGTCCTTTACCCAGACCTCTATGTTGCACGCCAATAATGCCTTGTGGTTTTCGAAGGCGGTACAAGCCCAGAGAGCTTTGCAGACGACAAGTCCGTCCCTGGTCTTCTTTGCGGTCCTAGATGAGGTCCGCAGAGTGTTGGCCGATCAAGGACGCGAGTTGGTGGGACAAGCCCTAGAAATAGCCAGAGAATGCCGAAGGCAGCTCGGTGCAATAAATGGCGTGGAGCTCCTTCCCAGTTATCTGCAAGGCGATCCTTTGAAGATCGTGTTTTCCCTACGGGACCTAGGTTTAACAGGGATAGAAGTTGAGCGCATGCTTCGCATCGATTATAATATACAAGTAGAGCTCAGTGATTATTATAGTGTTTTAGCCTTGGTGGCTATCGGGGATACTATGGAGAGTATTAGAAAACTTGTGGCCGCAGTCCGTGACCTGTCGCAACGTCGTGGTCATCTGGGGTCTATGCCCTTGCAGCGCTATACAATGGATGTTCCAGCGTTGCCTCCTATCGTCATTAGCTTACGGGAAGCGTTTTTTAAGGAAAAAGAAATCACGTGTCTGCAAGATGCCAAGGGAAAGATTAGTGGAAACTTCTTAACCCCTTATCCTCCAGGAGTACCTGTAATAGCACCTGGAGAGCAGTTCACCTCTGACATCATTGAGCACCTTCTCTGGTGCCACAGCATTAATTGGCCTGTGAGGGGTTTAATGCCAGGGCAGAAGGTTGCAATATTAGAGGATAATCACGGTTTTTGCAGAAAAACAGGATAAGGAGATCTATACTATGCACAAGGGATCGTTTATCACTCTAGAAGGTGTAGATGGAGTTGGCAAAACAACCCAGGCCCTTTCGCTCAAAGAATATCTTGAGAAGCACGGTCATGAGGTATGCCATACGTTTGAACCAGGAGGAACACATATAGGCAATCAGATTCGCGCTTTACTCCTCAACCCTGAGCACAGGGAACTCCATTCCATGACGGAGATTCTATTGTACGCGGCAGATCGAGCACAGCATGTATATGAGACGGTGCGTCCCAACCTGGAGGCAGGAAAAACGGTGATTTGTGAGCGTTTTGTAGATTCGTCCGTGGCCTATCAAGGTTATGGCTTAGGCTTGGACATTGAGGCAATAAAGCAAGTGAATCACTGGGCTACAGGAGGTTTAGTTCCGGATCTAACCATCTATTTCGACGCTAATCCTGCGGAGTCTCTGGGAAAAACCAAAGGCGACCGCATTGAACAACGCGCACTAGAATATTATGATAGGGTCAGGAAGGGTTTTTTGACTATGGCCCGTGCTGAACCTCATAGGTTCAAGGTGATCTCGGCGAAGGGAACCCGTGAAGAGGTGGCTTTTAGAGTACAGGAGGCTCTGGAAGGGAGAATCTTCTTATGAAACTACTGGTGACTATTGTGCAGGATCAGGATGTGCCTGGTTTGCTCGAAGCTCTGGTGGAGAGTGATTTTCGAGCCACGAAGTTGGCAAGTACAGGTGGCTTCTTGCGATTAGGGAACACCACATTGCTAATCGGGGTAGAAGATGACCAGCTAGACAATGCCCTTGCCGTGATCAAACGTACCTGTAAGAAGCGGGAGCAGGGCGATCCTTCGCCTACCATTCCCTTTTCCCGCGGGGGGCTGGGCACGCGCCTAGAGAAGATTTCGGTTGGGGGTGCCACGGTTTTCAGTGTGGATGTAGAGAGGTTTGAGAAGATTTGAGGGTCGTCAAGACAAACTCAAAACGGGAACGACCGATATCTCCTAGTAAGAGACGGAAAAAAAGCCCCCCTGTGGAACGGTCATTTTCTGAGGTGCTCCAGACAGAACAGGTTGGGGTCAGGGATATTGATTTAGCTGCAGCCCTAGAAGAGGTTGATGAATATGCTAAGCGCCTGAGGGAAAGCCCTATCCTGGAAAACCTACTTCCCTATAAGAAGAAAGTGCGGGCCATCTTATTGTTTTTAGTGAAGCAATCCTATAGTGTACAAGAGAGTACCGTCTACGATTTCCAGGGACGTCGACGTTTGCTGGTCCTGGTGGAAAGCATTGACCAAAAACTCGAAGAATTGACGCGGGAGTTCTTGCACAGGCAAACCAGTAGTCTGGATCTAGTGGGTCGGCTGGATGAAATTCGCGGATTACTTTTGGATCTTCAAATTTGAGGTGAAACGATTGTGACTCTTGATCATATTGTGGGTCAGGTGGTTCCAGTATCTATTTTGAGACGTGCCCTCAGCACGAAGTCGATAGGACATGCCTATCTTTTTTCTGGCCCAGAGGGCGTGGGCAAGGAGACAGTGGCCAGGGCTGTTGCCCATGAATTAGCAGAACAAGGGGGACCCCTTTCAGCAATTCATGTCTTAGGCGGCGAGGAGACAATTAAGCGTGAGGAGATAATAGTTCTGCGCCGGGAGGCTGCCTTAGCGCCCGCTGGTCATTCCATTTGGATTCTTTTGGATGCCCATCGTTTGACGCCTGAGGCCAGCAATGCTCTGCTTAAGACACTAGAAGAGCCCCCTGAAGGGACCTACTTTTTCTTAACGACAACGCAGATCCACTCATTGTTACCCACGATTCTATCACGGTGCCAGCATTTGCCTTTCCGCCGTATCCCGGAAGGGGACATTGCGCTGTGGTTGGCGAAACGGACAGACTCAAGCGTGGAAGATGTGAAGATCCAGTCCATTGCCAAATTGGCCCATGGATCTTTAGGTAGGGCCTGGGCCTATTGGGAGGGCTCCTTACTGGAAGAGAGGGAGGCCGTGGTAGCCAAGCTCATGGAGGTTCCCAAATTGTGCTATCCTCGAGTACTAGGCTTAAGTCAGAGCTGGCCTGAGGATCGCAAGAAGATAACTGGTGAGTTGCAGTTGTTATTAGAGTGGCATCGTGATCTGCTGATCGTTAAAAATGGCGCAGAACTCCCATTATATAATCCGGGCTATAAGCGGGAACTGGAAGAGATCAGTGCTTTTTATACCAATCAAGATTTAATCATGATTATGGAACAGATCATTGAGTCGGGGAAAGCCATAGCCGGAAACGGCAGGATTCGGTTTTATCTAGGATATCTCCTGTTATTGATGAAAAAGGGAGCGTTGACCTGATGGTAAAGATTGTTGGAGTCCGGTTTAGAAAAGCCGGTAAAATATATTATTTTAGCCCGGGGGATTTAAAAGTAGCAGCCGGAGATGGCTGTATTGTAGAGACAGCCCGGGGAGTAGAATTTGGGGAGATTGTGATTGCCCCGAGGGAAGTGGCGGAGAGTGACGTGATTCAGCCGCTTAAGCAGGTCTTAAGAAATGCCAATACGGAGGATTATGAACGCTTGGAGGCCAACAAGGCTCGAGCTCGAGAGGCGTTTCAGATAGCTATAGGCAAAGTGGCAGAGCACCAGCTCCCCATGAAACTTTTGGAAGCAGAGTACACCTTAGATGATAGCAAGCTGATCTTTTCTTTCACCGCAGAAGGTCGGGTGGATTTCCGCGAATTGGTGAAAGACTTGGCGGCCATTTTCCGTACCAGAATTGAACTACGGCAGGTGGGGGTCAGGGATGAAGCCAAGATCATTGGCGGCCTGGGTTCTTGCGGGCGAGGGCTGTGTTGCGCGACATTCTTAGGGGAATTTGCACCGGTTTCGATTAAGATGGCCAAAGAGCAAAATCTCTCCCTTAATCCTTCTAAGATTTCTGGTGTCTGCGGGCGCCTCATGTGCTGTTTGAAATACGAGTGTCAAGTCTATGAAGACAACAAACAAGCTTTTGGAAAAGGCTGTAAGGGTGCACCTATGATGGTAGATGAGTTTTATCATGAGATGGAAGAAGAAAGCGATTATTATGATGATCTGCTACAAGAAGACAGCATTCAAGAGGTAGATTATCAGATGATGCTTGAAACTGCTGAAATTGAGAAGAATACGACAGAGGAACCCAAGAAGCAGCCAAGGCATACTTCGCGCCCGAAAAAGAAGCGCAAACCCAAGGGAACAGGGGAAAAGCAGGTAGCAAAGAAAGAACCAGAACAGAGCCCCCCGAAAGCCACCGGGGAGACTGCACCCAAAAAGAGAAGGCGCCCAAGGCGGAGAACGTCGAAGCCGAAAGCTGAAAACAAGGATGAATGACCATGCTCTATATTTGCCCTACCCCTATCGGTAATTTGGAGGATATTACCTTACGGGCATTACGAATTCTTCAGGAAGTTGACCTGATTTTGGCGGAGGATACCCGCCACACGGGTCAACTTCTTCATCATTTTCAGATCAGCCGGCCTCTGGAGAGCCTCCATGAGCACAATGAAAAGGGCAAGACTGTCCGCATTCTTGATCTGCTCAGGCAGGGGAAGACTGTGGCCTTGGTGTCTGACGCAGGAATGCCGGGGATTTCCGATCCAGGTGCCTTTTTAATTCGCGAGGTCATTGAGGCGGGCTTGCCTCTTGAAGTGTTGCCAGGGGCGAATGCGGCTCTGGTGGGCTTTTTACAGAGTGGTTTTGCCAGTCAGCACTTCCTCTTTTATGGATTTTTGCCACGACGCAGAAAGGATCGGATCCAGGCTCTTGAGGATCTTAAGGACTTGCCCTACCCTATCATCTTCTACGAATCCCCCCATCGCCTGCGGGAAATGTTAGCAGATCTTCTGACTGTCTTGGGGGATCGTACCATAAGTGTTTCACGGGAACTCACGAAACGATTTGAAGAAACCAAGCGGGGTCCCATAAGCCAGCTGGTGGCTGACTTTTCGCAGGAGCGCCTCAGGGGAGAGTTTGTCATTACCATTACGGGAGGAGAGTCCACGGCACAAGAGGAACATAACGAAGACGATATTCTTCACATATTAGAACACCTGATATCTAGCGGTTTGAGTCGTCGAACCGCTGTGGAACAGGTAAGTGAAAAACACCGTCTTCCGAAAAATCAAGTATATGAGATAGCCTTGAGACTTAAGCTTGAAGACTAGCTCGACACTTCTGACAAATCCCCTTGTTCATGTAATTATCGACGTTTTCCTCGGAACCGCAGAAAATGCAAACCAGGGACGATTTGCGCAGAATGATGAGATCTTCCTGTACAAAAATTTCCAGGGGATCTCGCTCTCCAATGCCCAGACTGCGACGAAGTTCAATGGGCAAAACAATGCGACCTAGATCATCTACTTTGCGAATTATGCCAGTGGATTTCATGATCACCCTCCTCATCAATTAAAATGCTTGTCAGCAATCCTAATTATACTTGTTTTAGGAGGAAGCGTCAATTTTTGACAGGACGAAATTTGTGCCTTGAATTAGTAGGAACGAGGTGCGCTTTTCAGGCACTCTTTGAGGGTATCGCCGCGTAAACCAACTCGAGTCGATTCCAGCGTTAAGACATCGTGGGGCTGGACATTGCCCAAGTTGACATTCGGTCCCAAATGGACTAGAAGATAGTTGTGCTGGCTGGTTTGGGGTGCCTCAATGATGAGGTGGCTGTGGTCCTTAACGCCGCCCACTAATGCTTGCAATAATTCATCGTTGATTTTGCCCTCTGCATTGTATATGCCCACACCTTTACCTGAATCTCGCCCCTCAATGATCACCTTTTCGGCCCCGTTGGCCAGGTCTTCAAAGATTTGCTCAATTGCCATCTCAGGTTGGATTTTCACTGTGGGATCTTTCTTGCCTATCTCAGAGAGAACCCCAAATCCTTCGCCCTTAGCCATGCGTATATACTGGGCACGTTCTTTGCGGGGTAAATCGATTGTGCCCTCTGACACCTCTACATAGGTAAACCCTAACTCACGGGCCCTGTGAAAGAACTCCTTGATGCAACCCTGGAATACAGCAATTTCAAAGAGAGTACCTCCGGGATACACCTCGATATTATACTGTTTGGCTAAAGCAATTTTGTTCTTCATGATCTGCGAAGGATATAGGGCTGAACTACCAAAGGCAATCTTCAAAAAGTCAATGTGGTCGGCAGCCATCTCCAGCAAATCACTCGTCTCTCTCAAACCAAGTCCCTTGTCAATTACCATAGTAATGCCATTTGAGCGTGGTTTGGCCAAGCGCCGGGTTTCTGGTAATGCTACTACGGAATGCCAGGCACCATTGCTAGTGGCAACATTCATAATGCGTCCCTCCTAGGAATTTCGGTCTACTCACTGCTTAGTCTATTCACTTGGCCTAGGAGGGGTGATGGACACGGCGGCAATTATCGCAGTAGTGGCAGCGATACAAGCACAACCAAGAAACATGGCCCATGTGCCAAGTCCAGCGGCGAGTCCGAAAGAAGGTGGGCCTATGGCCACACCAAAGAAACGAACCGTTCCATAGAGGCAGGTGATCATGCCTCGCCTGTCGGTACTGGTGGCTCCAGTGATCAGCGAGTTGATGGGAGGGAGAAGAATTCCAATGCTGACTCCCGTGAGGAATAGCGTTGCCATATGGGGCTTTAAGCTAGTGAACAGAGGTAAGAGTCCTAGGGTGACGGCTGTAGTAAACATCCCGCCGACGATGATGGGTTTCCAGAGAAATTGCTTATCGCTAAGAAATTGGCCACTTAAGTAGGATGTTAGAGCCATAGAAAAAACTGGGATCGCAAGGACAAAGCCCTTTTTCAAACCATAAACATTGTAGGTGGATTCTAAAATATCCGATATGTAGCTTAATACTCCAAAGAGGAGAAATAGGGCCACCATTCCCACCAGGTAGCTTGCGAGCAGGAGTCTACCTTTTTCCTTGAAGACTTCCTTGAGTTTTCTCCAGTATTCCTGTAGACTTTCACAAGTGTGTTTACCTTGCATCTCCGGGACCAAAAACCACACTCCAAGGGCAATGGGGAAGGCCAAGAGGCCGTAGGCGAAGAAGGGGGCATACCAGGATAGAAGGGCAATGAGCGAACCTAAAATGGGGCTAAGAACCTTCCCGAGACCATTCGATGCCTCTAGGAGGCCTAAAGCCTTCGTGCGCTCGCTGCTTTGAAACGTATCGCCAGTTAACGCCATGGCCAGCTGGTAGGTGCCGCCAGCTCCTGCTCCTTGCACAACTCTCCCAGCTAATAATAGGCTGTAGGGCTCTTCCATGAAAAGGGCAGAAAAGCCGCATATTAACCCCCCTAGGCCATAGATAAAGAGCGCAGGGACGATAATCACCTTTCTCCCATAGCGGTCAGAGAGAAGTCCAGCAAAGGGGATCAGGATGCCTGCTGGTACAGAGAAGAAAGTGACAATGAGACCCACTTGAAACTGGGTGAGCCCCATGGCTTGCTTCATCTGAGGGAAGACTGGAATCAGCATGGAGTTGCCCAATACCATGACCAAAGGAACTCCACAGAGGATGGCAAATTGCAGAGCCGTTTTCTTTTTCAAGTTTGTCCGCCTTTCAATTGGCATATAATGTAACGGGTGCAGAGGTAGTGGTTGGAACACACTATTAGTATGCTTTCCGGTGAAGGGCCTACTCTTGACAAAGCTTGGGATAAAGGCTAAGATTTTAATAGCAGAATAAACGCGCGATGATTGGAAGAGTACGCTGGAGGATTCCCCCAAGAGAGTCAGGGTGGCTGTGAACTGATGGGATGTACCGGCCGAAGATGATCCAGGAGCTGTGGGTTGAAATAGTAGTAGGCTCACCGGTTAGGTCCCGTTAATGTACCAGTAATGAGGTTTTTTGTTATGGCAGATTGCCATAGCAAATGGCAAAGTTTGGGTGGTACCGCGTGAGTTGAGCTCTCGTCCCGAGTGGATGAAGGGCTTTTCTATTTGTAGTGGATGTTTGACGGAAGTCAAACTCCAAGGTGATTTGCTTTGCAAATCAACAGAAGGAGTGATACTTGTGAGTGAACGATTTTATGTAACAACGCCCATCTATTATCCCAGTGACCATCTGCACATTGGTCATGCTTACACAACGACGGTGGCTGATTCTTTGGCCCGCTGGCACCGTTTTGCAGGCAGAGAAGTGTACTTTGTGACGGGCTCTGATGAACATGGTCAAAAAATCCAAAGAGCGGCTGTGGCCAAAGGAGTCACCCCTCAAGCGTATGTGGATGAAATTGTGGCCTCGTTTATGGGTCTTTGGGAAAAAATGAACATTAAGTATGACGACTTTGTACGCACCACCGATCCCAGACATCATAAGGCGGTGCAAGCAGTTTTTCAGAAGATTTACGACCAGGGTGATATTTACAAGAGTACCTACGAAGGCTGGTATTGTACGCCTTGTGAGACGTTCTGGGTGGAAAATCGCCTAGAAGACGGGAATTGTCCAGACTGCAAGCGGCCGGTGGAATTAGTGGAGGAGGAAAGCTACTTTTTCCGTCTCAGCAAGTACGCTCCCCATCTCCTAGAGTACATCGAGGCGCACCCCGAGCTCATCCAACCTGAAACGCGCCGCAATGAGATGGTGAATTTTATCAAAGGTGGCTTAGAAGACCTCTGTGTTTCCCGGACAACCTTTGATTGGGGTATTCCAGTCCCCTTTGATGATAAACATGTGGTCTATGTGTGGTTTGATGCCCTGGCAAACTACCTAACCGCCCTAGGTTATCCTGACAACGACGAGATGATGAACACGTGGTGGCCAGCTGATTTGCACCTGGTGGGAAAAGAGATCATGCGTTTTCATACCATTATTTGGCCCATCATGCTTATGGCCCTTGATTTACCCCTTCCAAAGTCGGTATTTGGCCATGGCTGGTTACTCTTCGACAGTGATAAGATGTCTAAATCCAAGGGTAATGTTGTTGATCCTTTGGTACTCATTGAAGAATTTGGGGTCGACCCCATTCGTTACTTCCTCATGCGGGAAGTCTCCTTTGGGCAAGACGGCAATTTCTCGCGTAAGGCGCTGATCGAAAGAACCAATGCGGATTTGGCTAATGATCTGGGCAACCTGCTTAATCGCACTCTATCCATGTTAAATCGCTACTTCAATGGAGTCGTGCCCGAGCCGGCTACTAACGCTACTGACGTGGACCAAGCCTTGATAGATTACGCCAATTCTCTAGGTGGTGTGGTTGATACTTGCCTCAAAGAGTTCAAACTCAATGAGGCGTTGATCAAGATTTGGCAGTTGGTGGGTAAAGCTAACAAGTATGTTGATGAACGGGCACCTTGGAATTTAGCCAAGCTTGAGGATACGAATGAGCTTCGGTCTGTTATGTATAATCTAGTGGAGACTCTACGTATTGTGGCCCTTTTGATTAAGCCTTTCCTGCCGGAAACAGGTGAAAGAATGTGGGTTCAACTTGGTCTAACCGATCTAGATTCTAAAGGCTTAGGCGATGCAAGGTGGGGTCGTTTGCCTGTTGGCACCCAGACCACCAAGGGAGATCCCATTTTCCCGCGTCTTGAAGTAGAAAAGGAAGAAATACCGGAGGTGAAACCACAGGTGAAGAAGGAATCCGCTCCCATACAGGAAAAACCGGAAGGAGTTCTTGTTAACATTGAGGATTTTCTAAAGTGCGAATTGGTCGTGGCGGAAATTGTGGAGGCTGGTCCTGTGGAAGGGGCCGACCGGCTCTTGAAGCTTCAGGTCGACATTGGTTCCGAAAAGCGCCAAATTGTGGCAGGTATTGCCAAACATTATGCCCCGAGCGATCTAGTCGGAAAGCGCATTATTGTCGTACGGAACTTAAAACCTGCCAAATTGCGCGGAGAGCTCTCTGAAGGTATGCTTCTTGCGGCCACAGCTCCCGATGGCACCTTGGAGCTAGTGTCTGTCTCCGATGCGATACCTGCCGGAAGCAGGGTCAAATAGCATGATTGATAGTCACGCTCATCTCAATGATCCAGCGTTTGAAGACGATTTGGCAGACGTTATTTCTAGGGCTGAGGCTCAAGGGGTGGATGCCATCATCAATGTGGGCTACGATTTGATGTCATCGAACGTTGCTGTAGAGTTAGCCGAGAGGTTCCCGGGTCTGTGGGCTGTTGTAGGTCTGCATCCCCACGACGCCAAGTTGTGGACAGAGGAGCTCTGCGATGCCATCAAAGAACTGACGCAGCATCCTAAGGTATTGGCCATTGGGGAAGTAGGATTGGATTATCACTACGATTATTCACCTCGGGATGTACAGCGCCACGTTTTCAGGGAGCAACTAGCGTTAAGTCTAGAATTGGATTTGCCAGTTGTGATTCATTCCAGGGAGGCTACTAAGGATACTCTAGACATAGTAGGGGAGTATCCCAGTGTCCCCTGCCTTTTGCACTGCTATTCAGGTAGCTTGGAAACCGCTAGACTCTATGAGAAAATGGGCCACTTCTTTTCCTTTGGAGGACCCATCACATTCAAAAATGCCAACAAACTGAGAGATGTAGTCGCAGGGCTCCCCTTGGAGAGGATCCTGCTTGAGACAGACTGCCCTTATTTGACTCCACATCCCCATCGAGGGAGACGGAATGAACCAGCCCACCTGCCACTCGTGGCAGAAGAACTGGCTAAGGTTCATGGTCGTACTGTGGAGGATGTTGTAAGACAAACCGTGGAGAACACCAGGGAGTTTTTCCGTTTGGTGGACAAGGAGGATTTGTAATGACCGTTGTTGCATTAGTCGGTACCCAATGGGGTGACGAAGGTAAGGGAAAAATAACTGATGTCTTGGCCTCCAAGGCTGATGTGGTTGCACGCTATCAGGGTGGAAATAACGCAGGTCACACAGTAGTGGTGGGTGATGACACATACAAGTTGCACCTTATTCCCTCGGGAATTCTTTATGAAGGGACGACTTGTCTGATCGGAAATGGTGTGGTTGTTGATCCCAAGGTGCTCTGTGAAGAAATTGCCTATTTGCACTCGAGAGGGATCGCCACTGCGAATCTCTATATCAGTGAAAAAGCGCATTTGATTATGCCATACCATAGAGTTCTGGACCAATTGGAGGAGGGTCAGCGCTCGCTGAAGATTGGCACCACTGGACGAGGTATTGGACCTGCGTATGTCGACAAGTTTATGCGGATGGGTATACGCATGATTGATCTGAAAAGCAGGACATCCTTAGAACGGGCCATCGACCAAGTGCTACCGCTTAAGAATCAGATACTGCAAAAAGTCTACGATCATCCCGGATTCATGAGGGATGAACTAATTGAAGAATACGCAAGCTATGCAACAACCATTGTGCCGCTTTTGGCCGACACGTCTCTTGTTGTGGACAATGCTCGACAAAACGGCCAAGCCATACTGCTTGAGGGAGCCCAGGGGACGCTCCTGGATGTGGATCACGGCACCTATCCCTTTGTAACCTCTTCGAACTCAACGGCAGGTGGTGCAGCACCTGGGATAGGTCTAGGCCCGAACCATATTGACCAAGTCATTGGAGTGGTTAAGGCCTATACGACCAGGGTGGGTGAAGGTCCTTTTGTTTCAGAACTTAAGGATGCCATAGGGGATTTGATTCGAGAGCGGGGCAGAGAATTTGGAACTACAACTGGACGTTCCAGGCGCTGTGGCTGGTTTGATGCGGTATTGGTCCGCTATTCCGTACGGATCAATGGCCTGACGGGGCTCGCTATGACTCTGTTGGATGTCTTGGATGCCTTGGAGAAAATTCAAGTCTGTGTAGCCTATGAATACCGCGGGGAGCGCCTAGAGCATTTTCCGGCCGACTTGGATGTCCTCAAGGAATGTAAACCCATCTACGAAACATTGCCAGGTTGGCAGGTGGATACGACAGGGATCAAGAACTTCACGGAACTACCCGCCCATGCCAAAGGGTACTTGGCTTTCTTGGAACAACAAGTGGGATGTCCCATTCAGATCGTTTCGGTCGGACCAAAGCGTGATCAAACCATGCTTTTGGAACCAATTTTTTAGTAGCAGAATTTTCACCGCCGATCTCTTGACAATCGCACCGTTCTGGGCTATCATAGCACTTGTGGCGAAAAGAGCCATTAGCTCAGTCGGTAGAGCACCTGACTTTTAATCAGGGCGTCCCGCGTTCGAATCGCGGATGGCTCACCAATTTTGCCCCCATCGTCTAGTGGCCTAGGACATCGCCCTCTCACGGCGAAGGCAGGGGTTCAAATCCCCTTGGGGGTACCAATATGTGAAAAAAGAGTTCAGCTGAGGCTGAACTCTTTTGCATAAGAACCGGTCTTTTCACTCATATTATTGACAAGGAGGGACGATGCGTGAATAGGACAGTAGGAATAGTGATTTTGCTTCTGGTCGTGTTAGGCATAGCCATGTATATTAACGCCCAGCGTCAAGAAGGACCCGCGTGGCAGGATGGAACCTATGTTGGCCGATCGAGCCCAGATGAACGAGGATACTTCGGAGAAATTGAGTTAGTGGTAACCGATGGAAAGATAGCTGAAGCGGAATATGAGGAGATGGATCAGGAAGGGAATGTAAAGGATGAGAACTACCCCTACCAGCTAGGTCCCCAGTCCCACGATGACTTTGAGAATCGCCTGGTCAAAGCACAAAACCCAGACGATGTAGATAACATTAGTGGCGCTACCCAGACCCATGATCGGTTTGTTGAGGCTACCAGGGATGCCCTCCGCAAGGCCGAAAAAGGGGATCAATCTAGGCCTCCAGCGATAAAGCCTCCTGCGCCTCCCATGCCAACCGAAACAGGCGATAATGAAGAGCGTACAGATAACAAAGAGTGGAGAGACGGTACCTATACAGCTAGAACAGATACCGATGATTATGGTTACTATGGTGAAATGGAAATTGTCATTCGGGATGCCCGCATAGCCGAAGTAAATTATGACGAGAAAGATCAAGAAGGCACCCCGAAAGGCGAAGACTATCCGTATCCGCTGGGACCCGAGTCAGAGGACAGGTATGAAGAACAGCTCCTAGAAACTCAAGACCCAGAACAAGTTGACAAGATTACAGGTGCTACTCAGACCTGGGAGCGTTTTAAGGAAACGGCTATGGATGCACTGAAGCAGGCCCAAGATCAGCGCCAAACTCAGCCGCAGACACAATCTCAATAAGTCCATTAAGAAGGTGCAATCCCTAAGCCGCGGTTTGCACCTTTTTCCATAGATCTTCGTCGTTCGCTACAAAGTGGGAGTTGGACGCACTTTAACTTCTCGAGCATGAGCACAGGCTTGCAGATCGCGGGAGGTCTGTTCAAACCACACAACAAACTCCTCTTCGCATTCCACCTCGAGCACTTCTATCTCGGCGCGCATGGAGAGATTCTTCTCGGATTTCTGTTTGCGCATACAGAAAACGACCCGTTTTACCTCTTCGCCGAACAACAGAATCTTCTCATCACCAGCGCTATCCTGTGGCCATTTTAAGAGGTGAATTGACCTTGCCTCTTCGTGTTGCTGAAAAAACTTAGTGTAAATATAGTCTGTGATGTGGGGAACATAGATGGCATACATTTTCAGAATGCCAAGTAAAGAGTAATACAAAGCAAATTGCCCCGAACGCCTCTCCTCATAGCCATGAATGTCGGGCTTGTATAGTCTGGATTTAACGATCTCAATGTAGTTGTCACACAGGTCCTTCCAGAACAGCTCATCAATTGCATGCCTCGCTGAACCGAGCTCGTATTCACAGAGAAGCGAACTCGCCTGCCTATATGTCTCGTTTGTACGCTCTATGATCCAGCGGTCGACAGGCAATAGTGCTGGTGTCCTCGAGGGATCAGCGTCCTCCAATTGCGAAATCACGAACCGGCAAGCATTCCATAATTTGGTCATGAACCTCTTCGAGGTGGCAAGTTCGTCAACGTCAAAGAAGGTATCTGTGCCAAGCTTTGCATTGGCCGACCAATAACGCAGGGCGTCTGCTGAGTGCGTTGAAATAAGCAGAGCTGGATCAAGCAGGGAATTGCTCTTCGACTTACTGAGTTTTTCGCCCTTTTTTGCCAAGACGAAGCCGCTGATCATAAGATCCTTCCACGGTATTTCCCCGGTGTGGTACAGGCTTCTAACGATGGAGTAAAACGTCCAGGTGCGAATGATCTCGTGTGCGTGTGTTCTCATGCTCATGGGAGTGAGTTTTAGGCCGAACCGTTCGTTGATTTGGGGAGTGATTGACGAGGTCACCCATGTGTCAAAAACCGCCTTCTCGGGAATGAACTCCTCGCATCCGCATTCGCATTTTTCCTGACATTCCGTTTCAAGGGGATTAACAGGGAGCTGTTTCCGAGAGGCAAAGATCGGACTACCACAGCTTTTACAGTACCAGACGGGAATGGCAATGCCAAAATAGCGTTGCCGGGAGATGGACCAATCCCATTTTAGGTTTTGAACCCATGCTATATAGCGATTTTTCATCAGGGCGGGATACCAGTTGATTCTGTCGGCAGCCTGAAGAAACTGGTCTTTATGGGACAGAATGTCGATATACCATTGGCGCGATGGGATAATTTCCATCTCCGTTCCGCATCGTTCGTGCCGGGCAACCGCATGTGTTAGTCGTTCAGATCGCAGAAGAAGGTTCTCGCGCTCCAGTAGGCGCAAGATCTCACTTCTGGCAGCATGTGTTTTCAATCCTCCGATGAGGGGAACATCCTCTGAAAGTGTGCCGTCGGGCAAGATAACCTCACGGTATGATAGGTTGTGTTTAGAGAACCACTCTGCGTCTGTACTGTCCCCAAAGGTTGCACACATGACGATGCCGGTACCTTTATCGATACTAACCTGTTCATCAGCTACGATCGGAATATCGTACTCGTATAATGGAACGGTGGCTGTTTTCCCAATCAGGTTCTGATAACGCGGATCACTCGGATTGACAAACAGGCATACACATCCGTATAAGAGTTCTGGGCGAGTTGTGGCAACCTCGAAGGGTTTGCCGCCAACCATGAACGGTACATAGTTGAACGTGCTGTCTACATCTGCAGTATCAAGCTCCGCTTGGGCTATGGAGGTTTGGCACTCGGTGCACCACAATACAGGGGATTCTTTAGAGTAGGCCTTACCCATCTCTACAAGATCTAGGAACAAAGCTTGCGAGATTCCTGCGACCTCAGGGCTTATTGTTTCATATTGCAGCGACCAGTCGACGGAAAAGCCAAGCGATGCCCAAAGTTCCTTAAACTCGGTTTCGTACTTCTCCGTTGTCGCCTGGCACTTTTCAATGAACTGACTGCGGGGAAGCTCCTTAGCTCGAATCCCTTCTTCCCGTTCAACCAGCCTCTCCGTAGCAAGGCCGTTATCATCGAACCCAAAGGGATAAAAGACATTATACCCCTGCATTCTTCGAAATCGGGCGATGATTTCGGCTTGGGAGTAGGAGAATAGATGGCCAATATGTAGCTTTCCGCTGATGGTGGGAGGCGGCGTATCAATCGAATAAACCTCACCAGGATCATCCGGTGCGAACTTGTAGATCTGCTCGCTCCGCCACATTTGTTGTATCTGTTTCTCAACCTGCTCGAAATTGTAGTGTTTTTCCATTACCAACACCTCCTAGTGAAGTCAGCAAATAAAACAAAAATGCCCCAAAGCAATTTGCTTCAGGGCGAACTTTGGGTCCGCGGTACCACCTAAATTCGGAGACAATGCTCCGCTCTCCACCGATGCGGGATATGTAGACATATCCGATATCGTTTTCCTATGACGGCGGAAATTCCGTTGAAGTCTACTAGGAATAATGTATTCCGTTCGGTTCACAGCTCAGAGGCTACTTCCAAGGGCATATGCCCTGAGTGTAATACTCTCCTCTCCTCATGAAGGCTTACACCAACCGCCTTCTCTCTTCGTTTCGGACAAGCATGTACTCCTCCTCGTCATCGCCTTTCGTATATTTAATTGGAACAATTATAACTCGAGCCAAACAAATGATCAAGTACTATTGTTTAGTCATACGCTTGCAACATTTCGATATAACCCCGCCAGCATTGGGGCTCAAGCTACATTCTAGGAGCACTATCTAATGCAAATTGATATCCTTAAAAGGTTTCGGAAGACAATTCTTGACTTCAAATGCGACGTTATAAAGTTTCTTGGCAAAAAAGAAAAACACCTACCGACAAAATTTCTTTTGTCCATAGGTGGTTAGTGTTGGTGGAGATAGGGGGATTCGAACCCCCGACCTTCTGCATGCGAAGCAGACGCGCTCCCAACTGCGCTATACCCCCATAGGAAAGATGCAACTCTCAACCTTGAGCTGCATCTTTTTCTGTTGAGATGGTGGGGATTGTAGGACTCGAACCTATGACCTCTACGATGTGAGCGTAGCGCTCTAACCTACTGAGCTAAATCCCCGAAAAATGGAGCTGGTGGTGGGAATCGAACCCACAACCCCGTCATTACGAGTGACGTGCTCTACCATTGAGCCACACCAGCATAAAATTGGAGCGGACGACGAGATTCGAACTCGCAACCCTCGGCTTGGGAAGCCGATGCTCTACCATTGAGCCACATCCGCTTTCTGATTACCATTATAGAAAAAACGCCAGCGGAAATCAAGGGGAATTATGCAGGAAAGCTAGTGGTTGAGAAGAAATGTGCTTCGTTAAATTGACTATTTCGTTAGCTTATCGATAATAGCCATGATTTCAGTGATTTTCTCTTCGGCACCGTCTGTTTCCATGGCTTCTCTCACACAATGGTTGAGATGGTCGTGGAGGATTTGGGTGTTCACGTTGCGTAGGATGGCCTGCGTGGCTAAGATTTGATTGGAAATGTCCACGCAGTATCGATCCTCATCGACCATGCGCATCAGACCATCGATTTGGCCCCGGGCTGTTTTGAGGAGCCGCATGACTTTTTCACGGTCGCTTCTCATCGTCCCAAGAATCCTTTCTTGTAGTCTATAGACACCACTTCATACCCTGCATCAGCGACCGCATTGCGTACTGCTTCCTCGTTCCATGCACCTTTCACTGAAAGTATGGCCTGGTCTTTTTTGTGGTTTACGTCCGCTTTGACGCCGGGTAGCTTGTTGACAGCGGTTTCCACCCTCTTTTGACAATGCTCACAGGTCATGCCTTTGATCTTTAC
>ENA-UOOH01001760-UOOH01001760.1-fermentation-metagenome-genome-assembly--contig:-NODE-1760-length-20279-cov-19.822043_pt1 | contig 20279 bp, 12 predicted proteins | sample MGYA00245778_ERZ724025 | MGnify/ENA primary metagenome ERZ724025 (study PRJEB28704, sample SAMN03018313) | fermentation metagenome | biome: anthropogenic terrestrial biome; feature: soil... | reverse complement strand
TCGCCCATGCATCCGGTCTGCTCGCCCATGCATCCGGTCTGCTCGCCCATGCATCCGGTTTCGCAGCGTAAAGCGTATTTTGGCAAGCAAAAACGTGTGTTGCACACAAAAAGCATAAGGAAGGTGTTTTCAACACGCTCATTTTGGCGCACATTTCACGCAAGCGCTCATTGAAAGGTTTCAAAGTTGTAAATGAAAGGAATGTTTTGTTATGCTTCAGGTTAAAGGTTTGTCCAAACGCTACGAACATGTGATGGCGGTTAATAATGTAAGCTTTGAGGTTAATAATGGTGAAATCGCAGTATTACTCGGACCTAACGGTGCGGGAAAGAGTACAACCATAAAAGCCATTGCGGGGCTTTTAAAATTTGACGGTGCGATAGTTGTTAACGGTAATTCAAATAAAACAGTAGAGGCAAAAAAGGTGTTTGGCTATGTGCCTGAGGCTGCAGCAGTGTATGATTACCTAACGGTTTGGGAACACATGGAGTTTATTTCGAAAGCATACAGGCTTGATGATAGCTGGAGAGAGAATGCTGAAAAGTTCTTGCGGCGATTTGAGATGGATGATAAAAAAGAGAAGCTTGGAAAGGATTTGTCTAAGGGAATGCAGCAGAAAGTCAGTATATGCTGTGCTCTTCTGATTAACCCAAGGATGATATTGTTTGATGAGCCTATGATGGGACTTGATCCAAAAGCAATAAAGGAATTAAAAAACACATTACTGGAGCTTAAAAATTCAGGTTGTGCAGTTTTAGTAAGTACTCATATAATTGACAGCATAGAAGAGGTATGGGACAAGGTTCTTATAATGAACAAGGGCAAGATCGTTCTTTCCAGAACACGCAGTGAGATGGAAAACAATGAAGAATCCCTTGAGGAAATATTTTTTGCTGCTACGGAAGGAGCGGTCGGAGCATGAATTCATTGTTCTACCTTATGAGAAAGCAATTAAAAAATATAATCTGCGGTCTTGCGAGTAAACCACTGGCTCTTATAGGATACATTTTTATTGGTATAATGATCCTCGGTTCAATGATTGCAGTTTTATTTATGCCATCAGGAACTATAAGGCATGGTTCTAACGAGTTGTTCTCAGCAATATTTACCGGCTTGGTTACTGTTGCGGTATATTTCAGCCTCAAACAGGGGGTTGATAAGGGAAGCTCATATTTTCGGTTTGCGGATGTAAATTTAATTTTTACGTCACCAATAAAAGCCAACAAGGTTCTTTTGTATGGATTTATAAAGCGTATCGGAACCTCAGTGCTTATAGTTATGTTCAGTATATTTCAGCTGCCAAATATAAAAAACAACTTTGTACTTAAAGATTATGGTGTATGGTTGATACTTTTAACTGTGCTGCTATATTCATTGCTGAGCCAAATTCCGGGAATGGTTTTATATACCTTCACATCTGTCAGTAATAAAAGGCGAGTTATGGCAAAAAGAGTGTTGGACGCTTTAGTGCTATTATTTGCATTTGGTTTTTTAGTTCAAGCACTTAAAAAAGGTAATGTTGCAGAAGCCTTTGTTCAATACCTTAATTCAAGCGTTTTTGCGGCAATACCAATAGTCGGACAACTGAGAGCTATTGTAGCAGCAGCTGTTTATGGTATAGATTCAAGTTTCTATTACAGCATTATTATTTTGCTTGTTATAATTGCGGCTTTTATTCTTATTCTTTATAAAACCGATCCTGATTATTATGAGGATGTGCTTGGCGCAACGGATCAAATGGAGCAAAGAATAAAAGCTAAGCGCGAAGGCAAAGGTAACGGAATCAATAATAAAACAAGAAAGGTCAAAGGAGAGTTTTTATCATCAGGCTCGAAAGCTATATTTGAGAAGCATTTGCTGGAGTATAGAAAAACGAGTTATTTTATGTTCTTTGACAAATCATCCATTATTATAATAATAGCTGGTATTGTGTTTAAATACCTTATGCCGGATGGGGTCAGCAATATTTTCTTTATTTTATTTTTCAGCGCATATATGCTATTTTTCTTTACAATTCAAGGGAAGTGGCCTTTAGAGCTTGAAAAGCCATACATTTTTTTAATACCAGAATCTAACACGAGTAAACTAATATATTGCACAATGGCTGAGAATATTAAAAATCTTCTTGACGGTACTCTACTTTTTACAGTTTCATATTTTCTCTTTGATGTGAATCCAATTGTTATTGTTTTATGTATCATCAGCTACACTCTTTATGGGGCTATTTATATATACAGCGATGTACTTTCCCGACGTTTGTTCGGTAAAATACACAGTAAAACCATGCTGATTTTTATAAAAATGTTTGTTTCTGCCTTTGTCGTGTTGCCAGGTGTTATTCTTATGGGAGTAATAAGTATCGGACAGAGAAACATGATTATCACTGCGTTAGCTATAGTTGCATGGAATTTAGCAGCAACGACAATACTCTTGTTGCTATCAAAAAGTGTTTTGAACAATCTTGAAATTTCACAATGAGAAGGTGCGTACTTTGTATTGAGTGAAATGGGTTAGAATTGTATTAGAGTTTCATTAAGTCTATTGTAGGTTGAACCTTTCTGTGATAAAAATAAAATGTAATGATATATTTTGAACAGGAGGAACGTCCATGAATGAAAGAGGGCGAAATGTATTACCTATGATTGGTTTCATTATGATTCTGATAGTATTGCTTGGCGGTTTTTCCTTAGCGAAAAACAAAAATGCAAGAAAAATGTTGGATCAGAACCACAGCACAAGCACAAATACAAACCGGACGGATAAGCCGTTTGAGGGAATAATAAATAAAAGTGGTATTTTAAGTGGATACACTGTGGATGAATCAGGCGAGTTATCAACAGAGGGAATTAATAAAATAACCATTGCTTCAGTCAGCTCAGAGCTAAACATTTACCGCAGTGATTCAAATAAAATAAGTGCTAAATATTATGGAGATGTGCAATCCTCTAATAAAGATTCAGCTCCGTATCTTGAGGTGATCAAGGAAGGAAACGAAGCAATTGTCAGGATTAAGTACCCCACATGGCATAACGTTTCCTTTTCCGAAAAGACAAAATTGGATGTTACCATTCCAGATAATTGGGGTGAGGATTTAGACATAAAGAACACCTCAGGTAGTATATCTGCAAATGAGTTGAAGGGAGACGATATAAGTATTGTCACCATATCCGGTTCTATTTCAATAGATAAACTGATGGGTAAGAACATAGAAATTAAATCCACCTCCGGTGCAATTGCTGTCGACCAAGTTATTGCATCAGCTAAATTTACCGGCAGTACAATATCGGGAAAATATGCTGTTAATGTGATTGAAAGCAGAGAGGTTGATTTGAATTCAACATCGGGAGTAATTGATGTAAGTGATGCTCAATGTGACGATTTTGATGCAAGAAGCATTTCAGGAGACATCGATATTACTTTGAAGAAAGGGAACGCAGACATAGAGACAACTTCAGGGAGAATTAAGATTAAATTTCTTGATGGGTTCGATACAATAAAAGCAAAAAGCATCTCTGGAAAGGTTTTGGTCAGCGTACCTGAAAACAGCCAGTTTGATGTTGATATCCGCACTATTTCCGGAAGTATCAAGTGCAGTGATTTTTCAATGAAGGTTAATTCATCAAAAAGTAATGAGTTAAAAGGAACAGTAGGCAGCGGTGGCAGCCAGATTGATGTTAATTCTGCTTCCGGAAATGTGGAGATTATTAAAAATTAATCATATTCATAAGACCCCCACTTTTTCGTGTATTTTCAACCAATATGATTGAAAAACGCCTAGTGGGGGTTTCTTATTCTTTCTTTGGCGCAAGTAGAGTTCCCGCCAAAGCCCATTGCATATTTTACTACGTAAAAACGCTTGATGTTCAGCTTTAGCTAAACGAGTTAACTTCGCGATAATCCAATGGATCTAATACGATGATTTGAGCAGGAAGCATCCCCGGAATTTGGCTTACCAATGGAATTGTACAATGGATAAGCCTTTTTTTCTGTTTAAAAAGACACTTGCACAAGAAAAAACCGAATAAATGCAAACTCTAAAAGGTTTATTTTGATAAAATATAAGGTATAATGGGTATGTATTGTTTATATCCATATGAACACAAATTACAAGGAGGATATATAAATGAAGTTACGAGAAAATTCAGCTTACTCTCTGCTTGTTCCAACAAGCATGGGAGTTAGGATCACACCGGTTAACGGTCAGCCCGTACACAGCAGTGACACGTTTTTTATGCAGGTTACTAGTGCCGAGACCAATGTAGCGAGTATTTCTTCTTATCTTGGTCTGCCTGTTAAAGTGTTAACAGCTTTTGTTAAGGACAGTCCCATAGCAAGGTTAATTAAAGATAATCTGGCAAGCCGCCACATGGATTATGAGGGCAGAGATGTTCCACAGGGAGGTCCTTGGGGATATAGGCACCAGTTCAACATTGCCGATTCCGGTTATGGCACCCGCGGTCCGAGAGTTCATAACGACCGTGCCGGTGAAGTCGGTCTTACTCTTGATGTTAAAGATTTTGATCTGGACAGGATTTTTGGTAAGGAAGGCGTGCAGATTCTTCATATTTCAGGTCTTATCGGAGCACTTTCGCATGAGACAAGCATTTTCTGCCTTGAGCTTGCAAGAGCTGCTAAGAAATACGGAACAAGAATATCTTTTGATATGAACTATCGTGCTTCATTTTGGATAAATCGTGAAAAAGAACTTCGCGATATTTTCTCCGAAATCGCAAGCATTTCTGACATTCTTGAAGGTAATGAAGAAGACTTCCAGCTTTGCCTCGGAATAGAAGGACCTGAAGCCGGAGGAAAAGATTTAGGTGCCAAGATTGAAAACTTTAAAAAGATGATCGGAAGAGTTAAAGCTTCTTATCCGAATGCATCAGTTTATGCAACCACATTGCGAGAGGTCATCAGTACCAATACTCACAATTGGGGTGCTATAATGCTGTCCGGTGACGAGTGGCATGTTGCAGACTCCCGCGAGATTAATGTTCTTGACCGCATAGGCGGCGGAGATGGCTTTGTGGGTGGACTTCTCTATGGTATACTCAAAGGCTGGGAACCTGAGAAATGTTTGCAATTCGGATGGGCTACCGGTGCAATGGCAACAACCTTCCTAACCGACTATGCTCAGCCTGCCGACGAAGAACAGGTTTGGAGCATCTGGAAAGGTAATGCCAGGGTGAAAAGATAAGTGAACCGTTGTAAAGCTATATAAACACGTGGTCTGTAATATTTAAGTTTTATAGCATGCTGGTCACTACACATATGAAGTAACTAAATATGTTGAACTAGAGATTCAACATACACGAATTGATGCACGTACCTCTTGTTTTGGCATAGCCCTGAACAGGCACATGTGCAATATAAATTGAAAAAGAATTAATTTGCGGATATAATCAAACCCAATAAATGATTTTTTCAATTTATATGATTGAGTTTATAAAAATGGAGGGAAACTGAATATGGCAAAAGCTGATATAGGTCTTATTGGACTTGCGGTTATGGGTGAAAACCTTGTTATGAATATGGAAAGTAAGGGTTTTACCGTAGCTGTATTTAATCGTACTACCGATAAAGTAAGAAATTTTACAAATGGACGCGCAAAAGGGAAAAACATAATTGGGACATACTCTCTTAAAGAGTTAGCCGATTCCTTAAAGAAGCCGCGTATTGTAATGATGATGGTTAAGGCAGGGAAACCGGTTGATGACTTCATAGATATGGTAATCCCATACCTTGAGAAAGGGGATATCATTATTGACGGAGGAAATTCACATTTTCCCGATACAATACGCAGAACAAAGTATGTTGAAGAAAAAGGGCTGCTCTACGTTGGTACAGGCGTATCCGGCGGAGAAGAAGGTGCTCTTAAAGGCCCCAGCATTATGCCTGGTGGCTCACCTGAGGCGTGGGGCTATGTAAAACCGATACTGCAGGCTATTTCAGCAAAGGTGGAGGATGGCTCACCTTGCTGTGAATGGGTTGGTGAAAACGGTGCAGGTCATTTTGTAAAGATGGTGCATAATGGTATTGAATATGGTGATATGCAGTTAATCTGCGAGGCATACCATGTTATGAAGGAGCTCCTTGGAATGTCTCCCGATGAAATGCATGAGGTGTTTAAAGAATGGAATGAAGGAGAGCTTAACAGCTACCTTATCGAGATTACCCGTGACATTTTGGCATATAAAGATGAAGATGGCGAGCCCATTGTTGACAAAATATTAGACACAGCAGGGCAAAAGGGTACAGGAAAATGGACTGCAATTTCTGCTCTTGACGAGGGTATACCCTTAACATTAATCGGAGAAGCTGTTTTCTCGCGCTGCCTTTCAGCTTTAAAAGAGGAAAGAGTTGAGGCTTCAAAAACAATAAAAGGTGCTGCTGTGAATTTCACCGGAGATAAAAAGGCAATGATTGAAGATATTCGCAATGCTTTATATGCATCGAAAATCGTTTCCTATGCTCAAGGATACACTCTGATGCGCGCCGCAGCTAAAACCTACGGTTGGAACCTAAACTACGGTGGAATTGCGCTGATGTGGCGTGGTGGCTGTATAATTCGTTCCACTTTCCTTGGAAAAATCAAAGAAGCTTTTGATAAGAACCATGAATTGACCAATCTTCTTCTTGATCCTTTCTTTAAAGAGAAGATTGAAAAAGCTCAAGCAAGCTGGAGACGGGTTGTTGCTACTGCCCTTACTAATGGAATCCCGGTGCCTGCTTTTGCAACTGCTCTTTGCTATTTTGACGGGTACAGAAGTGCAAGGCTACCTGCTAATCTTCTTCAGGCTCAAAGAGATTACTTTGGTGCTCACACCTATGAACGCGTCGATAAGCCAAGAGGAGAGTTCTTCCACACCAACTGGACAGGAGAGGGTGGCGACACCTCTGCAACAACCTACACTGTGTAGTTCTAATCAAACACCTACTGTATGGTTTGATAAAACGCGCGCAGCAAAGCGTTTTGCAAGCAAAAACGCATGTTGCACAAAAAATGTATGCCGTATTTTCGCAGGTTGCATTGCCCTGGAGCAGAGCTGCGAAAAACGGGAGAAAGTGCTATTGAAGTGATTTAGCTGTTTTATTGAATGAAAAGGATGATTGATATGAAAAATATTATTAAACCGGCTTTGGGAGCAAACGGAATAACCGATAATGAAATTCAGGTGGTTCTGGATGAACTACTTAAAGCCGATGGAAAACAACTGAAAAAAATACTTCTGCTCCCGCCGGATTTTACAAGAATGCATTCGGGAGCCGGAAAAATAACCGCTATGATCTATTCCATGCTAAAGGATTCTGTTCAAGTGGATGTTATGCCTGCATTGGGCACTCATGTTCCCATGACAAAAGAGGAGATAAATGTCTTCTTTGAAGGTGTTGTTCCATATGAAAACGTAATTCCACACCGTTGGCGTGAGGATGTTGTTCCATTAGGAGATATACCAGCAAGCTATGTGTCCGAAGTATCTGACGGGCTTATGTCGGAACCTATCCCCGTTGAAATAAATAAACGTCTCTTAGATAAATCCTACGATCTTATTATTTCAATCGGACAGGTTGTACCCCACGAAGTGGTTGGTATGGCTAATTACACGAAAAATGTTCTTGTCGGCTGCGGTGGTAAAGACACAATCAACATAAGTCATATGCTGGGTGCAGTATTTGGAATGGAAAAAGTCATGGGTAAGGATCATTCTCCTGTTAGAAAGGTTTTTGACTATGCCCAGGAACATTTTTTGAACAAGCTCCCACTAACTTATGTTTTAACGGTTACCACTTCTTCAATGGATAAGGTTAAAATTGAAGGAATCTTTGCAGGTAATGAAAGAATAGTGTTTGAAGAGGCCGTTGCTCTCAGCAGACAAAAGAATCTTACATGGATGGATAAGCCCATTCAAAAGGCTGTTGTTTTTCTTGATCCCCGTGAGTTTAAAAGCACATGGCTCGGCAACAAGGCTATTTACAGGACAAGAATGGCTATGGCTGACGGTGGTGAGCTTATTATTCTTGCCCCCGGTGTTAAGAAATTTGGCGAGGACGATGCAATTGATGTACTCATTCGTAGATATGGTTACAAAGGACGGGAGTATGTCTTAAAGCAATATAAAGAAAATGCAGATCTAAGAGAAAACCCATCTGCTGCAGCGCACCTGATCCATGGCTCCTCAGACGAGCGCTTCCGCATAACCTATGCGGTAAGCCATTTAACAAAAGAGGAAGTGGAAGGTGTAGGTTTTGGTTACATGCCTTATGATGAAGCGGTTAAAAAATACAAGCCGGAAGGCATAACCGATGGCTATTATGATGACGGGGAAGACACCTGGTTCTATATTTCAAACCCCGCACTTGGGCTTTGGACCATATCATAGTACCAAAAACTATTTGAAATAGTCAAAAATCTACTATTATAAAAGCAAAGGCAGCGATGCTTGTTGCTGTTAGGCTAATTAGCAGCTTATAAATTAGAACGGTTCTTAATTGAGCCGTTTTTTCTTTGGTTATCAAAAGTCATTCATCCTATATTCCTGTTATACTAAAACCATATCACTATTAAATTCTCAGAACCTTGTAAATACTTAGTTTGTGCTATGTGGTATCATAATTTTTCAGGAATTTAGGATTCATGTAATGTTTTGCATTTCCAGTCGGAGTCGATACGTTTCCACTCAAAAACTCAACAACCCGTTATATATAACCTTTAGCACAAGATTAGCCATTTCCTCTGGGGTTTCTTCTTTTCCTTCAATGAGCCATTTATGAAGAACGCTAATGCATCCGGTAATGGCGAAGGTCAGAAGGTATTCTTTTTTGTTATCTGCAGCGTTATATTGAAAAGGTATCAGCTCAACAAGCGCCATTAAATCATTTTGGAAGGCCTGGTCACCATTTTCGCCTAAAAGCACAATAAACAAATCAGTATTCGCCTTAGCATATTCCAGAATACCCTTTAGATTCTGCTCTGTAATAGGCATACGATCATCCACATATTGCTCTAAATAAATCTTTAGATTATTTATTACATCATCCTCTATTTGTCGTAGAAGATCAAATTGATCAGTATAGTGGGCATAAAAGGTGCTGCGGTTGACATCTGCTTCATCACACAAAGCAGTGACTGATATTTTTGATATATTACGATCTTTTAGCAGTTCTACAAGCGCTTCCCTAAGAAGAGCTTTAGTGTATTTCACCCTACGATCGGTTTTTTCTTTCATGTCAAATTTCCTCCCTCATTATACTTTCAAACACTTTGTTTTTCTAACTCATTCTTCGTTTTTCATTCTTTTTCAAAGGGATACCTCACGAATGCATGCATTAAGATGCATTTCTTAATATCTCATGTCTTAAAAATTTAACAATTGTAACCGACAAAGAATCCAAATTGTGTTGGATAAAAAGCATTTTGCCCAACACTGGTGGTTGAAATCCAACACTGTGTTTATTATAATTCATATAGAACAACTAAACAAGTAGAAAAACGAAGTAGGAAGATTATATGGACAAATTTGCAAGAACTATTATAAACAACAGGAAGAAAATCATTATTATCTTTATTATTTTCTCACTAATTTCCGTTGGCCTTACGTTATTTGTGGGTGTCAACTATAACATGGCAGATTATCTGCCTCAAAAGGCTGTGTCTACCACTGGTATCAAGGTTATGAATCAGGAATTCACACAAGCCATTCCAAATGTAAATGTTATGGTAGAGAATGTATCGGTAATGGAAGCCTTAAGTATCAAAAAGCAAATATCAACACTTGATAGTGTAAGCGAGATTTTATGGTTAGATGACGTGGCAGATTTAAAGAAGCCCCTTGAAATGCAGGATAAAGATACTGTTGAAAGCTTTTATAAGGGAGGCAGTGCTCTCTTTTCTGTCACAATAAAAAAGGGCGCCGAAGCAAAGGGAGTAGAAGAAATTCGGAAAATCGTAGGGCCGAAAGGAGCAATAGCAGGAGAGGTTGCAAATGAGACCGACATGCAAAATGCGGCAATCACCGAAGTAGCTCTGGCTGCTACCATTTTACTGCCTGTTATTGTTATAATATTGATTTTGTCAACAACATCCTGGATTGAGCCCATATTATTTCTTTCAGTTATCGGAGTGTCGGTAATTATCAATATGGGCACTAATATTATTTTCGGCGAAATTTCATATGTAACCAACTCAGTGAGTCCTATCCTTCAGCTAGCAGTGTCTATGGACTATGCAATTTTCCTGCTCCACAGCTTTGGTGACTTTCGCAAAAAGTATGATGATGTAGAAGAGGCAATGTCCCATGCAATTAAGGCATCAGTTACTACTGTAGCTGCTAGTGCATTGACTACTCTTTTTGGTTTTTTAGCGCTTGTTTTCATGGAATTTAAAATAGGACCTGACCTGGGAATTTGTCTTGCGAAAGGTATTATTTTAAGTTTTGTTTCGGTAATGGTATTTCTTCCGGCATTAACGCTTTCCCTTTATAAGCTTCTTGATAAAACCACTCACCGAAAGTTTATGCCTGAATTCAGAAATATAGGCAAATACGTGTCGAAGCTTTTTATTCCCGTTGTTATTCTCGTTACCGTTATTATAGTACCCAGCTATCTAGGGCAGGGAAAAACGAACTTTATCTACGGTAATGGAGAACATGACCCGAATCGTGAGCTCGGGCGAAGTAATATTGCCATAAATGAAAAGTTTGGCCGCACAAATATTTTAGCTGTTTTAGTACCTAAGGGGGATATTGCAAAAGAAAGAAGCTTAACGGATAAGCTTGAAAATCATCCCCATGTCAAAGGTGTTGTATCATATGTCTCTACCGTAGGAGCAGAAATTCCAGCAGGCTTTTTAGGGGATGATATTACCAGCCAGTTTTATTCAGATAATTATTCTCGAATTATTCTATATACCGATTTAGCTGACGAAGGGGAAACAACATTTAATTCAGTTGATGAAATAAATACAATTATTGGTCAGTATTATAATGAGTCCTACATGGTTGGTCAGAGTGCAACCTTAGGTGATATCAAAAGGGTGGTTGAAGTGGATAACAATCGTGTTAACCTTATAGCTATTGTGGCAGTGTTTCTGGTGGTGGCTTTCTCATTTAAATCTTTATCGTTACCGGTTATTTTAATGCTTACTATTGAGGCGGCCATATGGATAAATCTTTCATTCCCTTACTTTACAGGAACCTCTATAAATTATGTAGGTTATTTGGTACTTAACACCGTTCAGCTGGGAGCAACAATTGACTATGCAATTTTACTTACAGATAATTATTTGCAAAACCGTAGGAGCATGCCCTCAAAAAGGGCGATTTATGAAGCTCTTTCAATTGCATTTAGATCAATCCTTGTCTCGGCATCAATACTTTCCTTTGCAGGTTTTACTCTGTATTTAACATCATCTAATAATATTGTAGTAGATATTGGGCTTTTGCTAGGCCGTGGCACAATAATCTCAATGTTTTTGGTAATTTGCTTCCTACCGGCCATGCTCGTGATATTTGATAAGCTAATAAACAAAACAACTAAAGGAGCAGATTTTTATTACGAAAAGAAAGAAATAAAATATTAAAAATAACCTAAGAGATGACCCAAAGTGGGCTTCGTCCACAACCAAATAGCGTAACCTTACAGCAGCAAAATGTTAAATTCTTGTTTCTATTTATGTTTTACAGCTATAAGGTACTAAGAGAATTAAAGATAATGAAAGAAAAATAAACTCAATGGGAAAAGGAGCAATTTCAATGAAAAGAATAAAACCATCCAATATTAAAAAAGTTATTAGGGTAACAGCTCTGTTTATCATTGCTGCTTTACTTGTTACAGTTTATACACCTGTTCAAACTGGAGCGGCTGCTCTCAAGGAGGAGGTAGTATATGTCCGCCTGAACAATGATGGTTCTCTTAGCCAGGTCTATGTGGTTAATAGCTTTCAGTTAGGTCAAGACAATGAAATTCTTGATTACGGTAACTACGAATATGTCCGAAATCTTACTGACAGCAGCGAAATAGAGATAGAGAACGGAAAGGTCACTCTAGAAGCAAATGGAGAACAGCTGTATTATGAGGGTTATTTAATAAACCCCCAGCTACCATGGAATATCTCCATTAAATACATACTTGATGGCAAAGAAATATCGCCGGAAGAGGTGGCCGGAAAATCGGGACATCTGGTTATGTGGATTGAAACAGCAGTAAATCCTCTTGGAAGCAGGGAGTTTTATGACAGCTATGCACTACAAATAGCTATTACTCTTGATAGCAGCCTAAGTAAAAATATAACTGCCAGAGGGGGTACTGTAGCCTCAGCAGGTAGCAATAAACAGGTAAATTATGTGGTTTTGCCGGGGAAAGAGGCTTCTTATGAGCTTAGCTCCGATGTTGAAAACTTTGAAATGCCTGCTATCACCATTGCAGGAGTTCGTCTGAATATAGACTTTGGTATTGATGATTATGATATGTCTGAGCTTAAGGAATTAACTGATGGCATTGTTGATTTAGATGATGGTGTCCAGGAACTTCTTGACGGAATTTTTGATATGAAGACAGGGGTTAGCGAGCTACATGATGGAACTATTGAACTAGGTGATGGCGTTGGTGAATTTAAGGATGGTATACAAGAGCTCTATGAAGGAACAGGTGAGCTTAAGGACGGCGTATCTGAGCTAAAGGATGGAACCATTGAATTAGCTGATGGCGTTGGCGAATTTAAGGATGGTATACAAGAGCTGCTTGAAGGAACAGGTGAGCTTAAGGATGGCGTATCTGAGTTAAAGGATGGAACTGTTGAAATGGCTGATGGCGTTGGCGAATTTGAAGAAGGCATACAAGAGCTCTATAAAGGAACAGGTGAGCTTAAGGATGGCGTATCTGAACTAAAGGATGGAACCATTGAAATGGCCGACGGTGCTTTGGAATTAGTCGACGGTACAACAGAGTTGGTTGTCGGGGTAAATAAATTAGATAATGGTGTTGGTGAGTTTTCTGATGGAATGGATGAGTTATATGATGGTATTTACGAGCTTGTATTCGGTGTTTCTAAGCTTAATGGGGGAATGAACGAGATCACTGACGGCTCAGCAGAACTTAAATCAGGAGTAAACGCTCTCGCTTCAGGTGCCTTAACAGCAGCAAGCGGCGGTTCGCAGCTAGTAGAAGGCTTTGATACATATTTTAATGGGATTATAGGATTAGTTAATAGTCAGTTAGCTAGTTCAGCTTCGGGAATTCCGACATTAGATCGTACGAATTATTCCGCAGTTTTAGAAAATGTAATTTATGGGGAGGCAATAGCCAAAGCGCGAGATACAGTACAATCTGAGGTTTATGCTGCAGCACGGCAGCCTATTATAGAGGCTATCCTCACTGAAATGCACATTCCCATAGAAAGTTATGAATTTTTACCACCGGAACAAAAGGAACCTATTGAACAGGCTGTTAACGCTCAGCTTTCAACCATGGAGAGTCTTATAAACTCGCAGGTTGAAGCTGTTCTTGCGGAAAAAATGCCTGAAATTCGGGCTAAGGTGGCTGAAAACCCGCAAGCACAACAACTGTTAGGATTATTGGAAATGCTTAAAGGCTATGAGCAGCTTTTAGCGGGTCTTAATCAGTATGTGTATGGTGTAAATGGGATAAGCTCCGGTGCAAGTCAACTTTCTACAGGGGTTAACAAATTTCATGATGGTCTGGTTGAATATAAAGGCGGACTGTCAGAATATCAAAGCGGTATAGCGCAATTCTATCAGGAATCCAAAAAACTGGTGGATGGAGCAAATGAGTTAAAAGAAGGCACAGAGGAGCTGCTTGATGGTGTCACCAAGCTGAGAGACGGCGTGGTTGAGTTTAAGGACGGTACTGTTGAGCTTCGAGATGGTGTTATAGAACTATTTGATGGAGTAGTAGAGCTTCATGATGGTGTCATTAAGCTGAGAGACGGTGTGGTTGAGTTTAAGGACGGTACTATTGAACTTCGAGATGGTGTTATAGAACTATTTGACGGAATTGTAGAGCTTCATGATGGTGTCATTGAGATGAATGACGGCGTAATTGAGATGAATGATGGTACTGTTGAGCTTCGAGATGGTGTTATAGAACTATTTGATGGAATGATAGAGCTTCATGATGGAGTAGCTAAGATGAATGACGGTGCCATTGAGTTAAATGATGGTGTAATAGAGCTAATTGATGGTATAGGGGAGCTCAAAGACGGTACCAATGATTTGTACGATGGAGTGGCTGAGTTGAAAGAGGGTACGGGCGAGCTTCACAGTGGAACAGAATCGCTTGATACCAAAATTGTTGATGCAGTGAAAGAAGAGATTGATAAAATGATGGGTAGAAATGCTCCTGTTAAATCCTTTGTATCAGAAAAAAATGGCGAGATTTCAGCTGTTCAGTTTGTAATGCAAACTGAGGGTATCTACATACCGGAGCTGGTGGAAGCTGTGGAAGCTAGCGCCAGCATTGAGCCAAAGCTTACTTTCTGGCAGCGTTTTATCAGCCTGTTCGGGTTCTAAGACATTAAATAATTCTAAGCAAATGTTACTAACTCAACTTTCCCACAGTATTTTAGGGCTATCCTTCTTGGGGGTGCGTTCCAGTGGGTACGCACCTGTATTGGGCGCTTGCCTGCACAGCAGGCTACCGACGGCGGTGTGACATCACACCTCAGCATGTCGGTACCAGCACCTCAAAATACTACTCGCAAGCTGAGGTGGGAAAGTTGAGTTACTAATGATAACCCTTGTGAATAAGATTTTTTTCTGTTCCTGTGGGTCATGATTCCCGGGAAGCCAAAGCCCTAGGTGCTTCAAGAACTGGCGGATGGTATCCCCATCCTCATTGAAGGCAATAATTTAACCTTCAATGAGACTATTTCAAAATACCACGATTAAAGGTACACACTGATGAGACCTAAAGATTTCCTAAATAGAACATTAGATTATAAGAGGAATACTACTGCGGTGTTTTGAAGCATAAAGGAGTTTCGTTTTACATCTCAACACACTTTTTATTCATACAATACTGTAGAAATAAGGGGGATTTATATTTTTTGGTGTTCTTGACGGTCAATTTTTGTTGTGTTACTCTGATTATGGGAAAAGCAAATTTCTAGTGCGCCGCAGCAAGTTAAAGCAAAAGATACATAAACAGCAAGCTGCCTGGAGGTGAAATTCCCCTAGGCTACTTACCTCATATCATATGTGATGAAGCTATCTTACTATAAGAGACCTCATGTGCTACTAATATATACTTTTATATACTTTTTTTCCGCAGATAATCTGCTTTCGATATGTTGGCGCAAATATTGTATGGAATTTGAAGTTCCATCTTTTGTGTACAAAATAACATTATCCATTTGAATTAACACCTTCTATGCCAGTAACAATGAGGTTCACAACCTCAGGGAGGGATAGCGTATGATTTTTCGCAATAGCATAAAAAGTGTACTCCGCACACCAGTAAAATCTGTTTTTTTCGCACTTTTAATTGCGGTGGCAACGGCTTTTTTGTATCTAGGTGTCAATACATGGGCGGGGAGTGCTGCCATGCTACGCGATTGCGAAGCAAACTACACTACTGTAATCACCATGGAGTACCTAGAGGATTATGGTTCAAACAAGGGAAGTAAAAGCGAAGCCATGCTTGCAGATATTGCGAGTATTGATTTTGACGCAATCGCCGCAAACGAAAATGTACTCCTCTGGCAGCCCTCGGATGTTGTTATGGGTTCTGCGGCTGGCTATGTTTCCACAGCTTGGAATCCCGAATACAGTTTTCCTTGCGTATTTATTGTAACGGGGCTCAGACAATATGCAAAGGATAGCCCCTATTATGGTAAATTGGTAGAAAGCTTATACTCTTTCCGCTCTTATGCGGAAGGACATGCAGTGTTTATTCAAAACAAACCGGAAGATTTTGGGTTTGTGCCTGATCCTAACGCCACTTATGTTATTCATGCGCTAAATCATAGGGCTGCCACTAATGGCTTATCTGTTCAGCTCTCGCCCTTTTATAGCTGGATTTTCCAGCAAGCGGGTATAGACTGCGCAGCGATTAAACCAGTTCAGCAAATAGAATCTACCGGAGCCCTGCATGCAGATGAGAATAATATTTATAATGCAATTGCAAAATATTATACCGCCATGAACAGTTCCTTAACAGTCTGTCGTGTGCAGGAGCTTGGTGATCTTGAGGAATTCCATCAAAACTATTTGCAACCCATTTCAGGACGTCTGTTTACAAGGCAAGAAGCTGAAGAAGGCGCAAAGGTATGTGTAATCTCCGAAACTATTGCCAAGGATCTTGAATCAAATGTAGGCGATGAATTGACTATCCAACTGCCTGATGATGAAAGTGCTACAATGTACGCTTTGGGTGATAAAATGTCCCGCAAGGAGACATATACCATTGTAGGTATTGTCAACTACCATGAAGAGTATTACCAAAACGTCTACACAACGCCTGCTTCTAATTCAGCACGCCCCGTACGTTATTTGTACGATCTTGGTCAGGCAACCATCAAAAACGGCACTGCTGATACTTTTCTTTCTCAAATTAAGCCTCTGCTCCCCGAGCGTATATTCATTGCCGTTTATGACCAAGGCTATCAATCTATAGCTGATGCGTTGAAGGTTATTCAAAGTGCTGCAGCAGCACTTTCTATCATTGCCTTTGTTGTGACGCTTGCGGTGCTGGCCTTCTTTGCCTATATCTTTACAGATAGTCAGAGGGACGCCGTTGGGATTATGCGCTGCTTTGGTGCGAAAAAAGTTGAAGTACGGCTCTATCTGATGGTTGGTGCAAGCTTTATTGCGCTTATAGCTATTTCTGCGGGCATGTTGACAGGAATGCGATACGCTGAGAATTTGATAAAATATGCTTATGAGTTTGTTTCTGAGCTGCAAGTGGTGGATATACGGTACAGCGACGGATTTAGAGGTATAACTAAGGGATTTACACCAGTTGTGATGCTGTCGTACGGCTTTGCCATTGCAGTCGGTATTGGAGTTTTTTTCATCTCCCTTGCCCTTTGCCTCTACTTTGCAGAAAGAACGGTGAGCGGGCGTTTGGTTACAGCTAGGATGCGCGTATGGGTACCCCGATCTCCAAAAAAATCCTCGGTTGCACTGTCGGGTGCGCTTCGCCACGCTACACTCTCCATAAGGCGCGGTAGCGTGAGATCTCTTTTAGTTCCGGTGCTTTGCGCGGCGACACTACTTTTCGTATCCTCGCTTCAAGCAACCCTTGCATCCTACAGAACGGCGCAGAAAGCGCTTTATGAGAACACAGAGCTTTTAGGATATTGTGCACAGATGAACGGAAAGTTTTCGGACAGGCTGAGCATCCGAAATACTCTTGCCCGAAGGCTTGTAAATATAGATCAGCTAAATGATATAGCTTATACATATACCTTAAATTATAGCTATCTTGGCATTTTGATGCATAAGGATGGTTCCGTAGGCCATGTTAAGCCTATTCCCACGCCGAGTAACCCCTTTGAGCTAGAATTTCTAAACGACACCCTTTTATATGAGCCGAACGTCGTATTTACCGATTCGGTGAGATATGCCCCTGAGTTCTATTTCGACGAATTTCGTGCTGATTTCATGACGGAATGGGATGAAGCTCGTTTTTCGAGCCGTGAATGGGAAGAACTACCATGCATTGTATCTTCTCATTTCATGAGCAAGCACGGAATAGAACCGGGTGATACCATACGCGTCTATGTAGAAAATTGTCTTTCTGATTATCAGTACTTTATCGGCATGGATATGCTGGTTGTAGGAAGCTTTACCCGTGTAGCAAACCAAAACAATATCTACTGCCCACTACCGATGGGCGCTTTAAACCCTGCACAATCTTCCCTCAACGAACTCCCATATAACCACTTCACCATCAAAACCGGTTATTATGCTAATGCGGCATCTGATTACTACAGCATGTATAGTAACCACACATTTACACAGCAGCAGATAATCGATATAATGCTGGACATCAAATATATTTCTTCGTTGACGTTTAAAATCAGCGACCCCCAAGTTTTAGGCCGGGTGAAGGACATTCTTGATACAGAAGGCTTTTCAGGTCCCTCCATGATCAATAATATCCGCATATGTGTCGTGATTGAAGATGCACAGTTCAACGAAACACTCAGCTCCATCACACAGCGTAGCAAGTATTTAGAAATTCTCTACCCCGTGCTCCTTGTGATTATATGTATATTAGGACTTATCACCGGTTTCCTTGCTGTCAACAGCCGCCGTGAGGATATCGCACTAATGCGTAGCATGGGTACACATAAGCGACGCATTTTCGCCACGATTTTCGGTGAACAACTTTTGCTGCTTCTCATTGGTACGCTGCCTGCTGCTGCGGTATGGTATGCCCGTGAGGGGGCGACGCAGCTTGCTACACTTGGAGTTTATGCATTTTTCATCTGCTATGCTTTGAGTGTGGCGTTCTCCACGTTTTTAAAAAATTCCAAGAGCGCGCTATCAATCTTATCGGAGAAAGAATAAGGAGGTTAGTATGAGTATCCTTTCACTTCAGTCTGTAAGTTATGCTTATAGTAACAGATACCAAACCATGGAGGCATTGAAGAACGTTACATGTGCGTTTGAGCAAGGAGTAATATACGCTATTGTCGGCAAAAGCGGAAGCGGAAAGTCCACAATGCTTTCGCTTATGGCGGGGCTGGACATACCCGATGAAGGAGACGTGCTTTTTCGCGGCACATCCACACGTGAGTTAGACTTGGATGCATTCCGTCGTAACGATGTGGCAATGATCTACCAGAGTTTTCGGCTCTTTCCACTTTTGACTGCCCTAGAAAACGTAATGTATCCGATGGAGCTGCACGGCATACGCCCGCGTGATGCAAAAAAACACGCCGAGGAGTACATTAAAAGTGTGGACTTGACAGAGGTAGTGTTCAACCGCTTTCCCTCCATGCTCTCAGGCGGTGAGCAACAACGCGTCGCAGTAGCGCGTGCGCTGGCTATGGATACAGGTATTATCCTTGCAGATGAGCCCACGGGCAATATTGACAGCACCACTGCTCACAACATCATCGCATTGCTTGCACGCCTCGCACACGAACGCAACTACTGCGTTGTGGTAGTCACACACGATACAGACTTACTGGGGTTGATGGATGTTACGTTTCAAATGCGTGACGGTATGTTGGTAAACCTTAGCGGAAGCAGCATAAACGGAAGCAATAAAAAAAGCAGATATTAGAAGTTTACGTCTGAATCGACCTGTTCGGATAAGAACACCGGAAATATAAGAAACAGATATTAGAAGTAAACGTGGCCTGAAATGATTTCCTCGAGACTTTTTACGGGTAATGTAAACGACTTTCCTTTTAAGTAATTAAGTATGGAAGCATCAGTTGTAAAGGGAAATTCCAGGCAAGTGCTCTGCAAAAGCTGTTTTTTAAAACCATATTTCCGGTTAATGCTGTTCTTTCCATACTTGCCGTCCCCTAAAACAGGAAAACCTGCAAATGCCATATGGGCACGGATTTGGTGGGTGCGGCCAGTCACAAGCTCAACCTCAAGCAGGGAAAGGCTTCCGTTGGTTTCGACTACTCTGTAATTTGTTTGTATGGGGACACTTCCCGGGACTTTTTTGTTATATATTTTAACCAAGCTGTTATCCGGGTTTTTTACAAGGAATGCGTTAAGCTCCGCGAATGGCTTTTCAGGGCATCCGATTATAATGCATCTGTATGTCTTCTTTATTTCTCTTGACTTGAATTTTTCGAAAATAATTTCAAGGACCTGCTGGTTTTTCGCCAAAAGCAAAAGACCTGATGTGTTCCTGTCAAGCCTGTGGCATAACGCCGGGAAGTCGTTTGAAGCTGTATCGGAGGGTTTTGCTGCCCTTAAAAGCTTTTCGATGGAGACATCTTTTTCATCTTGAACCGGGATATCTTTGGGTTTGTCAACAATAAGAATATTATCATCCTCATAAACTACAGGAATATTGACATTTTTATTCTTATTTAGAATATCATCAGATAAATAAATCTCTACCCGCTCACCGGCTGATAAAATGTAATTTTCCTTAACACGGCTACCATTAACCTTTACATCACGCTTTCGGAAAGTTTTTAATAATAAGGGATAAAAAAGCCCATCCAGCTCTCCCATAATAAACCTGTCCACACGTTTCCCTGCATCTTTATCGGAAACAATAAAAGTGCGCATACAATACCTCATTCAAGTATGGTTAGCTAAGCTACTAACCAACCAACCAACCAA
>ENA-UOOH01001757-UOOH01001757.1-fermentation-metagenome-genome-assembly--contig:-NODE-1757-length-20283-cov-14.457534_pt1 | contig 20283 bp, 10 predicted proteins | sample MGYA00245778_ERZ724025 | MGnify/ENA primary metagenome ERZ724025 (study PRJEB28704, sample SAMN03018313) | fermentation metagenome | biome: anthropogenic terrestrial biome; feature: soil... | reverse complement strand
ATATCCGAATGAGTAAAGGCTTTATGTACCTTTTTGTCATTATCGACTGGTACAGCCGTTTTATTGTGGATTATGAACTCTCCAGCACTATTGACAAATCGTTTGTCTTGAAGTGCCTGAAACGGGCACTGGCGACTCGTAAGTCCGAAATCATTAACAGCGACCAGGGCAGCCATTTCACCAACCCGGACTACATTCAGCTGCTCGAAGAAAATCATGTTCGAATCTCAATGGACAGAAAAGGCCAGTGCCTGGATAATACCAGAACAGAACGATTCTTTCGCACATTAAGGTATGATCGCATTTACGCCAATGAATATGAGACTCCACGGGAATTACGTTCAATGCCCAACGAATACATGGCAATCTATAACTCCTATCGGCCACATTCAAGCATTGGTGGTCAATGCCCTACGCAGGCCTATTTCGAAGACAGGACTAAGCTTATTATCCCTTGTCAATACATGAGGAAAGGAGCATAACTTAGCTCTTTTAAATTCGTGTCTTGACAATGGGGTGCAGTACAAGTGCCTAGATAATACCAGAACAGAACGATTCTTTCGCACATTAAAGTATGATCGCATTTACGTCAATGAATATGAGACTCCACGGGAATTACGTTCAATGCTCAACGAATACATGGCAATCTACAACTCCTATCGGCCACATTCAAGCATTGGCGGCCAATGCCCTGCGCAGGCCTATTTCGAAGACAGGACCAAGCTTGTTATCCCTTGTCAATACATGAGGAAAGGAGCATAACTTAGCTTTTTTAAATTCGTGTCTTGACAATGGGGTGCAGTACACATTCGGCATTTATTTCTGTTATATGCTCCATGTATCAAGTGCCTTCATCGCTAAATAGGCGGCTCTGTTCTGAATAGCGGTTCCATCCCAGACATCAGTAGCAAGATAAGCCGTGAGCGTTTCAATACCGTCTGCGTATTTGCTCAAACCGCCTCTGTTACCTTGCCCGGACTTCTTTGTTGCCCAGTCCGTCCGCATAGCGTATGAAAGCATTCAATGACTGTGTAATAATAGTCAAGTTTCCAAGTGTAAGTAGCTTACGGTCGCGGAAATCCGCAGCATTCTTGATTTGATCTCATGTTACTATTGCCGAGGTTAATCAAGATATCGAAGTTATTTCTAATCAGTTTGGGCGTGTGATATTTAAAACAACTAGGAAAAACCTAGTCGGATGTCGAATCAGCATCTGGCCTAAGCTTCTTACATTGATAACTGCAATTGATATTTTTTGTCCGGATCCTATTTCATATATTGATGAAGCTGTACTAATCATTTCTAGCTTTTGTGGCAAGGAAGACAAAAAGTATTGCGTGTACATGCAATTACCTTCGAAACTCTTTCTTTGGCAACATAGTAGTAAACTATATGGAGTGGCAAAAGAAAGATATGTGCTTTCTCATTCCATCTGAATCAATAGTTGTTAAGCAAGCGCCGCAGATTGGTAGGAGGTGCATAGCAGCGATGAACAAGATCGAAAAATTCGAAAAGTTTGCCCCAAATAACCCAGGGTTTATTATCGAAACGGAGCCAGGAAAGCTAATATACAGTGGTCTCTTTAGAGGTGATAGATATTCAATCCCCGCACGTTTTGAGATCACGAATTCCGGGGATAATTATCTGCTTTTCCTGCTATCTCAACAAAAAATTGGCCTAGAAACCGAGACTCATATTTTGCTTTTGCTCAATTCGGTAAATCTTAATTCAATGGGATATAAATGTTTTTTGGGTCCAACAACAAGATTACTTAATGGGATTGTTTGCTATGTTTCTGGTGAACATACATATCAACCAGAATGGTTTTTTGACACTGGACGTAGCTTAGCCTTTTCTTGTTTAGATACTTTAATTAATCTTCAATCAGGAAATGATGAATCGGTTTTCTATAGAATAGTAAATGGCGGTCCCAGCAAAGTCAAAATGCTAGAGGAGTATGCTGCAAAAAATAGAGATCAATGGGTTTTCAATGGCCAATGGAGAAAAACACCTACAGAAGATTTCGGAATGCAATTATCGGTTACTGGTAGGATCGCAGAGGTTCATACGACAATGGGCGAATTTCACTTCACTTATGCCCTTTTTGTAGATGATTCTGTGTTCTCAAGATTGGTATGCAGCTTTTTTCGGCTTCCAGATGAAGTAAATTTATCTAAAGTTATGTCCCATCTAAATGAATTGAATTCGAAGTATAGAAATCAGAAATTCTTCATCTTTAAAAGCGTTGTATATATGCATATTACTTACATGAGTCTATCAGAATATTTCGATCCGAAAATCTTACATGATGCTTTTAAGGGCCTATTGTCTCAAGATTTTTTTGAGATAACTGAGGGCATATTGGCTTCAATTACTACAGTCCCTTCAATTGGAATAACTCATGGGATAACTCGACTAAAATCCAATGAAGGTGATTTGCTATATACCGTTATGAAAAACGTTATATAAGGCTCCCATGGGGTTAGACACAAAACCTCCTTGAGCCTCTTTCTTAATATACTTCTCTCAGAGGCCTATGACAGCTATTCTGACATAGGGGGAGTCATGATTTTGCTTATGAGTCTAGAAGGGTTGGTTGCGCTTTTCAAAGGACGTAATAATGACTGCGTTTGGCAATCACGAATTGACGAATTTGGCAATTAAAAAGTACATAGTTTGGCTGCCATCGCATTTCAGTAGATTAACTTTGTAAAACCTCGCGTCCGTTCTGGCCCTGTGTGAGCCCAGACAGTACTTTTTTGAGGCGGTAACTCTCGCCGTCAAAAGCCAGGATGTGGGCGTGATGCACAAGACGGTCAATCATGGCGGCAGTTAAGCGGTTATCTCCCAGTACGGAATTCCACTGACCAAACTCCAAGTTGGAAGTTACAATTACACTTTGATGCTCGTAGGCTTGAGCCACGACATTAAAAAGGAGTTCAGCGCCATCCCGGTGTAGGGGAACAAATCCTAGTTCGTCAATGATTAAGAGATCACATTTCCCCAGTAAAGCCATGGTGGCACCCAACCGGCCCTGACGATGGTGCTCCAAAAGAATATTGACCAAATCAAGGCAGCGGTAGAAACGCACGGATTTACGCTGAGAACAGGCCTTAATGCCAAGAGCCGTTGCCAAGTGGGTCTTACCGGTACCGACCGCACCGACTGCCAGGATGTTTTCTTTGCGATTAATGAACTCAAGCTCCGTCAGATCGGAAATGTTCGTCTCCCCGGCCAGACTAACCGGATCCCAATCAAAATCCTCCAAGGCCTTATGGGCGGGGAAACCTGCTTTTTTGATTAAATTCCTTACCCTGCTAATCTGGCGGGCTTTCAGTTCAACAGCAAACAGATCGGTAAGGTATTGTTCCGGGTTCTCCCAGGCAATTTCCAGATAAGCGCCGGGGATCTGGGCTAGCTTCAGGTCTTTGCACTGTTGCGGTCGCAGGCTGCGATCTGGGGCACATAGTTTTTGACATTCACCGGGGTATGTTCTTCATCGATTTTTTCCAGCGGTTTGTCCAAGAGCAGCTGGTAACTGATGGTAAATCCCTGTGGCTGTGCGGCGCTCCTTTCTGGGCTTAAGTAGGTCTTCCAATAGCCAGACATCTATGATTTCAATAAAAGGTTCCATTACTGGCCTGCGGCGCATTTGATTTATCACGGGTTCATTCCAGTCGTCTTTTTTGGCATACTTCGCGGCGGTGCGCCAGTTAACCCCTACCTTGGCACTAATTTCGGCAATATTACAGTCTTCTTTTTCATAGAGGCATTTGATATACTTTTGTTGTGGCATTGCTAACACTCTCCTTGATCCCCTCCTGTCTTTGCTCGACAAGAGGTTTTATTCCGGGATGTGATGGCAATGCCCTTTTGTTCTTCCCTATGTATTTTTTAATCGCCGTTTTCTGCATTTCCATTATGCGAGTCCATTATTAACAAAACGCCGTTGGCAAATAAAACGAATCGGAAAATTAGTGGTTACGCTCCAAGTGGTTACCTGAAAAAGCTCGGCGACCAGACACAAATCTCAGAGTAGCGTCAAAGAGGGATCTTAAAATCACATGTTATTGAGCCCGAATACTTATTTAGCGATAATTTTAGCGCGTTTTTTGAGGCCTGTAAAGAAGTGCTTATTGAGCGTATCGAAAAGAGTACCGGAAAAAGGAATCTCACTGGATGACCTCGACGCATTTGTTTCGATTTGGCGGGGAATGCCATACTGGCACCGGCGAAGTCGGTCTTTATTTTTTATATGGAAATCAAAGAAGAGATCGAATATGTCATCGGCTTGATCAGGTGGGCTTTTGAGGGGCATCGGGAGGATGAGTCGTGCCGCTCAATGCAAAATGCACTCACTAGGTTCGGAAGCCGCGACTGGTTGTGCATTTAATGGCCTATTGATGGGAGGTATGGTAATGGGTAGGCTGTTTAGTAAATCTGAGGGGAAAAACAAGAGTGGGTCATCTCTTGAAGCATTTCTCTCTTCTCTTACATATGAAGGCGTCTTGGATACATACGGTAATGCATCGGAGGAGAATCTGAGGCTTCCATCAGCCATAACTATGAATGTGCTTTTAACGACGAACACGATGGTAGCCGGAATTATTAAGATGATCCGGGAGCAAGAAAAAAAGTTCAGCTTAAAAGTACGAACTCTCCCTTACGATTCAATGGCTTTTGAGGTTGCGGCTTATTGCCATGCCTATCTGGAATGGTGCAATCAATCGGGTGATGATTCATCTTTTTTTGAGGATACGCCCTTTTCCGAAGCTCTAAATGTTTCTTCCATTATGATCAGCTCCTTCGTGACTAAGAAGATGTCACCAGCGTTGCCTGAATCGGCGCTGTGGCAACGAAGCGCCAGTTATTTGATGTACCTAAACCTTAGTCTAGAAGAGGCGATGGCTGAGTTTGAGGGGAATCTCAAATATGCGATTTTGCAGGGTGAGCCAAGAAAAAGCAAAGATAAGCATGTAAATGCTAATGTTAGCTTTGCTGTAGATATAGCTCTGAAGATGGCCATTCGAATTGACCACCAGACAGTCTTGAGTAGTCTATTTAAATCCTCAGGGGATCTATGCCTAGACGGCCCAGAAATCTCGAGAGAGAGGCATCAGCAACATAAAAAAGATGACATTGATAATTTTCCAGACAGGATTGATAATCAAGAGCGCGACCACCTGGTACGAATCCCGGGGAAGCGCTGGATTATACAAAAAGGAAACGGAAGTTCAATCTTTGCGTTCCCACCTCAGTTCGTAGATGCTAGTCCTTTCATACAGGGTTTGGCAGCGGTTTGCTTTGATGATGAGAAGTATGGCTTTATCAATCCGGACGGGGCATTTGTTATAGAACCACAATTTGATTTCGCCGGAATGAACTTCTCTGAAGGCCTTGCAGCGGTAATGGTTGATGAACAATGGGGTTATGTAGATCGAAATGGAAGAATGGTCATTGAACCCAAATACGAGGAAGCTGTTCAGTTTACTGAAGGTCTTGCAGCAGTAATGGTTGATGAACAATGGGGTTATGTAGATCGAAATGGAAGAATGGTCATTGAACCCAAATACGAGGAAGCTGGTCAGTTTACTGAGGGTCTTGCAGCAGTTAGTAGCGAAGATTATGTATACGGTTATATCGACAAGGAAGGGAAATACGCCATTAAGCCACGTTTTGATCATGCTGAACCATTCTCCGAATCATTGGCCCGGATTCGTAATCATCAGGATCGACTATACGGATACATTGACCTGCGTGGAAGGCAGGTCATCGCATCAATGTTTGAGGAAAATTATTACCATAGAGCAGGCAAATTTTCTCAGGGACTAGCGGCAGTTAGAAATGGTGGGAAGTCAGGATACTTAGATAATACTGGTAGATTCGTCATTGAGCCTAAATTCGACGGGTTTATCCATGATTTTGCTGACGGGCTTGCATCGGTTTCTATTGACGGTAAGCTAGTTTATATAGACAGAACAGGTACTCCTATAGTTATCACAGAGTTTTATGACGGCGAGGCATTCTCCAATGGTCTGGCAGCAGTATGTCAAAGAGATTACGAAGCAGAAGAGCGCTATAAGAAGTGGGCGGAAGAACAATATCGTACTCAAGGCATCTTGTGCCAAGGACCTAACCCTATGGACTATTTACGGTGGGGGTATATCGATCGGACCGGAGAGCTGGTCATCTCTATTCTATTTAACCGTGCTACTTCATTTTCCGAAGGTTTCGCGGCTGTTAGGATTGGGGAAAAGTGGGCCTATGTGTCCGTTCCCCGCGCCAATTAGCAGACTGCAAATGGCTTAACCGAGAAAGGAAGGAGAGGCACATGCAGTCGGGATTGGACGTTCGAGTACATGGCCGCATGTCGGCAAAGAATATAGGACCTAATAAAGCTGGTTTTGGCGTCGTTACTTATTGACAAACCTTACATTATGGTGCATTCAGATGGAATGAGAGAATGCCTTTCGCTTACTCTACACCTAGAGCCTTAAACACGGCTTCCTGCGGGGTTGAGTAAAATATCAGGCTAAAAGCGCCAATAAGGTCTGACGGAACCGTTCCAAGTTCAGCGGCGGACGTTATCGGTATCAGCACCTTTTTCGCTCCGGCATCGAGGCAGACTTGCAGGACGCTTGCCAGTTCCTCGACTTTAAGGATTGTGCCGCTAATGCTGATTTCGCCCAGCACTGCGAGGCTTGATAGAGTGGGCTTTCCAAGGGCGCAGGACGCGAGCGCAATAACAGACGGCAAAGTCAGGTACTTCGTCATTCCGATGCCGTTCAGGTCTTGGTAGTTGATGATGTAGTCCTTTGTAGTTGTGCTGAGCTGACCACTTATCTGGTTGCCGCTCGCTTTCAGATAGTTGAACGCGGTGTTTGTCGCTTCCTTTGCATCACGGTCAGAGCCAAGCCCTGTGCGCTCAAACTTGCCATTGCCGGGGAGCATCTGTGTTTCAAGGCGGTAAACGCCTACCATACCGCTCTTGCCCTGTGAGACAGTGTAGATGTTGCCGGGATTCGTCAAACCCTCGGGAATTATCTTGCCGCCGCCCTGTTCCGGTACGGAAACGTAGCGTTCCTCAAAGGTCGCATTGTCGATGTAGGAGAAGTTCACATCGTAGAACTCCATACCGCCGATTTTCTTTAGCTGTTCCTTTACCCGGCGGCGCATTTCGAGAGCGAAGGTCAGGATTTCCTCAATCTCATTCTTGGTGAACTCGCCATTGGGGTAGAGCAACTTAGTGAATCCCGACACAATTTTGCGTACAGCGATAACGTCGCGCTGATTCAGGTTGCTGCCGAAGCGGAAGTACTTGTCGCTCACATCGCCGAACGGCTCCTTCCGCATCTCTCGCATGAACTCGGCGAGGTAGTCCGTAATAAATCCGTAGTCGTTGCTGAGCGATTCGGGACGGTATTTTGGTATCTCCCAACCGGGGATATAGCAATGCATACGGTCGAGAAACGCCGTGTCATACGCCATCGCTTCAGGGAATGGGTCAAAGAGGTGCGAAGTTTTTAGCAGTACATCTACACTCTGGTTAATGTTGCCCACGAAAGCCATTGAAGCGGAAGCCGCCTTTTCCTCCTTGCCTCTGGCAAAAGATCCGGAAGCCATATAGTCTTTCATTATCTGAACACCGTCTTTGTCCTTGAAGGTAATGCCAGCCACTTCGTCGAAAGCCACGCAGTCCCACAGCCCCACAAGACCGACTTGCTTGCTCGACATATTGTAGAAGAGGTTGGCGACCGTGGTCTGTCCTCCGGAAACAAGAATAGAGTTCGGCGAAATTTCCTTGTAGAGGTGCGACTTGCCAGTGCTGCGAGGTCCCAATTCGCAGAGGTTGAAGTTGTTTTCAATTAGTGGAAGCATACGGGCGAGTTGCAGCCACTTCTCGCGATTGGTAAAGCGGTTGGCTTCCATTCCTGTGGAACGTAGCAGAACAGTGATCCACTCATCCTTTGTAAAGGCACGGCGACCGTTCTTAATTTCGTCCATGTCGATGTGTGGCATCTGAATCGGCGTTAGTTTCACGATGTGGATGGGCGTAGATTTCTTGTCTTCCTCGATGTACTCGTATTCAAGTCCGACAATGCACCAGATACCACCGCAGAGCAGGCGGTCATACTTAGATACATAGTTTGAGGATATGGGAATACAACGGATGCCGAGGTTTGAGAAGTCGGCTTCATAGCGGTCTTGTTTTATGTTCAAGCTCACCGTGAGGCGATCAATAACTGTATAACTACCGCGTTCACGTAAGCCGGACAGCACTTTCTGTGCTTCGTCAGGGCGCACAAAGTTCTCTGAGAGTATTCTCTTAACGTTCGCAACGCCACTCTCGATAATTTGCGGGTCGTCGGACGAGCAATACTGTCCAAGCAAAAACTCCAAGACGTAGACAGGCACATTTGCGCCCTCCTTAATTGCCTTGGTCAGGTCTTTGCGGACAATCCTGCCATCGAAATGCTCACGCAACTTCCGATAAATGACCTCATTTGTGTCACCCGTCTCCGGCGTGTATCGGGTTGATTCAAAGCCCATCGCGGAATCCCCCTTGTGAGTTACAGGTCAAAGCCAAAATTATCGGCAAACGCTATGTCAATGTGGAACTCGATTTCTTCAGGTGCATCGGTGTCGTTGGCAATGACAAGTCGGTAGATTTTATTGCGATTGTACTGCATCTGCTTCAGCGTGAACCTCACACGGAACACACGGTCTGAAGCGTTGTTGCTCGTTCTGTCGGCGATTACCATCTGGAAGTCGCTGACTGGAACACCTTCGTCATTGGCAAAGTGCAGATCATAATTGCACGTCTGAACCTTATCGCCCACGGGTTGTTTTTGCAGAAAGTCTAGCGAGAACATCAGGTTAGATACCTTGCGACTTTCGCTGATGAGCGACAGCCCCGGATTCTGCACTTCTATATAATTCTTATAGCTCGTCCGCATACCCTTGTAAACAATGATAGGCACGACCATTTCCTGTAGGCTGATACCGCCGTGAACATAGTTCTCGCCTCCGCCCTGTACCTTGATGCGGACGGTATCCTGCGGTGCGTAGCCTTTCATCGGCCCGCCACCAATCGTACGATCCATTCTGACGGGCAGAAGGTAATCGGCGGTTGTTTCGGGAGACACGAGGGCGTAACGCCGACCAAGTTCTAATATATCGCCATTAAAGGTCTGGCGGCTGATCTTCTGGCTTTCTTCAAGCGGTTTGTAGGTATACAGGAAACCATGGTCAGCGGTGATGAAGATGTTAATACCGCTTAGATCATTGACGATAATCTTCACGATGGCAGTCAATTCTTCGATTGCATCGCTACATGCCTCGAAAACCTTTGTTTCGGTGGGAACTTTATCACCGGTAGCGTCTATCGAGTTGTGATAAACATAGATAATTTCTTTGCCCGCCACCAAGTCACGGCGTTCTTGTTTCTTCATCTGGAGCAGTTCCTGATAGGTCACAGCTAGGCTTTCAGGGTTGGCTGTATTCAGTATAGTGCTTCGCTGCGACGTGCTAGCTGTCGGATTACCATCCACAAACGCCTCTAGCTTTTCATTGACCGATATCTCTTTGCCAGGCAGGAGTGCAGCCATCCCGAATTTCGTGATGCTGGGGAATACCGCTTGCACCGCCTCAAGAGTCACCTTGCCTTTGGTGACGTGGCTGAGAGTTTCGGAGAGCTCGGCGGCGACTTCATAGCGCAAGGCATCGGAAATCACCACAAACACGCGGTTGCCCTTGCTTACGTTCGGGGAAACATGGCGGCTGTAGAATCTCCGCTGTTCACTTATCTCTGAAACATAGCCGAGCGAGTTCAAATCGCTCGCGATGGCTTTTGTCCAAGTTAGGGTAAGTTGCTGCAAAAACCACTCACGGTATAAGCCTTCGACCACATCGGAACACTTTTTCAAAGCGTCCTCCAAGAGGGCGTTTGGGCTTTTCAGTGTATTGCCAAATCTGAAATGGAAATGCCGGTAATGGCTGTCCATCTCATAAGCGTCGGTCGTATATAGCTTCCAGACTTTCGCAGACTCAACGATATGGAAACCGTCAATATGCGAGAGGTAGAACGCCTGCAACTTTGCGATGTAATACAGACTTTCGAGGTAGTCCTCTGTCAGGGCATACCAAGCGGCAGTGCGGCGGTTCTCTACCACGCCGATGATATCTTCCACCTTGATGACATTCTCACCAATCTCGGTAAAAAACCGTTTGAGAATGCTCTCGTTGATTGCGGGAAATGTGTCGCTCTTAATGAGGATGCTGATCTCTGTCTTGTCAAAGCGGTCGGCAAGGCGCAGCTCACGCTCTACAGAGCGGCAAAGCTCTTCCAAATCACCGCTGCCGTCGCCTCGCTGCCACTCGTGGATAAGCTGATAACAGTATGCCTTGTTGGAATCAGAAATGAACCGTTCCAAGCCGCGCAGAGCGGAAACGGGCATTGTCTGTGAAAGGGCAGTAATGAGAATATGTGCGACAAGGTCGGAAAGCGGACGATCCTCCGCGTTTGCATAGCCTGTGAATTTATGAATCAGCGACCAGAATGCATCGATGTTGCCGAATTTCTCAATTGCCATCAGCGCGGTGTTATCTTCTTTCTCCAAGCCCGCTGTCAACACGGCGATAATCACATCCTGTGCTGAACCGCCGTTTATTCCGCAAAGCACGGCCATAATGTCTATGTGCAGCTGGAGTGGAGTTTGGTATGTGCGACCAATACGGCGCAATTTTGCCTTGCGGTCTTTGTTATCAAGAAACTTGGCATACAACTTCATCGTCTTCCGCATCGCTGATGATGGCTCGACGAGTAGCTCCTCCATTTGCAGCGACACAAGGTCGGCGCGGAATTCCTCGCCGTAAAATTTGATATCCAACAGCCAATCGTCCCGCCCGTCCTTTTCATAGGCAAGAGGGTCGTAGACAAGATAGTCGCCAGTCAGGTCATCCGCTGACAGTAATTTTTTAACTGCGAAATTGTTCCTGCCTGTGAGTTTGACGACGCTCACTCCAGGTAGATCAAGCTCGTCAACTTCATCCGCAAATTCGCCGTCCTCGTCGTGCCAGAAGACGATTCGGCGTTTAGAAAAGTCAGTCAGCGGCGCGGCGAACCGCTCCGCGAGCCTTGATTTGATCGTTTCTGACAGCATGATGTGCCTCCGTTTATTTCGAAAATTGATTTTGGGGCTGCAAGTTAGTTGCAAGTTAGTTGCAAGTTAGTTGCAAGTTCAGTTTCAAGTCAGCGAGCGAACCAGCGTGCAGCCGAGGTTTTGCCTTCCACATATATTAGTTCTTCTTTCTTTAATTCTCTCATTAATACTTGCAGCTGACTCCGCGAATGATTTGGCAGAACCTGTTCCAATTCGTTAAACGGTGTACCTTTCTCGCCATTCTTACGAATGTGCTTCAGGATTAACTCCTTATTTGTTTCTCGGTCTAGTCCGACGAGTCTCGTGTGAACTCCGGATCTATTAGCTACTTCATACAGACTGCAAGCAAGGACAAATTTATTGCGGCTGACATGTTCAACTAATCCCAGTTCAATTAGGCGCTTCGTGCGAGAGCGCAATGCGTCAGTTAGCGGCTGTTCATGGAACAATGCGTTTACTACAAGAAAATCGTCAGTCGCCATGGCTTCGAGCCGTTCATTGCCAATTCGGTTTATTAGCGACAGCATTTTGCGGTCAAGTACCAACCCGTTTAGCGTGATGCTGACGAAGTTATCATCAGTGCCATGAAAATCTGGTAAAGGTTTTGCTTCCTTAATGCTTAACTCATAAATCAAGTTCATACCCTGACCCGAACGCTCGACCAAACCGCAAAGTGAGAGTATCTCTGCGATACGGCGGTTGCGCGGCGATTGTCTGTCAAGGATGTTATCGAGTGTCACACCATTCGGAAACCCGCCGGGGCTTTCGATAACTAACCTGTCGCGATATTGCCTGACAAACACGCTTCCACTCAACTGGTAGTTGCGGTGACTGACAGCGTTTAACAGGGCTTCGCGCACGACACGCTCATTGAACGTCGGTATATCGAAGATGAATAAACCTTCTTGATAATGCTGTTTATCGTTCCGCAAGTTAATAAGCTCCCACACACGATCGTAACACGCAAAGAAACCCATACGGAACTCCTCTCTTTGCTGTGCAGGGCCGGATGCGTCCGATGAGCGATACTCAAAGACTATCTCAGACTGCGAAAGGTACTTCCCGAGTGCGGCGCGCGTTCCGAACAATGCCAATGCCGCATAGGTTACGCCACCGTCCGATATTGCCTCGCAGTCGACAAGTAGTTGCTCCGCAGACAGAGTCTTTAAACGGTTATTACTGCTTTTTTCAGCCCATTTGCTACGGAAAGCGTTAATTGCGCCCTCGTCCAAGTCTTTAACACTTGCACCGGGACAAACACTACCCGAAAAATCAAATCCCGTTTCATCGTATATTCTGCGGCGCACGTCTTCCGGCATCGGCACAAGGCTGTCCCCATCGCGCCACCAAGCGATACCGTCCACCTGAACGGGCAGACCTGACGGACGACCCGCCACTTCGAATACGAGCACGCGTTTTCCGTCCTGCTCAATGATATCGAAATCCACACGTACCCGTAGCCTGTCCATCAATCCTTTGCGGGTGCGTTCCGGTTGGTCAAAGGCGTTGCTTCCGACCACTTGGCGAGGACGTTTGTCGCTGATGCCAAGTACGAACTTGCCTCCACCCGTGTTTGACAGGGCACAGCAATATCGTGCAGCTTCGTTTGAATCAAAGCGCGATTTTGCTTCCTTAAACTCGAAATGCTCGCCTTCAGGAGCGTTCAGTAGTTCCTCAATCGTGTTATATCCTCGCATATCAGTTCACTTCCCCCTAGACATTCACTAAAACATCGGCGAAATCCCGTAGTTCTTTTTCGCTCCGTCATCGAGGCCAATCGAATCAGTCACTTCATATCTTCGCCAAGACGTCGGCGAAGATTTCGTAGTTCTTCTTTACGCCGTCGTCGAGGTCTATCCCGATGTTTTGGTCGGCGAGGTGGTGTACCTTCTCTTCGAAAGCAGTGATTTCTTTCAGTTGCTCTGACAGCTTGTTTTGTTGTTTTAATAGTCGTGCGCGTTCCGACCCAGTAGCGGTGTTCAGAGCGGCGGCGATGTGGGAAAGCTGTGTGCGATAGCGCTCCTGCTGTTCATGGACGTAATCGGTGCGTAGCTTGGCGAGCAGGTCACGTGAATAGCGGTGCAGATAGATCAGCGCCTTGAAACCGTTTTTCTTGCCGGAGTCAAATAGCCAGTAAATCGGTCGTTTTTGATAAATCTTGCAGTGGTCGGTGTAGAAGTCGTTTAGGAAGTAGTTCCGAATGACTTCACGCGGTGTACCCTTGCCGCCGAGCGCGTCAGCGATGAATTTCAGATTTTCCTCCAAGGTTTCCACACCGTAGACCACGCATACGAAATCGACAAACCGCCCCACAATGTCGTCGTTGAAATACTCGTCGTCGCAGATGGGGAGGATGTTGTCTTTGTCGGGGATAAATGAGCGATATTTGCCCGCGTCCCAATCGCCGCCCGCGTAGACAAGCCCTTCTGTGTCGAGCGAATACCGCCCGAACATGCAGCCCACGGCGTAACTGATAAGACTGCGAATCTCGCGTCTCAAATCGGCGCGGCGCACGGTCACGTCCTTATCATCGACCTCCGGTGTGAGTTCGTCCTGTAGGCCGTAGATATCGATGAAGATGCGGTTGAGTTCTTCTTCGTTAGATTTGAGGGTATCGAATCGCTCCGCTGCCTCGCACTCCCATTTGGCAAAAGCCGACGTAACTGACCGCTCATCGCAGATTAGCGGGTGGCGGGTGAAGTCCCATGAGGTCTCAAAGGCGTCCCAGTCGGTGCGGGAGAGAGAGATGTTTTTTCTAACTAATGTATTGACTGAAGTTGCATCTCCATCCAAATATGGAATATATCCGATATTCCCTGTTTCAAAAGTGGATACTTTCCCAAACATTGTGTCGATAAGCCACTGAAAAGTTTTTGAATTTGTGAGTCCCATAATAAACATATTATCACTACTATGCACAATAACCGGGCCAACGCCAATACAGGCTACTCCTTGTGGTAAATACCTAGAATTGAATACTCCACTTCCCATAGAAGTATAAGTATATGTCGCGCCTTCTTGAAACATATAGTCTACATTTCTAAGTGTGGATTTTCCAGTTAAATCATTGAATTTTCGCAACCTATTGCCATTATCTTCCCAGTCAATTACACAAGAAAGATTACCAAACCAACGTCTAAAAAGCCCACCGTTTGAAATGAAGAACCATCTTTTATCTTTTTGTTTCATAGCTTGACTACCAATCAAGTCTTTATGGACCTCATACCATAAACGAATAAACTCGTCATCATTGCCTGTTGCTATGCAACGTTTAATTTTGCATTTGTCCCGTAATAGGAGTTTGGTCCATTCATTAAGTGTTGCAGATGATGTCTTGTAAATTGCCAGACAAAGTGGATGCTTCAGAAAAGAACTCTGACTTACTTTTTCATATTGATGATAACCTGATAAATATTCTCTTTCTTTTGTATCCTGCCCCGTATAATTGGTCACATCGATGAATTTTGGAATCCAATCCTCGGTAAAGTCTTTGGAAAACACAAAAGCTGTGTTTTTCACTTTTTCGCCCGAAATCTCATCAAAAGCGCGAGACCCAAGATTATTTAGTAATACTAATCTGTAATGTTTAAATAACGTCTTTCTAAACGCGAGAAAAGTTGGAGCATTTAGCCATGACTGCATAGTTATCATTGAGGTATAACCGTATTTCTTACATAGACGTATAGCAGCAAGAACCATTGCTGAATACAAATCATTTTTAGCTTGATTGTATTCGCTGGCAATAAAACTACCGAGTTTAGAGTTAAAGCCGCTATTTCCCATATACGGCGGGTTGGTGACAACCACATCGTACTTCTGAGCCAAAAGACGCTTAAAGTTCCAAGCGTTTAGTTGGAGTTCGTTTATGGTATCTTCAATGCTCAACTGTCCCGACTTTTCTACAGGTTTCGGTGGGAGCACGTCCACTTTCACGAGCGAGCCGTATTCCTCGCCATCCGAGAATCCGGCGGGGTGGTAAACCTGCGGCTTAATGTCCTCGCTGAATATGCGGCGGTCGTATTGCCGTGCTTTCATCATCAGTGAAAAATAGGCCAGTTGATATGCTCTGCGGTCAATATCCAGGCCGTAGACATTTTTCTCAAGTATTAATTTCGCCGCATCGCGGGGATTGTAGCCCTCGCTCTCATAGATCTGCATCAGCACGTCAAAGGCATAAACCAGTATATGGCCACTGCCCATGCACGGGTCAATCAGGCGGATGTCCTCCGGCGACTTCACAGGCGACTGCGAACGCAGAATGCGCAGTTTCTCCGCCACTTCCGGCGTTTGCTTGGCTTCGTCGAGGTAATACTTCCAGTTCGCTTTCAGTACGTCGTTCGGGTGTGATTCAAGCCACAACCGTCCGAGACTATTCTCAACCATATATCGCACAATCCAGTCCGGCGTAAAAAGCTGGGTAGCGGCGGGAATTTTCTCCTTGGTGATTTTGATATTCCTTTTCAACCCGTCAAACACTGCCTGCTTCGGCTCGGTGTTGTAATACTGATACATCCACCCGATAATCTGCACCGTATCGCGCCAGTCATCTTCGGGGATGTCCCTTACCAGCCGTCCGATAACGCTCTCCGGTTTCAGAATGTTGTTTGGCAGGAGCATCTCGGTGTAACTGCCAAGTTTCTCGAACATCTCCGGAAGAGCAGCGTTTAGCGCGTTGCACTGCGTCAGCAGCAGGTAACGGTAGAGTTCCTCGGTCTGGTTAGAGTTTAAAAGCTCGGACACCTTCACCTTGTCCAGCCTCGGTAAGTCGAGGTGCAGAACGTCTTTCAGAATTTCGGGGTTAAACCCGCCGCTGGCATCCGAGAACACGCGCACGTGGGTCGGCAGGTAGTCGTTTACCTCCATAAAGCGTAAGGCGACAAAGCGGTTGAACCAAGTGTACGCCACTTCTTCAACAGCCTGCTGAAAACCGTTCTCTTTTATCTGCAACACAAACTCATGGCGCTGCCGCTGCTCATCTGCGGACAGCACACGCCCGCCGACAACTGCGGCCTTCTCGTCGCCGTAGCCTTTGTCGCTAATGTCGTATTGGTAGGCACGCTGCTGCACTTGCTCAATCAGTTCGTTCCGCGCCCAGACCGCGTATTTTTGTATGGCATTCTTATGCATGTCATTGCCCTCACTTAGATGATCTGAATAGCGTCGCTTTCCTCCAAAGTGTCGTACAACTTCGAGCGGATAGTTTCAAGGTAGCTGTCCACTTCCTCGCGTGAGGTCAGCCGCTTGACGGCGAGCAAATCGTAACGGCGCACCTGTACGATTTTCTGCGGCTTCGGCTGCCCGCCGTTCGTATCGTATGGAGCGGGCTTGTCTTGGAGCATAAACTCAATGCGCCGGCAAACTTGTTCTTTGTAGTTTTGCAACTGCGTAATCATTGCATCCAGCATGGTCAGACTGGTTGCATCGGTAACTTTCTTTCTATACTCAAGGAAGCGGTCATCGGACTTTCGCACTTCGTCATTTGCTAGACTTCCCGCCAGTGTGTGGACATCACCCATACATAGAGTGATGACACCGCGCACTTCATCCTTCTTTTGTTCCAAAAGTACGCCATAAGCACTCTTGATGGACTGCATCAGATCGGAGAGATCTTTAATCCGGTCGTAAGGTTTCGGCATACTGAGGATCGTGGCAACCTCGCTGATTTTGCTGCCGGTGTCAGGATCGGTCGCGAAATAGTCTTGCTCATCTTGCAAATTGCGTTGCAGTTCTCGCGCCGCATCAAAGATCACTCTCTGCGACCTGAAGAAGGTTTCAATATCCCTCATATCCTCGGTACAGTCAAGCAGGTCGTCCTGTTTGGCCAGCAGTCGTTTGAGCAGAGCCACATTATCGTTCTTCTGCGAAAGAATGTCCGCCGTCACAGCATGGGCGTTGGTCACCACTTCCTTTTGCGGGTAGCGGTCGTGACCATATTCGGTAATTAAGGTTTCATAATGGGTTTTCTTTTCGGTCAGCTGGTCTCTGACGAACTGTAATAATTCGTCTTCGCCTTCCGCGATGCTAAGCTGTCCGAGCCAGTCGCGCAGGAACTTTACTGCTTTGCGCAAATCTTCCTCTGAGGGGGCGATGCGGCGGCTCACGCTTACCTTATCAATCTCGGATTTGATGCGCAAATAGCGCACAAGGTTCTTGTCGTCCTTGCCAATGACCGCGCCACCATAGCGGATTTCGATCTTCTGGGACACGATAAGCCTTGCCACAAGGGCGGCAATATCCACCTCGCGCCATCCGTAGGGAATCGCCTGATAACGGCGCTGCACATCGCCCATTGAAACTGGGACGTGACTCATATGACGCTCCTCAAGCCACTGGCTGATTTCACTTAAGGCAAATTCATTATTGTTTCCCATTCCAGCGAAGCCATTCAGTTGCGGTTCGCTATTGAGGATGGTCAGAATATCGGCATCGCTCTCGCTGAACATGTTCACGAGGTTCAGTTTGGAGTAGACGCTCTCGATCAGTTGCTTCAAGGCTTCGTCCAGTTTGCTCCTGGCATCGCCGTGTTTTATTTCTATCTTCTCGCCGTAGATGAAAAACACGCCGCCCACGATAGCCTTGTCAATCTGCGTTTTTGCGCTCTCTTCCAAAGTACGGGCTTGCGCTTGACGCTTGCGGACAATGTCCTGAATGCTCTCCGGCAACTGAGACACGTTCTTCTGCTTGATATATTTACGAATCTTGGCGGCGGTTTCGAGTTCCTCAAAGTACTGGACTGCGCTGGATAGCAGGACAATAGCTTCGTTGTTGACCAGCGAGTCCATAATCAGCTTAGCCTCCGGAACATTGTAGTAGTCGCTTGCCACAGTCACGAAACGCAAGCGGACTCCACCCGTAGCTGCACCAACGAGGGTTTCATCAATGTACTGGTCATAAGCGAAGTCATATTTGATGTATTTGTATTTCTTTGACGGGTAAATCTCGCTGAAAATTGTCTGCCCGATGCTCTGGACAATGGTTGCGCTGTCCACGGATGTGTTGCGAATGTCGATGGCAATGTCCTGTTCTTCATCGGTCAGGAACGAGTATTTGTCGCCATTTCGGGCGACATAGTTCTGCCGTTCCAAGCGTTCCAAACTCTCAGCAATTTCACGCCGCAGAATTATCTTATCGGCCCGCATGTCGTCCACCATCAGGGTGGAGATGTTATCAATGTTTGCCTTGATGTCGTCGATGTAGCGCACAAGATAGAGCAGCTTCAGGACGCTCACATCGCGCTTTTCCAAGCCATCGTGCTTGTCGGCGGCGGTTTGGCAGCGGTCGATCACGCGGCGGATCGGGCTTTCCAGAAAGGTGTGCACTGTGTCGTAAAATTGTGCGAAAGGCACTAGGGCATTCTCGTCTTTGCCCTGTACACGCTGCGCCGCCTCCTGGAAGGCGGAGAGCATGGATCGCTCGCCACCGGAAAGATGCTTGCCGGAATTACCGTGCTTGCGGATTTCGACGAGTACTTTCTGGATAATAATAAACTGGTAGGGTACGAACGGATAGGTTGCAGAAAACTCCGCGCCGTCGGCATAACCCTTGATATCCAGTACAGCCTCGCTGAATGTGAACAGGTTCTTCAATACGGCGTGTTCCTTGTCATAAACCATACGCAATAGCGCATCCGCATCTTCCGTCTTTTCGAGGATACGCCTCTTGATAACCTCATCCACCGAAGCGGAGGACAAGGATAACCGCGTGTTGAAACGCCCCTGAATCTTTGAGAAATCGTCGCCACTGATTTTAATCACTGAGTCAATGGCTTCCTGACTTGTGACCATCACCCAGACCTTTCCACGACACTTGCTGCCGACTTCCTCGACGATGGACTGGAGGTTTATCATCAGATCGCTGTCGTCGCCAATGTACTGACCGACTTCGTCCACGCAGAATAGCAGCCGGAAATCCTTGCCTTTAGAATCGACATACGTTTTGATTTCTTCAACAAGTTGCTTGATGCTCATGTCTGCGTTCTCTTCGCCGTTGAACCAGTTACGCGCGGCAGTTTCGCTCATGCCAAGGACACTCTGCAAGACGGACACAATGTCGTCCTCAAAGAAAGCATAGGATGCTCTGGTCTCTATCCACGGCGCTCCGTTGACTTCCTCAAACACTTTGCGGAAAGCATCGGTCTTGCCGCGCTGATCCACGAAGCGTTCCAGTTTCGCGATTTTCAAGTCTTCACCGTAAAAACCGAGGTGATTGTAGAACACCTTAGCAAACACGCGTAGAACTGCCGTTCTATCCTTATTAATAGGGCCTTCGATGTCGATGTTAAAGAGAATCGATTCCGTAGGGATATTGGTGCAACGGGCGACCGTGGCATACATCATCGGGTCGTCAAACTTGTCCTTGAAGAAGTCCACGGCATGTCTGCCAGCAACCTCTTGATTTGACAGTAGATAGGACAGCATTTTAAGAAAGTGGGATTTACCGCTTCCGAAGAAGCCAGATATCCAGATCCCGATTTTGTCGGTTGGATGGTCAATGGCTTTCGAATAATTATCAAAGAAAGTATTAAAGTGACGGCGGAGTTCTTTGGTGATGATGTACTCTTCTAGTTCCTGCTTGAGGCTTTCAGAGTCATTCTGGCCCACCTTGATTACGCCGTTGATGGGGCGGTTGATGTTCTTTTGGAACATACTTTCAATCTTCATAGTGGTTTCCTCCGATTAAAGCAGATTAAACGCCCTGTAATAGTTCCCATCGTGGAACTTATCAAATAGGATTAGGTTTTGCCCGTTAAATTCTCCGGGATAGAACATCACAATCGGTATATCTGAAAACATCTGCTGCATGCTGTCGAGCATCTTATGTGACCGCATAAAGGGATACACTTTGCCGACACCCGTCAAGAATAGAACGTCGCCGTGTTGGTGCGGGTTATACTTCATCTTGGCGAGGAATGCCTCCGGAGTGGCTATCTTCTGAAGCTGGGCGAGGAGGTAATCCTTGCCTTTCTTTTCCTCCAGAGACGGAACGGTGCCAAGCACGCGTTTTTCATCCAAGATCTCAAGTAGAATTTTATACATATCCCGCTCGATGACCCTGTAGTCGTCAGATGGTGTATTTACAAGCCGCTCAATGTAATCGCGGACAATGAGTTCGAATTGCGGCT
>ENA-UOOH01001756-UOOH01001756.1-fermentation-metagenome-genome-assembly--contig:-NODE-1756-length-20287-cov-3.813909_pt1 | contig 20287 bp, 17 predicted proteins | sample MGYA00245778_ERZ724025 | MGnify/ENA primary metagenome ERZ724025 (study PRJEB28704, sample SAMN03018313) | fermentation metagenome | biome: anthropogenic terrestrial biome; feature: soil; material... | reverse complement strand
TTGACACGAAAATCGCCCAGGGGCTTGAGGTCGAAGTTGGCGGTGGTGATGTCAAAGGTTGGGTACCCCAGGTTGCGGGCGATGGACAGCGCCTTCAAGAACACCTCCGGCCCGATGACCGCCGACCCGAAGTTGAGGAACACCCCGCCATCCATCTGCGATACGCCGTGGCACAGCCGCAGAAAATCCACCTGGCTTGCGCGCCCGATGGCGCCAAAGTCGCACACCGGGTGCTGGTGAATGATGTCCGTGCCCAGCGCGATGTGATAGGTGGCAGGCACCCCTAGCCGCCGGGCCTGATACAGCACACAGTCATCCCGGTGGGGGTAGCGCTCCGGCTGCTCCCCCATCGCCACGGCCAACGCCTCGCCATAGCCTTGCCCCTGGGCCGCGCCGCGGTTGATGGCCTCATTCATCCAGCGGCCGGTCTCCTCCCACATGCCAAAGCTACCGTCCTCGATGGCGGTGGGCACATCCTCCGAAGTACCGCCCAGCCAGGACAGCTCAAAATCATGGATGGAGCAGGCGCCGTTGCCGGCCAAATGGGTGATGACGCCCGCGCGCATCAAGGCAATCAGGTAGCGCGACAGGCCGCACTTGATGACATGCGCGCCGATGGAACAAATGACAGGCCGACCGTTGCGCCGCGCCCGCACCACGCGCTCCGCCAGCTCGTCAAAACCCTCCGCGTCCCAGGCGTCCACCGGCTCCCCCGGGTTCATCAGGGTATCGATGCGCACCAGGTTGACCCGCTCCCGGGCCGATTGCATGCGCACGCCATCCAGGCTCAGCTGCTCATAATCCACTGTGTTCCCCTCCCAGGTTCATCCAGGCCATCATCGCGGGCAAATCCAAAAAGTCACCGGCAATGGCCTCCGCCCCGGCGCGAATCAGCTTGTCCCGCTTGTGGGGATTGACACCCTGCCGGTGTTCCTCGTCGGTCGCCAGGCCGATTGTACGCGCGCCCAACTCCGCCCCCAGGGCAATCTCCACCTTGCCGTCACCAATGACGCACACCTCGCCGCCCCGCAAGCCCTTCTCCTGCGCCAAGCGTCGAAGCACCTGCTCCTTGGAGCAACTTTCCTCCCCCACGGGGGCGCCGGCGATGCTGTCCACCAGCCCGGCTACGCCCAGCAGCTCCGCCTCGCGCACCACATCCGGGTGATCGGTGCCGCTGGCAACGTGCAGCGCCACGCCCAATGCCCGCAGCGCCGCCAGGAACTCCTTGGCGCCGCCAATGAGGTACCTATCCGGGTGAACCTGCCCGTTCAGGATACCTCTGCGCTTTTCCTCTACTTCCAGCATCAGGCGGCAGTTGTACTCCGCCTTGTAATCCCACGGGTCAAGCGCCTGGCCGCCGCGGGCTTTCACCTGGGCTGCCAGCCACTTCATCTGGTGGATGGTCTGGATGCCAGTCGACTCGTCAATATAGCGCTGCACCATGGGGCCGCTGTCCGCGCCCAGAATCTGGGTCATCAGGGGCTGCATCACCCGCTCCCACCCATGGCGCAGGGTGGATATCGTGCCGTCAAAGTCCAGCAGCACGGCCCGCACAGGCAGCAGGGAGCCCTTGGGTTTGATCTGTTCCACGTCGTTCCTCTCAAGAAATACGGAAAGAAAGGGGCCCCGGAACCAATCCGGGACCCCCGGTTGTGATGGGGAATTACTTGGCCAGCAGGCCATTCTCCGCGATGTGGGCCTTGTCGACCACGGTGACGCCGGTGTCGTAGTTCTTGTCGCCGACAATCTCCTTGCCCTGCAGGACGCTCACGGCGCTCAGCACGCCCTGATAGCCCATGACGTAGGGGTTCTGGGCCATGGTGGCCAGCAGCGCGCCCTCGTCAACCAGCTGCAGGATGGCGTCGGACTGGTCAAACCCAACGCCCACGACGTCCTTGCCGGACTCCTTGATGGCGTTGCCGGTGCCGGTGGTGCTGCCCTCGTTGGCGCCGAAGATGCCCACCACGCCCTGCGTGATGTAGTTTTCAGCGATTGTCTGGGAGGCGGCTACCTGGCCCTCGCCGTACTGGGTCTCCAGAATTTCGAACTTGGTGCCTTCAAACGCGGCACGGAAGCCCTCTTCACGCAGCTGCGTGGAGGTGGTGGAGGAGTTGACGTTCACGATGCCGATATTGCCTTCGGCGACGCCCATCTCGGTCAGCTTGTTGAGCATGGTCTCACCAGCCAGCTGGCCGGCAGCCTTGTTGTCAGTGGCCAGGGTCTGGAAGGCCTCGGTGTTGGCGGGGCTATCCACGTAGATGAACTTCACGCCTTCCTTGGCGTACTGCTCGATGGTGGCCACCTGGGTGTCCGGGCCGTTGGAGGCCAGCAGGATCGCCTGGGCGTTGTTGGCGTAGGCGTTGTTGATGCTCTCGATTTGGGCGGCATCATTCTTGCCCTGGGTGGGCGCGTCCCACACGTAGTTTACCTTGATGCCTTCCTTGCCGAGCTCTTCAACCGCGGCCTTGGCGCCCGCGTCCACGTTGACCCAGTGCTGGTCCATCAGGTCCATGGTAATCAGATAGACGGTGAATTCTTCGGCCAATGCGGCCACGCCGGTCAGCGCCAGCGCCAGCGTCAGGAACAGTGCAACGAGTTTCTTCATGGGTGAGGTACCTCCTTCAATATGTGGGTCGAATCTATCAAAACGCCCGTGCGTTTAGATTTTTTTGGAGAACATCGCGCGGATGCGCGCCTTGTTGAAAGTGCCCGAGCGCACCAGCACGTCGATGAGCACCGATAGTACAACAATTATACCCACCACGATGTTGCGCCAAGCCACCGGCGCGCCCACCAGGCTTAAACCGTTGTACATGGCGCCCCACACGCTGGCGCCCATCACCGTGCCCAGCAAGATGCCCTGGCCGCCCAAGGTGGAGATGCCGCCGATGACCGAGGCGGCCACCGCGAACAGCTCATACCCCGTGCCGGCGTCCATGGCGCCCATGCCGGCCTGTGCGCACGTAATCAACCCCACCACGCCCGCGCAGAACGCGCTGATGAGGTAGGCTTTGATGGTGGTCAGGTTGACATTGACGCCCGACAGCTTGGATGCCTCCACATTGCTGCCGATGGCGTATACATGCCGGCCCGTGCGCGTGCGCGAGAGCAGGAAGTTGAAAATCAGCCAGATCACCAGCGCAATCCAGAAGGTGTTGTAGATGCCCAGCGTGCGCCCATAGTACAGGAAATCGCGCCAGCCCTCGGCCCCGCGGCCGATGGCATCGGTGTTCATGTTGCCGTTGACCAACTGCGCTACGCCGCGGGCGATGGTCATGGTGCCCAGCGTGCCGATAAAGGGCGGCAGCTTGCACGCGGAGACCAGGAAGCCGTTGAGCAGCCCCGTCAGCAGGCAGGGCACCATGGTGACAAGCGTGGCCACCCAGGGGTCCATGCCCCGGGTCATCAGCGTGGCCGATATCATGGTGCTCATGCCGATGACTGAGCCGATGGACAGGTCGATGTTGCCGGTAATCAGCACATACCCCTGCCCGATGCCGATGATGAGGTATGGCGCTATCTGGCGCAGCAGGTTGGCTACATTGCGCTGGGACAGGAAGTTGGGGTTGATGAGGTAAAACACCAAGCACAGCACAATGAGGCCAAAGAATACCGTGATGACCTGGCCCATGCCCCGCACGGCAAACAGCCGCTGAAACCAATTGCGTTTTTTTACAGTGTCCGTCATGGTCTGTGTCCTTTCACGAAGCGGCTGTGTCCAGCTTGTAGTCAAAGCGGGTGGCGTATTCCAGTATCTTCTCCTGGGTGGCCTCCTCGCGCATCAGTTCGCCGGTGACGCGCCCGTCGCACATCACCACAATTCGGTCGGCGATGCCCAGCACCTCGGGCATTTCGGACGAGATGAACATCACGCCGATGCCCTGCTGCTTGAGCTGGTTCATCAGATGATAAATCTCCACCTTGGCGGCCACGTCGATGCCGCGGGTGGGCTCGTCAAAAATCACCACGCGCGAGTTGCGCGCCAGCCACTTGCCCACCACCACCTTCTGCTGGTTGCCGCCCGACAGGCTGGCCGCGTCCACATGCGGGCCGGGCAGACGGATGGACAGGTTGCTGATGGCCTTCTTGACCATGTCGGCCACCTGGCGCACGCGCACCACGCCGGCCGGGGTGGATACGATATCCAGGTTGGGCAATTCCACATTGCTGGTGACGCTCAGCTTGACACACAGGCCGTCGCGCTTGCGGTCCTCAGGCACCAGCACCACACCCTGCCGGATGGCGTCCATGGGCTTATTGATGCGTATCTCCTGCCCGTCCAGTACCAGGCGACCAGAATCCTTGGGGTCCACCCCCACGATGGCGCGGGTGGTCTCGGTGCGGCCGGCGCCCACCAGGCCCGCGATGCCCAATATCTCCCCCTCGTAGAGGGTGAGCGATACGTCGCGCACCAGGCGCCCGGCATTGAGGCCGTGTACCTCAAAAATCGGCTTGCCGCGCACGCTCTCCACCCGGGGGAACTTCTCCTTGATGTCGCGCCCCACCATCAGGCTGATGATTTCGGGCAGACTGGTATCCTGCCACTCCATGGTGCGGATGTGCTTGCCATCGCGCAGGACGGTGACCCGGTCCACAATATGCTGCAATTCCTCCAGCCGGTGGCTGATGTAGATAATGCCGCGACCCTCGTCGCGCAACTGGCGGATAATCTGGAATAAATCCTGTATCTCGCGCGCCGTCAGGGCGCTGGTGGGTTCATCCATAATCAGCACCCGCGCGTCGGTGGACAGCGCGCGGGCAATCTCCACCATCTGGCGCTTGGATAGCTGCAGGTTGCCCACCACATCCGTCGGGCGGATGTCTATGCGCAGCCGCTCCAGCACCTGGGCGGCCGCCTGGTTCATAGATTTGTTGTCCAGCCTGCCGTCCTTCATGCGCAGCTCGCGGCCCAGGAAAATGTTCTCCGCCACCGTCAGGTGCTGGCACATGTTCAATTCCTGGTGGATGATGGTGATGCCCAGCTCCTGCGCCTTGCGCGGGGTGAGACCAATCTCCACTTCCTTGCCAAAGACGGTCACTTGGCCCTCATCGCGCTGATATACGCCGCTGAGAATCTTCATCAGCGTGGACTTGCCCGCGCCGTTTTCACCCAGCAGCGCCATGACCTCGCCCGCGCGCAGGTCAAAATCCACCCCATCCAGCGCCTTCACGCCGGGGAAGCTCTTGCTGACGCCCTGCATGCGTACGATGATTTCATTGGCTGCGCGATTTGTGGTCATGAACACCATCCTTGCATGAGAAATAGTTTGTTCTGCGGTTTTTGTTCGCTATTTTGCCATTGTTTCCGTATTATAGCAGGGCCGCCTGCACCACGCAAGCGGCCCGGTGTCAGGCACATTCTTAGTCAGAATATTCGGTGAGCCTGGAAATCATATTACACCTCAGATGCCAATGATGTATTCATCATAGAAACTATGGTGAGCCCTCAAGAATTTCATAATTCGAAACAAACACAAGGGTATGCGCCGGGCAAAAGTTGTCAACCGCGATACAAATCCTCACAGCTGATCGCCAACACCTGCCTTGGCGAGTATCGAGCAAGGTTCATTTTGCCAATGAAGTTTGGTCACCTGATGTCATTCATAGTTACCTTAGTACGTAGGCACTAATCATCTGGCAAATAGATGAAATATCAGCGCGACTAACGAATTCAAGCTTGACGCGCCCCAATCCGGAGAACCACAACTCCAATTCACTATCCAAATCAATTACACCGGCTGTTTCCACAGAAAACGCTTGAATCTTACTATACGGCAGCGACGTATAATCCCGCTTCTTGCCTGTTAACCCCTGTACATTGATGACAATGATGCGCATGTTGGTAAAAACCACACCATCTCGTATTCCTTGAAATGTTTGCAGGATTTGTTCATTGCCAACAAACATAGGCATGATAAAACTTGCGAAGGCATCATTTGCCACTGGTTTGAGTTTCATGTACTGAGCGTTCTTAAAATCAATCAATGTGCTTATCCCCTTCTACGCTATTCCCTTTTCACAACTCAGGCTATCTGTGCTCGAGAACTATTTTCCTATTATCCAGTGATGCTATGAATGCTGTCGATAATTCGCTGGTCGCGGTACTCCACCTCGGCCACCACGCGGCCCTGGGGGCGCACGAGGGCGGGTTTGCCCGTGACGCGCTCGGCCATGTTCTTCAGCTCATCGATGTCAAACACCGGCAGGCCGCCCTGCTTGAGGCTGTCGCGCAGCTCGGGACGCGCGGGGTTGACCGCGACACCTCGCTGGGTGACCAGCACATCCACGGTATCACCTGGGGTAGTGACGCACAGCACCTTGTCCACCACGATGGGCAGGCGCGCGCGGAACAGCGGCGCCACAATCATGCTCAGTTTGGCGCCGGCAGCGGTATCGCTGTGGCCGCCCGAGCCGCCCATGATGACGCCATTGGAATCGGTATGCACGTTGACGTTAAAGCCGGTATCAATCTCGGTGGCGCCCAGCACCACCACATCCAGCGAGTTGACGGCAGCCGACTTGGCGCTGGGGCTGGCATAGCGGGTGGCCGATACCTCCTGGTGGCGGGGGTTATCGCGGATGGACTGCACCGCCCGCAGGTCAAAGCACTGCACATCCAGCAAGGATTCGAAGTAACCCTCCTCCAGCATGTCCACCAGGTAGCCGGTGATGCCGCCCAGGCCGAAGCTGCCGGTCACGCCCAAGCGCTTCATGATGGGCTTCAAATACTGGGTGACGGCCAGGGACGCGCCGCCTGCCCCCGTCTGGAAGGAGAAGCCGGGCTTCAGCAACCCGCTGTGCTCAATCACCTGGGCGGCATAGCGCGCGATGGTCAGGCCAACGGGGTCGCGGGTGATGCGGGTGGTGCCCGACACAATGCCCTTGGGGTCGCCGATGGAGTCCACCTGCACCACATAATCCACATCCTCCTCGCCAATGGAGGCGGGCATCAGCGGATAGGGCTCCAGGTGATCGGTCACGATGACCACGCGCTCGGCATGGCGCGCGTCGCTCATGGCATAGCCCAGCGAGCCGCAGGCAGCGGGACCGGCCACGCCGTTGGCGTTGCCGCGGGCATCAGCCGCCGGCGCTGCCACAAAGGCGATGTCAATGTGCACCCGTCCGGTGTCGATGGCATCGGGCCTGCCGCCATGGCTGCGAAAACGCACGGGCTGCGCCAGCACACCCTCGGAAATGGCGCGGCCAATGCCGCCGCTCATGTAGTTGGTCTCGATGCCGGTGACCACGCCGCTCTTGATGTGGTCAATCAGCGGGGCATGCACGTCAAACAGGCTGCTGGCCTGTATGGTGAGCCCCTTGACGCCCAGTGCCGCGGCCTGCGCCAGCACCTGGTTCAATACCTGGTCGCCGTTGCGCAGGTGGTGGTGGAAGGACAGCGTCATGCCGTCGCGCAGTTTGCAGGCGTCCATGGCCTGCTTGAGGCCGCCAATCAGCTTATTCATGCTCGTATCCTCCCAATCCCAGCGCCTCGGCTGCCTCCAGCACGCGGCGCGCCCGGTCGACAATGGGCTTGTCAATCATCTTGCTGCGCAGCGATACCGCGCCGCGGCCCATGCGCTCGCCCTCCTCGATGACGGCCATGACCTCTCGCGCGTAGGCGATGTCCTTGTCCGACGGGCTGAACGCCTCGTTGACCGCGGGCACATGCCGGGGCGAAATGACCGCCTTGCCGGTGAATCCGATGGCGCGGGCAAAAGCTGCATCCTGTGCCAAGCCCTCGTCGTCGTTCACATCGGTGAAGGGGGTGTCGTAGCAATCCACCCCGGCGGCGCGCGCCGCCGTCACCACCCGGCCGCGGGCGTACAGAATCTCGTGGTTCTCCTTGCTGCGGATGGCCTGCAAATCGCTGCTGAGGTCCTCCGCGCCCAGAAAGATGGCCTTCACCCGCGGGTCGGCGGTGGCAATCTGGTAGGCGTTTTCGATGCCCAGGGCTGTTTCCAGCAGGGGGATGAGCCCCACGCTGCCCTCGGGCAGGCCATTCTCGCGCTCGGCGGCCAGTATCATGGCGCTGACGGCGTGGATGTCCTCTGCCCCGGCCACCTTGGTGGGCATGATCAGCGCGGGCTTCAGCGGTACCACCGCGCGGATATCGTCCTCAATATAGGGGGTGCCCAGCGGGTTGATGCGGATGATGACCTCGGCGCTGCCATAGTCAAAGGCGCGCAGGGCGTTGCGCACCAGCACGCGCGCCGCGTCCTTTTCACCGGGGGCGACCGCGTCCTCCAGGTCCAGGATGAGGGAATCCGCGCCGTATACATCGGCGTTGAGCAGCATGCCGGGGTTGTTGCCCGGCACAAACATCATCGAGCGCCTCATGCCTTGGCCTCCTTCGCGCGCGTGAGCGCCGTCTCTACCCGGGCGCGTACGGTGCATTCCACCGCGCCGCGGTCGTCCAGCTCAATCAGCGCACCCTGCACGCCCAGCTGTGCCGCGGTATCCAGCGCCACGCGCCTGAGCTCCTCGCCAAACTGGCCCAGCACGATGGATGTCACCTGCACCTCCAGCGCATCCGCCGGGGACACCGTGACCATCACGTCGTTGGACTCCAGCGTGCCCGCCATCGCCCTGCCCTGTATCTGCATATTTCCCTCCTTGATGCGGCAGCGCGATGCCGCCGCGTGATATGGCTTATTTTCTCCATATAGGATACTCAAAAACACGGCCGTTGTAAAGGAATCGGCCCCTCAATCCGCCGCCAGGCGGCGCAGGTAATCATCCGATTCCGCCCGGTCGCGGAAGATGACCGCGTTCTTCTTCGGATAGCGCGCCAACAGCGCCAGCACCTGCGGCCTGCCGACTTCCGGGTAGGCGCGTATCATGCCGACAAACTCCTCGTCCACATGGTCCGGCGGCTCCACCCAGGGCAAATCGGGGCGCGGCTTGCCCCTTCTGTCGGCAATGCCCCGCAGGCATACCTCCACCGGATAATCCAGAAAAAACACCGTGTCGCACGCCTGCAGCCGCATATCCATGGTAGACGCGTAGTTGCCATCCACGATCCACGCGGACAGACACAGCACCTCCGCCAGGCGCTGGCGGAACACATCGCGCTCCACGATGGAGGCGTCCGCGTTCCAATGCAAATTGTCCAGGTGATATAGCGGCAGGCCGGTCACCGCGTGCAAAGCCCGGGCAAACGTGCTCTTGCCGCTGCCCGGGCTGCCGATGATGATGACTTTTTGCATGCGCTGCTTCATCCGGCTTTTCCCTACCCAATCCACCCCAGGTTGGACAGCACAAACACCCACAGGAATACCGAGGCCATGGACAGCACCGTGGTGACGGCCACAATCTGGCCCGCCAGCACGCTGTCGGCCTCCATCTCCTTGGCCAGCACATAACTGGATACGGCATTGGGCACCGCGCCCAGCGCCATGGCGGTGGTGACGGCCACCTTGTCAAAGCCCAGCAGCTTGACCGTCAGCACGAACAGCAGCGGCACCAGCAGCAGCTTGGCCACGCTGACCACCACCAGCTCGCGCCGGTAGGTAACGGTATCGGCGATACGCAGACCGCCGCCCAGCATGACCAGCGCCACGGGCGTCACGATGCCGGCAATCTCTGCAATGGTGCGCTCGACAAACACGGGGAAGCGGATGCCCGCCAGCTTGACCAGCAGGCCCAGCGCCGCGCCCAGGATGAGCGGGTTTTTGATGATGCTCAGCGCCAGGTGCCCCGGCTTGAGCTGCGCGCCGCGCAGGGACTCCAGAATCACCACGCACAGGATGTTGTACACCGGCACCACAATGGCGATGCACAGCGAGACCAGGCCCACCTGATCGGGCCCGCTGATGACGCTGACCACCGGCAGGGCAAACAGCAGCATGTTGCCGCGGATGATGCCCTGCATCACGCTGCCCTGCACAGCCCTGTCCTTGAAGTGGCGGGGCACCAGCAGCACGTTTAACACAATGACCACCAGCACCAGCACCAGCATGGTGATGAGGAAGCCCGGGTTTAGTACCTCGCCGATGTTGGTGCGGTACACATTGGCGAACATGTTAAATGGGAAGCAGTAGCTGTAGACAATCTTGTTCACCTGGTTCATGGTGGTGTCAGACAGCTTGCCGCCCCGGCGCAGCGCGGCGCCCGCCAGCAGATAGAAGAAAATCGGAAAGACCGCCGAGATGGACAGCAACAGGTTCATAGGCTCTCCTTCATGGTGAAAAGCGCATACCGGCCATGGCAAGGGCAGCGATGCCCGGCCTATACAGCCGTTCCCGGCGGCCTATCCGCCGGGAACGAGGCATGTTGGGGCTGCGGCGCCTTTATTTGCGGGGCGCGCGGGCGATGCCCGTCTGCTCGGCCACGGTGGCCACTTCCTCGGCCACGGCGTCAGCCACGCGCATGTCAAAGGGGCCGGGGATGATGTACTCAGGATTGATTTCTTCCGGCGCGCACAGCGAGGCGATGGCGCGCGCGGCTGCCAGCTTCATCTCCTCGGTGATGTCGCGGGCTTCCACCATCAGGGCGCCCTTGAAGATGCCGGGGAACACCAGCACGTTGTTAATCTGGTTGGGGAAATCGCTTCGGCCGGTGGCAATCACTTTTGCGCCGCCCGCCTTGGCCTCGTCGGGCATAATCTCGGGCGTGGGGTTGGCCATGGCAAAGACAATGGGGTCCCTGGCCATGGTGGCCACCATCTCGGTGGTCAAAATGCCGGGGCCGGAAACGCCCAGGAAGATATCCTTGCCCTTGATGACCTCGCTGAGCGGGCCGCGCTGCTGATGGCGGTTGGTTTCGCTGGCGATTTCGCGCTGGGCCTCGTTCATCCACTCCTCGCCCGGCGCCAACGCGCCGCGGCGCGCGGTGAGCACGATGTCCTTGGGTCCCAGCTGCATCAGGAGGCGGGCGATGGAGATACCCGCGGCGCCCGAGCCGCTGATGAGGATGGACACATCCTTCCACTCCTTGCCCACCACCTTGAGGGCGTTGATGAGGCCGGCGGCCGTTACCACGGCGGTGCCGTGCTGGTCGTCGTGGAAAATGGGGATGTCCAGCTCCGCTTTCAGGCGGCGCTCAATCTCAAAGCAGCGGGGGGAGGCGATGTCCTCCAGGTTGATGCCGCCAAAGGTGGGGGCCAGGTATTTGACGGTCTTGATGATTTCCTCGGTGTCCTTGGTATCCAGGCAGATGGGGAAGGCATCCACATTGCCAAAGGCCTTGAACAGCACGGCCTTGCCCTCCATGACCGGCATGGCGGCCTCCGGGCCGATGTCGCCCAGGCCCAGCACGGCGGTGCCGTCGCTCACCACGGCCACGGTGCGGCCCTTAATGGTGTACTTGTAGGCATCGTGCTTGTCGGCGTGGATGCGGCGGCAGGGCTCGGCCACGCCGGGGGTGTAGGCCACGCTCAGCTCCTCACGACTGGTCACCGGCACCTTGGAGACAACCTCCAGCTTGCCGCGATGCTTTTCATGCAGCTCCAGAGCCATTTGATTATAATCCATCTCAACGCCTCCTTGTACCATATACCGACTGTTGCCCTGGGCCCTGACCCGGGTCAGCCAGTGCCTTTTTGATGCCCTCATTCTATCATAAATCGGCGGCACTGTCCCCCGCGGGCAGGGTGCTGACACAAAATCTACCGACAGTTCTTCTCCTATCCGGCACATCTGTTGTGTAATTATTTCACAATTATGTCGAAATGTTGCGGAATAAAATTATTTGTGTTATAGTGAGCGCCGTCCCTTTCGCGCGGGCTGTGCCGGCGCCATCAGCGGGACCCAAACCGCCCCAGGGCATGAGAGAAGGAGAGACATGAGAAAGTTCCTATCCGCAGTGCTGCTGACGATTCTGCTGCTGACCACCACCGCCGCGTTGGCCGAACAACCCAAGCCCTCCCTGACCGATGTACAGCTGGCCGTCAATGCCCGTTATGTCAACCTGGGCGAAATTCGCGTGACGGACATCAACGAGCTGATTCGCTTTATCGACACGCATCCCGGCCTATCACACGTGGACATGTTTGAAAGCCGCCTGAAGGCCGAGGAAATCGACCTGCTGGCCGAGCGCTATCCGGACATCAAATTTGGCTGGACCATCCGCCTGGTGGATGAGCACTATATCCGCACGGATGCCACCGCTTACGCCAACAACCACAACAAACGCTCCGAGCTGCACAAGAGTTCGGATTTCCGCCAGCTGAAGTACTGCACCGAGCTGCGCGCGCTGGACCTGGGCCACAACGCCATTGACGACATCAGCTTCATCGAGGATTTGACCGAACTGCGCGTCATCATTCTGGCCGGCAACTTTATCACCGATATTTCGCCGCTCAAAAAGCTGGAAAAGCTGGAGTACGCGGAACTGTTTAACAATTATATTGAAGATTATTCGCCGCTGAGCGGTCTGGAAAACCTCATTGACCTCAACATCTGCTTCAACCAGACGCAGGATTTTACCCCCCTGTACGGCCTCAAGGGGCTGGAGCGGCTGTGGGTGTACAACAGCAACAACCGCAATTCCAATGACCCGGTGAACCCCGAGCTGGTGGCCGACCTGCAGGCACAGCTGCCCCAGTGCCAGATTAACTCCACCAGTTACTCCACCGCAGGCGGCTGGCGCACGCATGAACGCTACTACGTGGTGTTCAACATGCTGCACGGCGCGGTTGCCTGGCTGCCCTGGCACGCCGAAGGCCTGGTGCCCAGGTACAATTGAGTTTCTGATTGAACAACACAAATTTTTTGTAAGAACCGCTTTCGGGCGGTTCCTTTCCTATTCTGATGCTTTCGAGCGCTCATCGCCCACATCCGGGGTATACTTCAGCGACTACAAATCATTGGAGGAAGCCATGAACCCCATCACCGGTGTAGAAATTGATTTGGTTGTCCGCGACAGCCTGGCCGCCCTGGCTCTGTACGAGCGCATCTTTGAGGTAGAGCGCATCGAGGTATCCAACTTCCCCAAGGGGACCAACGAGGCAGTGTTTTCCATCTATGGCGCGCGCATCCACCTGCTGGACGAGAACCCGGACTATGGCCTGACAGCACCACAGCCGGGACAGCCCCTGCCCTCCTGGCTCAACGTGCTGGTGCCCGATATCAAAGCGGCGTGGGACGCGGCCATTGAGGCCGGCTGCAATCAGATACAGCCCGTGACCGAGATGGCGCAGATGGGCGTATCAAACGCTGTCTTCAGTGACCCGGACGGTCATGTGTGGATGCTGCACCAGATTCACCGGGTGGTAAGCCACGCGGAGCGCGTACGCATCCTGGAAAAGGAATTCGGCCCCGCCGACACGCAGGCAGAGGCCGAAGAATAACCAATCGCCAGGAAACAGGCCGTATTAGAGCTTGGCCCGCTCGCGCAGCATGGTGATGCTCTGGGGCGGCGGCGCCTCAATGCCCTGGTTGTCAAAGGCCTGCTTAAGCCCCTCGGTGAGGTCGAAGGTGACCGTCCAGTAATCCGGCGTGCGGCACCACACGCGCAGCGTGAAGCTGAGCAGGCCGCCCTGCATGGCGCCCATGCGCGCCGCGGGTGCCGGGTCCGGCAGCACCAGGGGGTGAGCCAGGGCCGTGCGCTCCATCAGCGCCTTGGCCTGGGCGATATCGGTATCGTAGGCCAGCATGAAGGGGATGTCCACGCGGCGGGTTTCATAGGCCGAAAAGTTGGTGACCACGCCGTTTGACAGGCTACTGTTGGGCAGTATGATTTTCTTGCGGTCAAAGGTGGTCAGCTGCGTGTACATCACGTTCATGCTGGCCACCGTGCCCTCCACATCGCCCGCCTTGATATAATCGCCCACCCGGAAGGGGTGAAACAGCAGCAACATCAGCCCGCCGGCAAAATTGCCCAGGCTGCCCTGCAGCGCCAGGCCCACCGCCAGACCCACCGAGGACAGGATGGCGATAAAGCTGGTGCTGGGCACGCCCAAGGATGTGGCGATGCTGATGATTAAAATGGTGTGCAGCGTGATGGAGATCAGGCTGCTCAAAAAGCTGATGAGCCCCTGATCCAGCTTGCTCTTGGTGGTGTAGTGGTCAAACAGGCGCATGGCGCGCTTGATGATAAAGCGCCCCGCCAGCAGCAGCGCAAGCGCCCCTACGATGCTCAGCGCCATGTCGGCCGTGGCCTCCGAAAAAAACTTCTTGACGCCCTGGATGGCGCCGTTCACATACTCTTGCACTGGGGTCCTCCTACCACATTCATTGAAAAGGGATTGCCGCGGTACACGCCTTGGCAATCCATTTTGTTTTCGCGGGATGGGGTTACTGCTCCGATTTGCGCACCCGCCTGACAGGCAGTGGGGTGATGGGCTCCAGGATGGAAAGTACCTGCAGGCTCAGCGTCCGGTCGTCAATGTCCAACAGGTAGTGCGGCTTGGCCCCGGGGTAAGGCTCCGCCGTGTCGGCGGCAGCCATCAAATTCGCCAACTCCGGGCGCATTTTAACGAACACCGTGTTGTCGCACACCAGCAGCAAGGGCTTGTCGTTAACGTAGACCATGTATTCGCCGAACATCCTGCGGCTGCGCACGGCGCCGGCATCGGCAACCTGTGCCTCCACATAGGCGATATACGCCGCGTCGGTGGCCACTGGGCTACCTGGCGCCCTTGTCGTAGGGCACGCCGCTGGCGCGCGGGGCCTGGGATTTTCTGCTGGTGAAGGCCAGCACAATCAGTGTGGCGATGAAGGGAATCATCTTGTACACGTCGCTTGGGATGCCCAGGTCCTTGAGCACCGCGATGCCCGAATAGGCCGAGGCCACCGTCTTCATCAGGCCGAAGAAGAAGGCCGCGATGAGGATGCGCAGGGGCTTCCACTGGCCGAAGATGAGCACCGCCAGCGCCAGGAAGCCATAGCCCGACACCGTGGCGTTGAAGTTGGTGGAGGTGGGGATGACATACACCAGGCCGCCCAGCCCGGCCAGCGCGCCGGATATCAGCACGCCCGCGTAGCGCATGCGGTATACGTTGATGCCCACGCTGTCGGCCGCCTGGGGATGCTCGCCGCAGGCGCGCAGGCGCAGGCCAAAGCGCGTCTTGTACAGCACGAAGGCTGCCACGGCGAAGATGATGAGGCCGATGTAGGTGGTGATGTACGCGTTCTGGAACAGCAGCGGCCCCAGCACCGGGATATCCCCCAGCACCGGCACGCTGGCGATGCGGAAGGTGTTGTTGAACTCAATCTGTTGCACGCCGTTGGGCTGCACCATGCGCGCCAGGTAGATGGCGGCGGCGGGCGCAATCATGTTAAGCGCCGTGCCCGAGATGGTCTGGTCGCTGCGCAGGTTGATGGCGGCGTAGGCATGCAGCAGGGAAAACAGCATGCCGCTGCCCACCGCGATGAGGATGGCCAATATCAGCAGCCACTGGCCGCTCATGGTGTCCTGCATCTTGCTGATGAAGAAGATGGAGCAGAACGCGCCCGCCACCATGATGCCCTCCAGCGCGATGTTGACCACGCCGGAACGCTCGGAGAACATGCCGCCCAGGGCCACAATCAGCAGCGGGATGGAGAAGAACATCATCTGCTGCACCAGGAAAAAGATGGTATCCATCAGCGCTCCACCTCCTCTTTGACAGGCTCGGGTGCCGCGGCGTCCTTCTCCTTGCCGCGGCGGGCAACGCGCCTCATGATGTCGCGCACCAACAGCGAGAAGGCGCTGAAGTAGATGATGAGGCCGATGATGACGTCGATGATTTCCTTCATGTACTTGAGGGACTGCAGGTAACTGCCCCCCACCGTGATGTGGGCGATGAACAGGCCCGTGAAGATGATGCCGATGGGGTTGGACATGCCCAGCAGCGCCACCGCGATGCCGTTGAAGCCCTGGGCTGCCAGCACCTCGGCCACGTGAATGTGCATGCCGCTGGCCGGCGCCAGATACATCAGCGCCCCTGCCACACCGGCCAGGCCGCCCGCGATGGCCATGGAGGTGATGATGGCGCGGTTCTCGCTGATGCCTGCATAGCGGCTGGCATGGCGGTTGAAGCCGCAGGCCTTCAGCTCGTAGCCGAAGGTGGTGCGGCCCAGCAGGATATAAATCAGCAGCGCGAACCCGATGGCAACCAATATGCCCGCGTTGACGCTGGACGCGTCGTGGAAGCGGCCCTTGAGCATATAGAAGATGTTGTCAAGCCCGGCTTTGGGAATCACGGCGTTGTTGGCCACGTTGACCGTCTGGTTGCGCAAAGCGTCAAACAGGTGCGAATTCTTGACCAGGTAGTTGACGCCGTACATGCCGATGTAGTTGAGCATGATGGAACTGATGACCTCGTGCACGTTGAGCAGCGCCTTGAAGATGCCCACAATCATGCCCCAGACCATGCCGGCCAGCATGCCCATCAGCAGCGCCACCATCCAGTGCAGGGCGCCCGGCAGGAATGTCCACGTGACGCCCACATAGACAGATACAAAGCCGCCCACCATCAGCTGCCCGGAGGCGCCGATGTTGAACATGCCCGTCTTGAACGCGAAGCCGACCGACAGGCCGGTCATGATGATGGGCGTGGCGAAGTACAGCACCTGGCCCACGCCTTTCATGCCGTTGTTCCAGCCGCCAATCAAAATGGTGCCCAGGCCGCGCAGCGCGTTTTGCGGGTTGGATATCAGCAGAATCACAAACCCCGCCAGCAGACCCGCCACAATCGCCAGCAGCGAGGCGGAGGCGCTGGACAGGCTTTTTCTCACCTTATTCATGTCAGGCGTTCTCCTTCCTGCTGCCGGCCATGTAGAGGCCCAGCTCCTGCGCGGTGGCCTCCTTGCCGGCAAACTCGGCCACGATGCGGCCCTCAAAGATGACCAGAATGCGGTCTGCCAATTGGAATACCTCGTCCAGCTCCAGCGAGATGAGCAGCACCGCCTTGCCGCTGTCGCGCTCCTTAATCAATTGTTCGTGGATGTACATGGTGGCGCCCACATCCAGGCCGCGGGTGGGCTGCACAGCGATGAGCACCTCGGGCTTGATGTCAATCTCGCGGGCGATAATCGCCTTTTGCTGGTTGCCGCCCGACATGCTGCGGGACACCGTGTCCGGCCCCTGGGCCGAGCGGATGTCAAAGCGGGATATCAAATCTTCCGCGTGGGCGCGCACCCGGTCAAAGCGGATGAAGCCGTGCTGCTGCATCTCGGGCTTGTGGTAATCCTTCAGCGCCAGGTTTTGCTGCAAATCGTAGTCCAGCACCAGGCCGTACTTGTGCCTGTCCTCGGGGATGTGCCCCAGGCCCAGGTCGTTGCGGCGGCGGATGCTGTACTGCGTAATATCTTCCCCATTCATCAGCACCTGGCCAGATTGCAGGGGCATCAGCCCGGTCAGCGCGTAGACCAGCTCGCTCTGCCCGTTGCCGTCGATGCCCGCGATGCACACAATCTCGCCCTGGTGCACATCAAAGCTGACGCCGTCCACCGCCTTCTTATTGTGGCGGCCGGCCACGGACAGATCGCGCACCGACAGCGCGGCCTTGCCGGGGTTCACCTCTTGCTTGTCCAGCTCGAAGTTGATTTTGCGGCCCACCATCATCTCGGCCATCTGCTCCATCGAGGTGTCGGCCACCTGCACGGTGCCCACATAGGCGCCCTTGCGCAGCACCGTCACCCGGTCGGCCACGGCCTTGATTTCGGCCAGCTTGTGGGTGATGAACAGGATGCTCTTGCCCTCGGCGGCCAGGCCGCGCATGATGCCCATCAGCTCGTCAATCTCCTGCGGGGTGAGCACGGCGGTGGGCTCGTCAAAAATCAAAATCTGGTTATCCCGGTACAGCATCTTGAGGATTTCCACGCGCTGCTGCATGCCCACCGTGATGTCCTCGATGTGGGCATCCGGGTCGATGCTCAGGCCGTAGCGCTGGGATAGCTCCATCACCCGCTCGCGCGCCTGGTCCATCTTGAGCATCCCGTGCTCGGTGGTCTCCACGCCCAGCACAATGTTTTCCAGCACCGTGAAATTATGCACCAGCTTGAAGTGCTGGTGCACCATGCCGATGCCCAGGGCGTTGGCGTCGTTGGGGTTGCGCACCTGTACGGGCTTGCCGTCCTTGTGTATCTCCCCCCGGTCAGCCTGATAGAGGCCAAAGAGGATGCTCATCAGCGTGGATTTGCCGGCGCCGTTTTCGCCCAGCAGGGCGTGAATCTCTCCCCGCCGCAGTTGCAGCGTGATGTCATCATTGGCGCGGATGCCGGGAAAATCCTTGGTGATGTGGAGCATTTCGATGATATAGTCTTGCATCGGTCTCCCTTTATATGCGGGTTGTTCTGGACCGGGCGCTCGCAGATACTGTCAAAGCGATGGGATAAAGGTAAAAAGAGGGCTGCCCGCCCGGCGGACAGCCCTGTGAAGCGTGATTACTTAACTTCGGTTACCGTCATAGTGGTGACCGGAATCTCGCTGACACCGGTGATATCCACGTCCTTGAGCAGGGTGATTTCATGGGCCACCAGCTTGGCGAAGATGGCGTCATAATCAGCCTGGGTGAAGGTCTTGAACTGGGAGGTAGCCATGGGCAGGGACACGCCGTCGGAGGCCGCGTCCATCACCAGCGCTTCGCCGCCGGGGAACTTGCCGTCATAGTACTCGGTCAGGGTCTGGATAACGGAGGGGGCCAGGCCCTTGGTGGCGGAGGTGATGACCGTCTTGCTCTGGGATGACTGGTCCACGTCTACGCCGATGACCTTAGCGTCCGCGGCTTCCGCCGCCGCCATCACGCTGTTGCCCACGGCGCCGCCGCAGGCGAAGATGACTTCGATGCCGTCAGCATACCAGGAAGCCGCCAGGCTCTGCGCCTCGGGGGTGGCCTCAAAGCCGCCGGTGTAGTGGTAGTTCATCTGCAGGTCCTTAATGCCCAACTCGTTGGCCGCGTATTCCGCGCCCTGCACGAAGCCGTAGCCAAAGCGGATGACCGCGGGCACCGCCATGCCGCCCATGAAGCCCAGCTTGGTGTAGCCGTCCTTCACCGCCGCGTAGCCAGCCAGGAAACCGGCCTGCTCCTCAGCGTACACGATGCCAACAGCATTCTTCTCGGTGCGGTATTCGGGGCCGGTGGCCTTGCTCCAGTCGCCATCGTTGGGGTTGCCGTCGATGAGGATGAAACTGACGTCCGGATACATATCCTGGGCCTGGAAGATCGGCTGCTCAAACAGGAAGCCGGGGGTGACAACGACCTTGGCGCCGGCGTTGACCGCCTGCTCAATCATGTCCAGATACACTTCGGTGGACTGGGCAGTGGGCTGGTAGTAGTTGAAGGTCTTGCCGTTCTTCTCGGCATATTCGACGATGCCTTCCCAGGTGCCCTGGTTGAAGGACTTGTCATCGATGGTGCCGATATCGGTTACCATGGCGATTTCGTAGGTCTCCGACGCGAACACGCCAAAAGGCAGCGCCAGCGCGAGCACCAGCATCAGGGTCAGGAATTTCTTCATGGGGTTTCCTCCTATTAATTGTTCTGAACCAAAGTGGGGTTGTTATGGTTCATTATAGCAAAAGAGTATCCCCAGTTCAAGACTGCCTTAAACGATAGGGCTTGAAAATCGTTGACTTATCATATGAATCGGGCTATAATGCGCCTATTCTATGAAAGAAAGGGCGGTGCGGATCAAGTATGAAAAAAGCGAAGAAGGCTCTGTCCGCATGGCTCCCGGCATAGCGGATTATCCGGCCAGTGTGCCCATGGCGTCCGGGAGATAAATCGACCGGCGCTTTTTTTGCGCCCTGAAAGGGTATGATGACCACCTATCAAGGCATTGTTTGCGCGCAGCACCGCGGCGCTTTTCGCGTGTGGCTACCGCAGGAAAACCTGGACCTCTCCGCCGCCCCCTCGGGCGGCCTGCGAAGACTGCTCGAACAACAGCAGACCGCGCTGGTTACCGGCGACCGGGTCGCCCTGGACCGGGCGACCGACACGGGCGGCGCGGCGCGCATTGTTTCGATGGCGCCCCGCACCAGCGTGCTCAGCCGCGTGGAGGCCGGGCACAGGGGCAAGCCCCAGCCGATGGTCGCCAATGTGGACATGGCGCTGATCTGCACCTCCTTGAACGACGAATTCAACCCAAAGCGCCTGGACCGGTACCTGGCGATGAGCGACGGCGCGGGCATGCCCGCCGTGTTGCTGCTCACCAAGGCCGACCTGGCCCCCGAGCCCGAAAAATGGCTGGCGCCCCTGCGGGCGCTGCGCCCGCCCAGGGCGATGATTATCGTTTCTGCCCACACCGGCCAGGGCATCGATGCGCTGCGCAGCCTGCTGCATGGCCAGCGGGCCGTGCTGCTGGGCTCGTCGGGCGTGGGCAAATCCTCCCTCATCAACGCGCTGCTGGATGAGCAGCGCCTG
>ENA-UOOH01001754-UOOH01001754.1-fermentation-metagenome-genome-assembly--contig:-NODE-1754-length-20298-cov-72.068616_pt1 | contig 20298 bp, 15 predicted proteins | sample MGYA00245778_ERZ724025 | MGnify/ENA primary metagenome ERZ724025 (study PRJEB28704, sample SAMN03018313) | fermentation metagenome | biome: anthropogenic terrestrial biome; feature: soil... | reverse complement strand
CTCTTTCATACAAATCTTTGCCCCAACGAGGGGGAGGGGGATAAGTTTGCGTGGTGACTGAACAGTCACCATTTTCTGGAATTTTACAAATCTATTAACCAAAGTTCAAAATCCTGGCTGATAGCGGGGAGCTCATAGGAGGTGGCATTCCGCCTGCCAGTTAGCACGATTTCCGAGTTTGTAGGAGGTTTAGCTTAACCCCACATTTTTATGTCAACATAGAATATAATCATATAAATTTACTCGTACAAATAAAATATTCAATCGGGAGGAGCCTATGCGTTCTCGAATTATCACTATTCTACTGATTCTTTCAATAAGTTTGGCAGCTTGCACCAAACCATCCACTCCTGTTGAAACCCCTGCCACTGAACCTACCGACGTCGTAATTATTGACATACCGACAGAGGATACTGCAAAAAACGCTGTAAAAAGCATCGAAGAAGCGAAAAGCGCTACAATCCAGATAGAAGCCCAGGGTTCTTTTGTGGACCCTGAATTTGGTGAACTTCTGAACACTGCTGGTCGCGGTTCAGGGTTCATCATTGATCCCAGCGGCATTGCCGTTACTAATAATCACGTCGTTACCGGTTCTGCGCTCATCAAAGTTTGGGTGGGCGGAGATACCAAACCCCTGAATGCCAGAATTCTTGGTGTTTCGGAATGTTGGGACCTCGCCGTCATTGATATTGAAGGCGATGGTTTCCCCTATTTTGAGTGGTACGAAGGCAACACAGACCCGGGTCTCGAAGTCTTTTCGGCTGGTTTTCCTCTGGGAGATCCCGAATACACACTGACGAAAGGTATTGTTTCAAAAGCGAATGCCAACGGCGAAACCAGTTGGGCTTCCGTGGATGCGGTAATTGAGCATGACGCTCGAATTCGAGGCGGAAATTCTGGCGGACCGCTGCTTTCAGCTGATGGCAAGGTTATCGGCGTCAACTATGCCGGATCTGACCAGTACGACACTAATTTTGCAATCAAGGGAGCCATGGCGCAAGCTGTGATCAGCAAACTCGAATCAGGCGTCGATTTCGAGTCCATCGGGGTGAACGGTACGGCAGTTTCCAATGAAGATGGAAGCATCACCGGCATCTGGGTCGCGAGTGTGAAGTCTGGCTCACCTGCCGATAAAACCGGCATCAAAGGCGGCGATATTATCACCAAGCTGGAAGGTTTGGTATTAGCCACCGACGGCACTATGTCATCCTATTGTGATATTTTGCGCACTCGTTCCGCAAGCGACACATACTCTATAGAAATCCTGCGGTTTGCCACCGAAGAAATGCTGGAAGGTCAGATCAACGGGCGCACGCTCGAGCAAACTTTCTCTTTCGCGCAGCAGATTTCTGAACAATCCGACGTTACTCTCGAGGACAGCCCTGCGGCACCCTCAGGTAGCTATGTTACCATTCAGGATGACGAAGGCGCGATCCAGGTCGATGTCCCTGCCGGGTGGACACAGGTGGATGGCAGTGTCTGGGCTGATGAAACCACCGTTTATGGCGCTTCCATCACTGCCGCGGCGGATATCGAAGGCTTTAACTATGGCTATTACGAACCAGGCATTTTCTATGCAGCCTCTGACGAGATTGCTCAATTCGGTGGTTACGTACAGCTTTTGGATATCTACCGCGAGAGTTATATGGCAGATTGTGAACTGATCGATCGCTATGATTATGAGGATAGCGCTTTTGAAGGTAAGTATGACCTGTTCTCAAATTGTCTCGGCGAGGATAACGTGTTGTTTATCCTTTCAGCCCGCCCAATTAACAACCCAACTGCGTATTTGGTTTTGCTGATGGTCAACATGATCTCAGATTCGGACTTTGAGGCCCTGGATCAGATTTTGGCGACTTTTGATGTGGTTGGCTTTCTGCCATAAAACAACTCGATAAGTAATGAAAAAGAACTGGCGATTAAAAAAGCCAGTTCTTTTTGTTTCATCTTTGATTTTTGTTTCGTTTGTTTATGAATGTCCATCTTGTTTTTTTTGATAGGTCAGGGCGGCAATGCGACAATTGCTCTTTCGCTTCCGCTCAATAGTTCCTTCATTTACCCGCAAAAATATGCTGTGAAATTGCAGTATTTCATAATTAATTTCGTGGGTCTCGGTGAAGTGGTAAAGTTATCGGCTGGTTTCGATGTCCATGCCGGGGATTTTGGTTTTGCGTTCGAGGAATTTGAGCAGTGCATCCAGGGCGAAGACCATCACCAGGTAAACAAGCGCTACTGCCAGGTAGACGCCCACAAAATCAAAGGTCGCGGTGGCGGCGCGCTTGCCTTCTGCCATCAGGTCTTGTACGGCGATCAAAAAAACGACAGCAGTAGTCTTCAGAAGTGAAATGGGCTCATTAGACCAGCTTGGCAGCGCCAGCCTTAACGCCTGCGGGAGTATGACGTAACGAATGGTCTGCCACTTGGAAAGCCCAATCGACCTGCCGGCTTGCATCTGGGCGGCACCGATTGCATTGATCGATCCGCGCAGATATTCCGCCTGGTAAGCAGCGCTATTGAGTCCCAGAGCCAGGTAGGCTGCCATGTTCTGTGAGAATGCGATCCCTATCTCGGGCAGGCCGTAATAAATAATAAACAATTGCACCAACAACGGCGTGCCGCGGAAGACCGCGATGTAAGCCCCAGCCACTTGCTGCAACCATTTGGGTCCAAAACAGCGGGCGAGAGCCAGGAGTAAACCCAGCACAAAACCGATCGCCAACCCTATCGCTGTCAGCTCAAGCGTCACTCCTGCCCCATGCAGGAAGTTCTTGCCAAAGCGTTCGAAATAACCCAACCAGGTCAGCATTAATCAGCTTCCTTTTCTTTCTTTCCGTAAAGCTCAGTGATTTTCCATAAAAATTCACGTGTGCGTGGGAACTTGGGATGGTTGAACATCTCATTTGGCGAGCCTTGTTCAACAATGTAGCCCTTCTCCATGAAGACGATCCGGTCGGCAACTTCGCGTGCGAAGCCCATCTCATGGGTGACCACCAGCATGGTCATACCTTCCAAAGCAAGCTGACGCATCACTTCCAAAACCTCGCCAATCAATTCTGGATCCAGCGCGGAGGTGGGCTCGTCAAAGAGCATGATGCGCGGGTCCATCGCCAACGCCCTGGCAATGCCCACGCGCTGCTGCTGCCCACCCGAGAGCTGTCCGGGGTAATGATCTGCCCGGTCTGCCAGCCCCACACGAGCCAACTCGTGCATGGCTTTTTCAGTAGCTTCCTTATCGGACATTTTCTTGACCTTGTCGAGACCCAGTTTGACATTGCCAAGTGCAGTCAGGTGGTTGAAAAGCAAAAAATTCTGAAACACCATACCAATATGCTGGCGCACCTTATCTTCATCTGTACCCCTGGCTGTGATTTCCTTGTTGTCCAGCCAGATCTGACCATCGTCAGGACGGGTTAGCAGGTTAATGCAGCGTAAAAGCGTGCTTTTTCCGGTGCCGCTCGGACCGATGATCACGATGGTGTCACCTTCGTTCACGGTCAGGTCGAGATTCTGAAAAATGACATTCTCACCGTATTTTTTGGTCAGGTTCTTGATAGTCAGGATGGGTTCGGGCATGACAAAACCTCCACGAGCTATGGATTGGATGGAATGGTTAGTTTCTTTTCAAGCATTGCCAGCAGGCGAGTGGTGCCAAAAACCAGCAAAAAATAAATCACTGCTGCACTCAGGTAAGCCAGCAGATAACGCTGAGAGCTGGCACCGATCAGTTGTGCCCGCCGTAAAATCTCAGGAACTCCCAGGGCATAAACCAATGAGGAGTCCTTGATCACGATCGCGGCTTCGTTCGACCAGGGTGGAATTGCCAATCTGACTGCCTGGGGCAGTACCACGTAGCGGATAGCTTGCAGGCGACTTAGGCCAATTGCACGAGCTGCCATCAACTGGTCACCACTGACCGAAAGCAAAGCACCGCGTACGATTTCCATCTGGTAAGCGCTGCTGACGATCCCCAATGAGAGCGACCCAGCCCAGAAAGCTGATAGATTGATCCCTTTTGTGACTGCAAAATAGAGGATAAACAGCAAAACCAGGGGGGGGATGCCGCGGAAAACGGTACTGTAGAGGTTCATTACCCTTGCAGCGGCTTTCCCGCCATAAACATAAAGCAGCGCTAAAATAGTCCCAATCAGAAGCCCTGAGGGCAATGCGACCAATGTCACACCGACGGTGTAGACCGTCCCTGAGGCAATGTAAGAGATAAATTGACCAAAATCCAAAGACTGCTCCAGTTATCCAGGGGCTGCTTTAGGTGCAGCCCCTGGGGATTGCAAAAATGAGTTTTTTTGCTTCGATTGTTATTCGCTAAAGTACTTTACAGCCAGTTGATCGATGAAGCCTTCATCCTGCAGTTCTTTGATGATGCGATCGACTTCGGTTTTTAGTGCCGTGTCGCCATCTGGCAAAACAATGTTGATCGGACCGGTGGAGAGTTCGCCATGATAAACCACTGTCAAATCGGGATTCTGGGCAACCAACGCCTGCACCGGCACATAATCTGCCATCAGCACCTCGATACGTCCGTTGGCAAGATCCAGTGCTGCCTGGTCTACACGTTCATAGCGCGAGAGGTTGGCTTCAGGGAGCAAACCGGGGGTAACCAGGTTGTCGGTCAGCCAGCTGTCCTGGACAGTACCAGATTGCACGCCGACCTTGTAGTTGGCGACATCTTCAGGTTTGACAACCGAACCGGTAAAGGTGCTGTTGACCACGAAAGCATCTTCAGTGGTGTAATATGCTGTAGAGAAGTCGACTGTCTTGTCGCGTTCCTCATCGTAGTTGAAACAGGAAATGGACATATCCAGCTTGCCGGAATCAACCGCAGCCACGAGGCTGTCGAAGGGCATATCCACCCACTCGAGCTCAACGCCCATACGTTTGGCTATCTCGGTCATCAGGTCAATATCGAATCCGGTTTTGTTGCCAGCTTCATCGAGAAATTCGTAAGGGGGATAATCGGCTGAAGTGCCAACAACCACTTTTTTCGCTTCATTGATCTTATCCAGCACAGACTTGGGTTCAGACGAACAACCAACCAACATGGAAGCCACCAAGACCAGGGCTACCACCAACAGAAAATATTTTTTCATTTATCCTCCAGTAAAGGAATAGGTTAATGGGTGATTATTTTCATTATAAAACAAAAACGTAGAGAATACGGGATTTTGCTGCATTTGCGAATCACAAAAATTGAAACTTGAACAAAATGGACAAGTTTTTAAGAGATTTGATTAGAAAGTGTCTTTCCCTAATCGGTCTTTTTGAAAAAAATTGTCTCCCGGTTGCTTATGCTCCACTTCTCTGAAGGTTCGAGAGAATACCGAGGATCACCGGGATATCCATCCCAGCATGGAAAAGGATCGATCCCCAGATGCTGTCGGTTTTTTGCATCAGGTATCCCCAGATGAACGCCAATAAAGTTAGAACAATCAGAAAGCCGAGTTGATCGGAGGTGTAATTGACACCTTGATGTACCAGCGTGAATACGAATACGACCAAAGCATTCGAAAGGAACTTGCCAAAGAATGGTTCTAACTTACGCAGGAACAATCCCCGGAATAACAATTCTTCTTGGGCAGCGTTTGCCAGGGCAAAGATCAACACCCAGGGAAGCCAGGCGATGATCCTCTCCGGGCTAAGGTTTTGACCTTTGAATAAAAAGCCAGCCATCCAGGGGGAGGCTGCTGCGGACAGGAAGAAAGCAGTCCCGCCTATGAGTAAACCCAATTTCAGGTTGCCTTTTTGGATATAGATCGAGTCCAGGCTACTGCCAGTAAGAAGAGTGAGGGTGATGACGGTGCTGACAACAATGAAAGACTCGTTCAACTTGAGCAGAGCCATTCCCATGGGTGATTGGCTGTTCAGCCCCAAATAATCCAAAAGGTAAATTGCGAAGACCCAATCCAGTGAGATCGCTACAGCCATTATCAACAATCCGAGCAGCAGTGACCGGTACGGTTTGAGGTGCTTGTTCCTGCCAGCAAGCCAGACCAAAGCCAATAGACTGGCAGTCACTGCAATCCTTCCCAGGTAATCAGCTGATCTATCCAGCATTGGTCTTAGCGGGCTGAAAACGATATAGAGCAGCAAGCCCAACGCCACAAACGTGAATGCCAAGGCAATCCGCCCGCCCCATTTTTTGAGCGATAACCGATGATTATCCATATACCTCCCTCTCAAACTGTCATCAGGTGTGATGGCGGTTTTGGCTTCTGCATCGCACCTGGTGTGGTGGAGATGCCAATTTATCGAACAGTGGTTGAACTTGGAATATCCGTAATTCAATTATTTATTAGTGGATAATAGAATCATACACCTTTTTGAAGAACATCCAAAATTCCTCTCCCTAGTCTTCCCCTCAACCAAGGGCGAAACTAATAGAATTCTATGCCAGTGATACTGTAAAATGAGTTTTATACTTTAAACCATGAACACGCGAATTAGTGATATACTTCGGCAGTTCTCAAGCGAGAACTTTTATTTTGGGTGTACGTTTTGGACGTTCTACGACTGGTTGATGCCAGCCTTTTGGAAGAGCTCAGCCGCAAGGCAAAGCTCAGTAAGAAAAATTACAGAATAATCAAGGCTTCCCCTGAGTAAATATCGATAAGACAGGTTGATTCATGGCAAACATTTGCCTTCAATTGCGCCTGCCTGGCACATAGAAAGAGGAGTTTTGATGACTTTACAATTTGAAGATTTTAACCTGCGCCCAGAACTGGTGCAGGCGATCAACGAGCTGGGTTATACTCAGCCCACCCCGATCCAGGCCGGGATCATCCCCCTGATGCAAAGCGGATACGATGTCACCGGGCAAGCTCAAACCGGCACCGGTAAAACAGCTGCCTACGCCCTGCCAATCCTGAATCATATCGACCCTGACCAACGCCTCCCACAGGCATTGGTGGTTGCCCCTACCCGTGAATTAGCACTGCAAGTGACCGATATGTTCCAAAGCCTTGGTCAGTTTATGGATGTACATGTCCTCACGGTTTATGGCGGCACATCTTACACTCAACAACTAAACCAGCTTCGCCGTGGTGTGCAGATTGTGGTTGGTACACCCGGACGCATCCTGGACCTGGTCAAACGTGGACGCCTGGAATTGGGCGGAGTGCGCACGGTCGTCCTGGACGAAGCCGACGAGATGCTCTCCATGGGCTTTGTCGAGGATATGGAAGCCATTTTGGCTGTCACACCCGAAGATCGCCAGACCACTCTTTTCTCAGCTACTTTGCCGCCTCGAATTCGTGAATTGGCCCGCAAATACCTGCACGATCCCAAAACGATCTCCATTCAGCCTGAACAGGTGACGGTAGCAGCAACCGAACAACGCGTTTATTATGTTAATGAATTTGACAAGCTGGCTGTACTCACCCGCTTGTTTGAGATGGAAGAGATCACTTCAGCCCTTATCTTCACCCGCACCCGCATTCGCACCGGTGAGCTGGTCACTGAGCTCAATCAGCGCGGCTACCCTTCCGAAGCGCTTTCTGGCGACCTCAGCCAGGATGCCCGCGAACATACTATGGCACGCTTTAGATCAGGTCAGATCAAGGTACTGGTGGCCACCGATGTCGCTGCCCGCGGTTTGGATGTGGAGGGAATTACCCATGTCTTCAACTACGACCTGCCCGAAGAAACAGAAACCTTTGTTCATCGCATTGGCCGGACTGGTCGTGCAGGGAGAACGGGTATCGCCATTACGCTTGCCAGACCTTCCGAGAGACGCCAGGTACGCCAGATAGAACAATTCACCCACCAGGAGATGACCGAAGGTGTGATCCCGACTGTTGAGGATATTCAGGGCAAACGTGTTGATAGCCTGATTGACAAAGTAGAAACCTGGCTCAAAAGAGGCCGCGCTAAAGAGGAACGCGCCCTGGTCGAGACAATGATCGCTGCCGGGTATGACCCCGTTGATATCGCCGCAGCTGCCCTCAAAGTTGCCCGCGCAGAAGAGAAGCAGCGCCCGATCCCCCAGATCAGCCCCCTGCCGGAGAAAGCCGTACGCCCGGAGCGACGTCCCCGTACAGAGCATAGTGATCGAGACCGGTCGAAAGGTCGAAACAGGCATGAACCTGCCGGACAAGGCAAACCCCGGGCAAGCGTCCGCGGTAAAAAGAGTGATGAGGAAGGCATGATACGACTGGAAATGGGGCTCGGCAAGGTGGATGGTCTGCGCCCATCGGATGTGGTCGCCTCGATCGCCGGCACTGCTGGCATTCCCGGCTCCTCCCTGGGCAGGATCTATATCCAAAATCACCGCACGACGGTCGATGTTTCGGAAGAGGTTCTGGACCGGGTGATCTCGACTAACAACAAATACAAAGTACGCAACCAGACCTTCACCCTCACCAAGGGATAAAAAAACTGTCATTTCGCAGAGAGTATAGCCAGGGCAAATCACCCCCGGCTATTTTTTGTTAAATCGATTATTTAATAGCCGAACTTTGCTCTCAAGTGAAGTTTCAGTTTAATAAATCAAAAGCTACTTGTATAGATGCAAATAAAGTACTATTATTTATTTATCCATTTATTTGCTTTCATCCTCAATTGAATAGACGATTAGGCTCCGGTATATTCAGATACCAATTTGTATTGTTCACATAAGTAAAAAAAGGAGTTTCTAATGAAAATCACCAGTTTTCTCAAAGGCGGTTTGGTCGCCGTTCTTTCTTTCATGTTGTTATCAGGGATTGCTTTTGGGCAGACTCCTGAAGTCACTCCATTGGGCACCGGCTTTACTTACCAGGGGCAGTTGAAGAGCGAGGGAATCCCTTATAACGGTATCTGCGATTTCCAGTTCGGGCTATATGATGCCGCCACCATGGGGACTGCAGTGGGCGAGACAACCCTAACTACTGTGACTGTGTCTGAAGGCTTGTTCACCGTTAGCTTAGATTTTGGAAGTGGCAAATTTACCGGCGATAACCGCTGGCTGGAGATCTGGGTACGCTGTCCGGCTGGTGCCGGGAACTACCAGCAGTTATTACCTCGTCAGCCACTCACTGCTGCACCTTATGCACTTTATGCACCCTATGCAGGAGAATCTGTCTCGGCTAATACAGTACCTTGGTCAGGACTTAGCGATGTACCCGCTGGATTTGCTGATGGTGTGGATAATGACACAACCTATGGAGCGGGAACTGGTCTCAATTTGACTGGCACAACCTTTTCCGTAAATTTAGCAACTGTACAATCCAGGGTAACCGGTGCTTGCGGCACTGGCTCAGCCATCAGCTCGGTCAATGCTGATGGAACCGTTACCTGTGAACCTGTGGGCAATATTGGTTGGTCACTTACTGGTAATGCTGGAACAACCCCGGGCATGAACTTCATAGGTACCACCGATAACAAAGCTTTTGAAATCAAAGTCAACAACCAGCGAGTTCTCCGACTTGAACCCAACGACACAAGTCCTAATCTGGTCGGAGGTCACGCAGGTAATTGGGTCAGCAGTGATATTTATGGCGGAACGATCAGTGGTGGTGGAGGTGCCTCAGCTCTAAACCGAGTGACGAATCATTTCGGCACAATCGGTGGAGGTAATAGCAATGCGGTGTCCGGTTATGAATCGACGATATCTGGTGGTAGTTCTAATACAGCCAGTGGAGACGAGTCAACTATTAGTGGTGGATTTACAAATACAGCCACTGGCATTTATTCCACAGTCAGCGGAGGTATAGCAAATAACAGTAGCAGTCTTCAATCGACGATAAGCGGTGGATTTAATAATACAGCTAATGGAACTGCATCAACTATAAGTGGAGGGTCTGGTAATACTGTCAATGGAGCTGGGTCAAATATTGGGGGAGGACAATACAACGAAGCCAATGGGCAGTATTCCGTAATTGCCGGGGGAGGACCCACCGACCCGGCTGATCCGGCATCAAGCAACAAAACCTTTGACAATTACTGTACCATCGGAGGCGGAGGTGGCAACCAGGCTGGTAATAATGATGATGACCCAGCAATTGGCACCTTTGCAACGGTCACTGGTGGGATTGCCAATATCGCCAGTGGTACATACTCCACAGTTGGTGGCGGGTCCTATAATACTGCTTCTGGGACCTACTCTGTTGTCCTCGGAGGTCATGCCAATTCAGCTACTGGTGATCTCAGTTTGGCTGCCGGTAACCATGCAATTGCTTCAAACCAGGGCAGTTTCGTTTGGGCAGATTCACAAGATTCATATTTCTTATCCACATCACCCAATACGTTCAACATTCGCGCGAAAAATGGTGTTTATATTAATGCTGATTCCAATTACCCGTTATTACCGGGAATGCTTGTATACAACAATTCTGCAGGGAGCGCGGCTGGTGAAGGAACCAGCATATTAGGCATATCCAACAGTGATTTTGGAGGAGGTGTTGCAGGATGGAATTGGAATGCTGGCGCAGGAGTTGGCGCATGGAGTTATTTGGGAAACTTGATAGAAGCATACTCGGGCGATTATCCCACAGGAATTTTGCGTTTCTATGTCGATAAAGAGGGAAACGTGCATTATGACGGAAGTATGATGCCATTCGTAGAGATCCAATCTCCTGTAGATGGTAAAACCTCTCATGTTTCTCTCTATGGTATCTCCGCTGCTGAAGCCTGGTACGAGGATTTGGGAACGGCGATGCTGATCAATGGAAAGGTGATCGTCGATATTGATCCTCTCTTTGGTCAGACAGTATCTTTAGTAGAAGATTACCAGGTGCAGGTGACCGCCGTCTGCAATGAAGCTGTGCTTTTGTTTATTACCGAAAAAACTCCTACATCATTTACAGTACAAGGCGTCAGCCTGGATGGAAAGCCATCCAGTTGTGGCTTTGATTACCGCATCTCAGCCAAACCCCTCGGTTCTGAAGAATTACGCCTGGAGTCCATTGAAATCCCTGAACCGATCATCACCGAAAGGGAAACACCATGAAAGAACACGTGAAACATGGATTGCGAATAGTCTTAATGTTGGCAATGCTGCTGTTGATTACCTTGACCGTACTGGCTCAATCTGGCGGAGGCTATGACCTAAACTGGAACACGACCGATGGCGGTGGTGGATTAAGCAGCGGCGGAGTTTATAGCATGAATGGCACTGCCGGGCAACCAGAAGCTGGTGTTTTGTCGGGAGGGAAATATAGACTATATGGTGGCTTCTGGCTTGTTGGAGAATCAGCCACACCATCAGAAGGGGATCTCTTCCTGCCGTTGATTGTTAAATAACTTAACAGAGTTCTCTCATGATCAGGAGAACATGAGAGAACTTTGATAATGAACCTACTCGAACGACGACGTAGGGCAGGTTGTGCAATTAAGCCTGCCTTCACGAACCTGCTATAGTCTTCCCCAATCTTTTTGTCTTTTCTTTTGAAACCGGCTACGATTGCTTATTCCTCTTCACCTGCGGCTTCGACTTTCGCCTCTGCCTTTTCGATCTGCTCCTGGTCCTTCTCGGTCAGATTAAACTTCAATACTACCGGGAAAATTGCCAGCAGTGAAGCCCCGAAGGAGATCCAAAACGGCGTAGTTGGCGAAACCTTTTCGTAGAGTTTCGCACCAATTGCCGGGGCAGGCAGTGAAAAAAGCCCCAAACCAGAGTGTACCAACCCAAAGCCTGTTCCCCGCAACCTTTGTGGCAAAACCTTGCTGAGCAGTGATTGATACGCCGGACTCATTAGGCTAAAACCCATTCCAAGCAGGAAGTAAGTTAATGCGTAACCGTAGAACGACCCAGCTTTAATAAAGATAAAGGAAGCAATTGACTGCAGAACAAAACCAAGCGCGATCGCCAGCCGCTCACCACGTTTATCGGCCAGGTGACCGGCCGGATATGACGTGATCATCATCGCGATCCCCATGATGGAAGTCAGCAAACCGATCTGCTGGGCATTCATATTGGCGATTCCTTCAAGATAGACCGGTACCAGGCTGTTTATTAACGAGGATGAGATATCCCTGATACCATCAGTGACAACGATCCAGGACATGACACCACCGGCAATAACCAGCCCGAAAATTGCAGTCATATTTACCTTCAGGGCTTTCAACTGGAGACGGGGTTTCTTGCCGTCTTCTGCACCGGGGTGTTTTGCCTTGCTTGCCATCTGTACCCTGATAACAGTGGCCACTGTGTAAATGGAAGCGGCAACGATCAACATGGTTTTAAATCCATAGCGGTCTACTAAAAAGCCACCAAAAGGGGGTCCAACAATCGCCACGATCGTATAAAAGGTATCCACAAGCCCATAAACCTTGGCACGGTTATCTTCCCGGGATTCCTCGGCGATAAATGCGCCAAAACTGGGACCCACGAGTGAACGCGTGATCGCATTCAAGCCTTCCCCCAGAAATACCCAACCCCAGGTTGGCGCCAAGATCAGGGCGATGTACGAAACTACCCCGGAAACACTGCCCGCAGCAATACTCTTGAGTCGTCCGAGGCTGTCAGATAACCAACCACCTAATATTTGCAGTACCAGGGGAACAATCTGGGAAATAGTGAAGAAAAGCCCGATCTGGGCAACATCCGCCCCCAACGATTTTAGGTAAAGCGGTAAAAACCCGCCATACATCGCGCCGGCTACATTTGCTAAAATCATCGTCACCAGGAACAAGCGCATTACGGGAGTGAGAAGCGGAGTTTTAGAACTAGTTTGTTCGTTTGATATCATGAAACTAATTCTAAGGGAAAGACTCTGATGTTTGTTCTAAATTCACAGATTATCTAAACCAGCACCTGCAAATGAACTATCAAAGTATCATTTTACGACTTCTATAAAATGTAAATAATAAAATAACCAACTTGATTCGCGACCTGCCATAACTCATTAAACCGATTCCTCCAGAAAAGCGGACAAAAATCACCACATAAAATTTTAGGATAATATTAATTGAACGATTAGTGAGAATGTTGTCAGTAACATTCATTATCTATTGACATCCGTATCGCAATTTGCTATTCTAAACATGTCAATATTGATATCAAGATAAATGAAAAGCAGAGGAGAACATATGCGGACTGTCATAACCCCAATTTTCACCATTCGCCCTTTTGAACGCGGTATCCAGGAAACTCTGGGGAGGTACACACGCTTTGTTTTGCCTGGTCTGGGTCTGCAATGGCCTTTCGCGCAGCTTGTGCGAGTTCGAGACATCCGTGAGCATACCATTGACATCATGCCCCAGTCAGTCATTACTAAAGACAATGTAGAGATCTCAGTTGACGGTGTCATGTGGGTGCGACCCTCGACTGATGAAGATTCCATCAAGCGCACTTTCTATAATATCGACGATTGGAAGCGCGCCATCATTCAATTGGCGATGACCAACCTGCGCCAGGAGTTTGGCGATCTCACCCTGGACGAAAGTCTGGTTGCCAGGGAAACAATTGCCACCAATCTCACGGGCGTTTTAAGCACTCACGCACAGGAATGGGGCTTGACAGTCAGCAAGATCGAGATCCGCCTGATCGATCCGCCAGAAGATATCAAAAAAGCCATGCACAAACAAAAAACCGCAGAACAGGAAAGGCGCTCGATGCGTCTCTTGGCAACAGGTGAGTTCGAGGCAGCCGAACAGCAAAAGCTGGCGGCAATTCAACGCGCCGAGGGCGAGCGCGAAGCTGCCATCAAGATAGCCGAAGGACAGGCAGAGGCGATCAGGCTGGTGAATGAGTCGGCTGAAAAGTACTTTGTCGGTAATGCCCAGGTGCTGAAGCAAATTGAGATGGTTGAAACCTCAATGAAGGATAATGCCAAGGTTATCGTGACCGATAAAGGCATAACCCCCACACTTTTCCTGGGCGAATTGCCTGTAGTTGAAACAAAAAAGAAATAATGTTAGCATGACATTTATTAGTTCAGGGGTTGGTTTTCACACCATCCTGTTTAACCGCATCCGACAAAAAAACCCTTCCAAAAAATCAGGAAGGGTTTTTAAATCTACATTTGAAAGGTATTTATACTTTCGGGCTTTCGCCACCTTCGGCTTCATGTTTGGTCGCCAGAGACTGGAGGATTTCCTGCTTCATCTTTTCGATTTCTTCAGAATTCTCGCGAGAAGCAACCTTGTTGGTTTCCAGACCCAGTTTGTCCGAGAGCAAAAGGGTCAACAGACCTTCCATAATGCTGCTGCCGGTTGCTCCGCCTTCGTTTTGGCCGCCGTTCACCACTACTCTTGGCACCACATCGACACGAGATTGCTGTACAGCCTCGGCGAAGCGGTTCATCACCTGCTGGGTCACCTGGTATTGCGGACCGCCATAAGCCGCCACTTGTTCTTCGGTGGCGATAGCCTGGGCGATACCAGTGCGGGCGATCTTTTCAGCCTCTGCCTCCGCCAGCGCCCTGATCTGGGCAGCCTGCTGCAAAGCCTTCATGTAGTCAGCCTTACCCTGGTTGGAAAGTACTGTAATGCTCAATTCAGATTCGGTAATATTACGCTGTTGTTCGGTACGAGCCTGTACTTCACGCAGTTCGCGCTCCTTGGCGGCAGCTTCCTGCTGACGCTGGAAGGTTTCGATCTGTTCGACAGCAATCTGGCGGGAGCGCAGTTGGTTCAAAATTACTTCCATGTTCTTATCAGCACCAACTGTCGTGGGCGTACCGATCAGTACCTCTTCCAGCTCCAGGTTGTAATGCAGGAATTTTGCCTTCATTTCCTGGCTGGAGAGATCCTGGATCTCGTTACGATCATGGATCAGTTGAATGAGCGTACGAGTCTGCCCAATATTTTTGAAATAGGCTGAAACCATCGGGTCGAGCGTCTGTTCAACCAACTTTTTAACATCGCCAAAGCGCTGCACCACTAAAGGTGCCTTCTGGTAATCGATGTGGATCACCACCGAAAGCGGCAGGGAAGGCTCAAAAGCGTCTTTGGTGATCAGCGACACTTCCGATAGGTTCTCATCCAGGTTGTGCGAGCCAACCTCGGATTTGATCCATTTCAAAATGATGTTGGTAGTCGGCACTGCCACAACCTTGCCGGCGTAAGTGTTAAAAGCATACTTGCCAGGAAGCAGCGGCACATTCCAGACGCCCCGGCTGCCGACGCTGACCAATTCGCCGTGGCGATATTCTGTTCCGGAAAGATCCTCGCTGACCCTGCCGGTATACGATACCACCACGCCCACAAAACCGACTTCAATGATGGTTTTTGGGATCAGTTCCACCGTCGCAAACAGGCGGTTGAGATAATAAGTGCCTTCAACCAACACCTGCAGCTGGCGACCACGCAGACCTTTTGCTGCGATAAAGCGGTCAGGCATCTGGAAGTTGTTATGATAGGTCAATTCGTCATTTTGGTCCTGCCCGACAAGGGGAGCAATGATCTCACCATATGGCAATGAAAGCCCATCGTGAATGGTGACAATGCCGATCTGATCATCAGAATCTTTGATTACCACAGGCGTAAAACCCTTACGGCTGTTGATCACTGCTGTCATCGATTCGATCGCCGACTGGTCGTCCTTGCTCAACGAAAGGAAGTGCACGCGCTCCTCAGTGATGACCACAAACTGTGCCAGGTTGATGGCATAAGTACCTTCACGCAGGATCTGGCGCTGCGGTCCACGCTGACCGCCATTGGTCAGAAAATGGGTGACATCCTGGAAGTTATTCGCCGTGGTATTACTGGCTAAAACCTGCATTGCGGAAAGCGGCTGACCATCGCGGGCGAAAACATAGCCGATCTTACCCTGCGGAATGGTCACCAGCGGTACAACATGTACGCGATATTGGATAGGCATCAGATAATGCAGACCACCGCGTAAAACATCGGGTTGATAGCCTGCCTCACCATGGAGGGCGATAAAGTTGCCTTTAACTGACTTCCGCCCAAAGCGTTTTTCGACAATACCGATGCGGTTGTTGGGGATGAAACGGATACCTGTAAGCAGGATCAGTAAAAGAAGGATTGCGACTGCAATCAAAGGAATGTATTGGTTGGGATTCATACTTTCTCCGGATCTCTTTGAAAATGAGAGACTCAATTAATATACGCCAATATTATTAGAATAACAATAGATAATATAGCTATACAAGAGGAGATCAACTTTCATACACCGCCAAATGCAATTTGCTGATCGATAACGATCTCGAGTTTCTGCATTACACTAGACACGGGAATGGTTTCCTGATATCCAATCGGGGTTATAATCGGGAAAACGATAAAAGGAGTGTGCTATGGAATTTAAAGATTCAAGAACGTACCAAAACCTTGTGAACTCTTTTGCTGGAGAGTCACAAGCCCGCAATCGCTACTCATTTTATACAGAAGTGGCGGAAAAAGAAGGTCTACTACATGTAGCAGCAATTTTTACTGAGACAGCAGATAACGAACGCGAACATGCCCTGGTATTTTTTAAGCATATCGTTGACAACCTTGGCGCTGTAACTATTCATGTTGATTCCGATTATCCTGCATCGATTGGTTCCACTTGGGAAAACCTGGAAGCAGCTGCTGCTGGAGAGCACGAAGAATTTTCCCTGCTCTATAAGAATGCTGCTGAGGTCGCAAAAGAAGAAGGTTACGACAAGATCGCCGAATCATTCACCGAAATATCTGAGGTGGAAGAACGCCATTATCAGCGTTACAAAGCCCTGGCTGAAGTGGTCAAGAACGGTTACTTTAAACGCGAACACAAAGTCTATTGGAAATGCCGCAACTGTGGTTACATCCACGAGGGCGAAGAAGCCCCCGAAGTCTGTCCCGCTTGCAAACATGCCCAAAAATACTTTGAGGTCACAAGTTTCGAGCAGTAAACCCTACTATTTGAAATCTTGTTCTGGGTGATTAAAAAACGAGGCTGACTTAAAGTCAGCCTCGTTTTGTTCTCTTTATCATCTTCATTTTTTCTTCACCGAGCAACTTGACATAATTCCATCAATGCCCTTCCAGGTCCACCGATTCCGGGACGAAAACAGCAACTTCGCCAGTATCACCCCGGGTTACCTGGTGCGTCCCACCCAGATGATCCAGGTGGAACCAATAGAAGTTGCTCAAACTACTGACATCATTAATGCGCACCGCCAATCTGACCCCATCGGCATAGATGTATTCGCACCTCTCCCCGCATCGAAGCGGAGAAGGTTTAATGGTTTTGCGGCTCTGGCTGTTGCACATCTCGTAATAGTCTCCGATGAAGATCGTGCTCTCGCCAATGCCGTTTTGTTTCAGTCATATCTATCCATTTCATGAAAGGGGATGACCTTTGGTCTCTCATTTTCTTGGTGGTGGCTGTAGTTGGTGTACTTGCGGAACAAGTAAGTTTACAACTATTATATTAGAAAACGAGTCTGACTTTTCAGCCAGCCTCGTTCTATCATGATCAAACTTTGTTTACTTAAACATCATAGGCAGGTAAATTCGTGATCCCACAGTCTGAAAGGTGGTTTGACTGGGGACGATCTGCACATCGCCGCCAACATCTGTTAGTCCGGCTGCTTCAACGGTAATAGTATCTGCCACAGACAGCAGCACGTCGGGGGTGAATGTGGTGGTGTTGGTGGCAGTGTCAAAGCTGCAAACACCAGCAACCAGCGAACCCGTAACAACAGACTTTACCTGCGGGCAGGCTGATGCGGGCATTGCCTGGTTCCACGAGATCGTAATAACACTGTCAATGGGTACATTCTGTGCACCATCTGACGGACTCACCGCGATTACAATCGGGTCGCGCCAGTTTTGGACGGTATATTCGTAAAGCTGGGTACCGTCTGTGCCATAACTGACCGTGATGGGCAAGTTGGCGAGCTCCTCGTTGCCATCCAAACCCTTCATCACCGTTTCCCAATTGCCGCGCGTGAATTTGAATTCAAATGAAGTGCCATCAAGGATGTTGGCGGTGTATGTCCAGAGCGTGTTACTGACTTTGGTCATTGCTACCGCGCCAGGGTTCCAATTGCCAACAGCTTCGTGACCACCGACAATGTAAACCGAGCCAGGGGTCCATTCGGGAACAGTGACTTCAAAAGTCACTGCCACCAACTTGGCTTCGGCGATTTGTGAGACGGTGTTGGAAGCTGGGCTGTGATTGAAACTGGTATCAAGCGCTACCACGTAGTAATAGTAAAGCTGATTTGTGACCACGGTGGTGTCAGTGTAAGTCAACTCAGGCGCCAAAACGCGGTTGATCTTGCTGAAGGTGATGCCATCGGTGGAACGGTAGAGATCGTAGGCATAAACCGCAACATTGTCTGTGGCTGCAGTCCAGATCAGCGAGATGGAGGATGCGCTCCAGTCGTCAACTGTTAAGATGGGCGCAATAGGCGCAGTGATGTCTTCAGAGGCGACCACAGTCAGTTGACCAGCCTTGGTGGCATCATAAGGATCAGCAACAAAACCATCCTTGTAGGCATAAGTCCAATCTAGCCCGCCATTGGTTGAGTAACGATAGACGTAGTCGAAATCGCCGATTGCTTCAGGCAGCAAGGTGCCAACAAACTCGTCGTTATTGCCTGCATCAGTATTGAATGCAGCATCAGACCAACTCCAGGAAGTATTGCCACGTGGATCAGAATCGTTGGGTCCGTATCCAACCTGCGCCATCAAACTGGGAGTAGCCCCGGGAATTTGAGTAACGCCATCAATCCAAACCTGACCATAGATATTCTCAGTCGGAGTAATGCCAATGGTGTGGGTGATCGCAAATGGCCACTGCAGGTTTGCCCAGTCAATCACGTAGGCAGGCAGGGCACTGACTTCATTGGAAGATTCGCTGATCAAACCGGTGACGCTATCAACCGATTTGACAATGTAATAATAAAGCTGCCCTGGCTGGACCGCGTTGTCGGTGAAAGTCAATGCGGTGGTCCCACCAAGGTACTCATAAGGTCCACCTGACATAGGAGCGCGGTAGACCAGGTATTCATCAGCACCACTGGCGGCTGCCCATTCGAGAGTCACAGAGTTTGCCCCTATTGGACCAAGCGAAAGGACAGGTGCAGCAGGTGCGGCGGTCATCGCAGAAGTGATCACAAGCACAGTGCCCGAATTCGCTGGTACTGCCACCTGCAACAAACTTCCGTCTACAGCGGTATAGGTGGCGCTACTGAGCACATCTTCGAAATTAGCTGCTGAAGGCAGATAACCAGCGATGTTTAAATCCACATTTACTTCAACATCAGAACGATTGATGAAGACCAAAGCACCATCAATGCCGTCGAGTCTGCGTCCATATACGTAGAGCTTGTTGGTATCGTCCACGAGCAAGGTGCGGTAATCACCGGTGCGCAGGGCAGGGTGAGTGTTGCGTGCTTCTGTCAACGTGGCGTAGTAGCTGGAAAGTGCGTCCTGTTCAGTCTGGCTCTGCAGACGGGTGTAATATGGCATACCGCTTTCATCCAGCCAGGGGTAAGGCTGGCGGTTATAGGGGTCGTCCTGCCAGACACCACTGCCATCCTTGGCTACCGGACCGACCAGACCGACTTCGTCGCCATAATAAATGGTTGGAGCGCCAGGCATGGTCATCTGCACCAGGGCTGCACCCTTGAGCTTTTGAATTGCGGGTGCCCAGTCATAATTGGGGTTCAGATATTCAACAGGTGTAAAAGTGTTTGTGTTTTCATCGAGCATGAACAATGCCCGGTTAGTGTCGTGGCTGCCAAAAAGGTTCATCATGGCTGCCAGTGCTTCGGGAGCATAACGTTCCTGAAGGTTGAGAATGCGTTCATCAAATTGGCTCATGCTCAGCGGGGCAAGTTCACCAGCCGAAGAGCCGGCATTGTGGTCGTTATCTGTAAAAGTTGTGTCGCGCCAGAGTGAAAGTACAGCTGAGCTGAACTGGTAGTTCATCACTGCGTCCCACTCACCACCCAACAGCCAGCTGTTGGCAATGCCCCATTCCTCACCAGTGATGAAGCCATTGGGGTTGACAGTTTTGACTGTATTGCGGAAACCTTCCCAATAATCATTAGAAGTGTCATTGAGTGTGCCAGGGTCCACATCTCCGCCGACATCCAGGCGCCAGCCATCTGCGCTGAGCATCCAGTGACCGGCTACCGTTATTTCAGGGTTATCCTGATTATCCCAGATCCAGGCTCTTACTTCCGCATTACTGGAATTGAGCTTGGGAAGAGAGTCGTAACCCCACCAGGATTCGTAATTGGCGGCGTTGGGAGTGCCGTCCGATCCAACGCAGGGACCAGTGCCAGCAGGCACGTCGGTAAAATAGAACCAGTCACGGTAAATGGAATTCTGGCTTTCACAGGCGCCGACTTCTGGGTAACGCCCGTAACGGTCCAGATATTTCGAGTCAGATGAGACATGGTTGAAAACACCGTCCACGATCAG
>ENA-UOOH01001752-UOOH01001752.1-fermentation-metagenome-genome-assembly--contig:-NODE-1752-length-20318-cov-3.604945_pt1 | contig 20318 bp, 18 predicted proteins | sample MGYA00245778_ERZ724025 | MGnify/ENA primary metagenome ERZ724025 (study PRJEB28704, sample SAMN03018313) | fermentation metagenome | biome: anthropogenic terrestrial biome; feature: soil; material... | reverse complement strand
TCTTGGGCGCCCATTAGAATGGTATCTAAACCGTTGGCCTGTAGAACCGGAACCATTTCTACAAGCTCTTCATATGTTTTTGGCATGGAGAGTCCTAGGCTTTCCAGTAAGGGCAGATTCACATACAAGGCATGACTGGAGGTCATGGTCTGTGGTAATTCAGCTAAGTAGCCACCTGCTTGAGGTGCCAATACAGCTTCTTGGTAGTACTGAGCATCGTCGCCTAAGAGAGGTCTTAGGTCCTTCACTAAGCCAAGGGTGTGCAGAGAGGTAGAACGACCACCTGGCCACATATAGATGACATCTGGGAGTCTATCAGCTGCGGCATAGGCCTCGGTCTTCTGATGGAAAGGTTCTAGGAAGAGGTCTTCTCTCTCAACAATGATGTGAGGGTTGCGAATGGAGAATTCGTACCAAACCTCGTTGAGCTCCCTTTCTGCACCTGGAGAGGTGAGGTCAAAATAGTTCAGGACACTAATCCGAACCGGTTCTTCGGCCAACGTTGCAGGAACAAACACACTAGCCACTAAAAACAGAGCCAAAAGCAAAAGCGAAGACTTTTTAAGCATCAGTTTACCTCCTAGTATATTTTGATAGTGACAACGGCCAACCCAGCACTTCTGTAAGGACACCACCTCCTGGTTTTTTCTGTGACACTCAGCTCTACCGTTCAAAGGGCACGGAAGCGGGTGTAAACCAGTGGGAGACCACTAGTCCCGCTGCACCTAGGAGATCAGCCACGTCATCGAAACTTGAGCCGAGTATCGTTACACTTGAGGGAATAACGGATTGTTCCAAAATGGCGTCGTAGTATTCTTGGCAATACTCCACAATCTCATGTTTGAAGTTTCCCCAAACGCCTCCTATGGTAATCACTTCAATGTCAAGAATAATACCCCAATGGGCACAGGCCAAAGCCAGAGCAGATGCGGCTTCTTGGACAGCATATCTTGCGAACTCGTTGCCGCCTCGGGCCAGTTCGATAAATCCAGAGTGTGTGAGGTGCTGTCCTGTTGCGTCGTGGTAGCGTTCTTGGACAGCCTTAAAATAGACATAGGGTTCCAAACAACCTCGTTGCCCGCACCGGCAAAGTTTCGCTCCTGGGATTAGCGGCACATGACCAATCTCTCCCGTTACAAAGCGAGATCCTGTGAGCAGTGTCTGGTTGGAGATAATCCCAACGCCGGCTCCAGATTCGGTCTTAATATACATTGAATTGGTGGTTTCTCGAGCATTACCAAGCCAGAGCTCTGCCAAAGCACAAGCGTTAGCATCGTTTTCCAGCATCACTGGTAAACCCAGATCTTCGCCTAGCATATCCGAAACAGGCACGTCCTTCCAGCCTAGGTTAAGAGAGCGGATGACGATTCCGTCCACGGGATGGCAAATGCCAGAAGCAGCGACACCAACGCCTATAATATGTTCTTGTTTGATGGCGAGGGACGCAAACATGGTCCTCAAGGATGTTGCGACAGTGCCCAATAATACTTCGGGGGAAAGAGACTCCGGTTGTAGCTGTTCTTTAGCCAAAATTTGACCCTTAAGGTCAAGCAAGGCCACGATACAGTCATCACGTAGAAGCTTCACCGACGCAACGTACAGTTTAGTATGATCAATGTGGAGATAGATAGGGCGTCTGCCGCCGGTAGATTTTCCATGGCTTCCTTCTAAGACCACACCTTGCTGCATTAGCTCGCTGATGATCCTAGTGATGGTTGCCGGACTCATCCCTGTAAGCTCAGTCAGTTGTGAGCGGGAGCAATGGCCATGTTCATAAAGAGTCCGTAGTACGGTAGAAGCGTTGTAGGTCCGAACTAACCGCGTGCTATTAATATGTCGACTCATCATATCTCACCAACTTTTTTCCACTATGAAAACATCTAATGTTATCTTAACCTATAAATTGGTTTTTTGCAACACTTTCTTTCGCACTCTCTCTTTTGGAGAAGAGATTGAGAAAGTTTTGCAAGGACTCTGTTATACGAATGTGGAATAGGATACAAAACCGCAATTATAGGATTGTTGAAGGGGTAGATTTATGCTGAGACTAAGTGGTTCCAATTTGAGTGGTCATGATGTGGTGAAGTGCATTAGGCAAGGCTGGTCGGTGGCTTTAGATCAGGCCCAACTTGAAAAGGTCTCCAAGGCTCGAGATCTCGTTGTACAGTTGATCCGCCAAGGACGACCGGTTTACGGGATTAATACGGGCTTTGGTATGTTGGCTGATACGTCCATATCTGCACATAAAGTGGCTGAACTACAACGCAATTTGATTTTGAGCCACAGCTGTGGCGTGGGTGAATCCTTTTCTTGTGACGTTGTCAGAGCCATGATGATTTTGCGGGCCAATGCACTCATGAAGGGTCACTCAGGTGTTCGCCCCGAGGTCATAGAGCTCTTAGTGGAGCTTGTTAACAAGAATGTGACGCCACTGATACCTAGCCAAGGCTCTGTTGGTGCAAGCGGCGATTTGGTTCCCCTGGCGCACATGTCAGCGGTTCTATTGGGTGAAGGAGAGGCGTATTATGAGGGCCGGCTTTATCCTGGTGCCGAGGCTTTAAAGCGCGCTGGATTGACTCCAGTTACTTTGGAGGCAAAAGAGGGGCTAGCCTTGATTAATGGAACACAAGCCATGACCGCCCAGGGAGTTTTGGCACTTTACGATAGTGACATCCTATTGAAGACGGCCGATGTGTCCAGTAGTTTGACATTAGAAGCGCTTTGCGGCATTCCCGCTGCTTTTGATGAACGGGTCCACACAGTACGATCCCACCGGGGCCAAGTTGCCACGGCTGCTAATTTAAGAAGACTTTTGGCAGGCAGCGAACTTGTCTACGGCACAGAGCACGAGAAAGTTCAAGACGCTTACTCTCTGCGCTGTATTCCACAAGTTCATGGCGCATCGAAGGATGCCTATGGTTATGTTGAAGGGGTGCTACATACAGAAATTAACTCGGTAACAGATAATCCCATTTTGTTCCCGGAAGATGGTGATGTGATCTCTGCAGGGAATTTCCATGGGCAACCGGTGGCATTAGCTTTGGACTTCTTGGGCATAGCCCTTGCTGAAATTGGTAATATAGCAGAACGGCGTATTGAACGCTTAGTCAATCCTCAGCTGAGTGGATTGCCGCCATTCTTATCGGAAGCCAGCGGGCTCAATTCGGGTTATATGATTATCCAATACACAGCTGCTGCCCTTGTGTCCGAGAACAAGGTGCTTTCTCATCCAGCATCCGTTGATTCCATACCTACTTCTGCTAACCAAGAGGATCATGTAAGCATGGGATCTATTTCCGCCCGCAAAGTGCTCAGCATTCTTGCTAACGTACAGAACATTGTAGCCATCGAGATTTTATGTGCCTGCCAAGGTTTAGAGTTCAGGGATAGAAGGAAACTAGCCCCGGCAACCAGGGCAGTCTATGATTTGGTGAGGGCTCATGTTCCGCCGCTAAAAAATGATCGTTTCTTAGAGCCTGAGATCAAAGTAGCAAGGAATTTGGTTGTCTCTGGCAAAGTATTAGAGGCAGTGGCAGAAATCATTGGAAGCGCAAAATAGGAGGTAATGTAATGATCCGAGCACCACGAGGAGCAAAACTGAATTGTAAAGGTTGGCATCAAGAGGCGGCTCTGCGCATGTTGATGAACAACTTGGATCCTGAGGTGGCTGAACGGCCAGAGGATCTTGTTGTGTATGGAGGTAGCGGTAGAGCAGCCCGTAATTGGGAAAGCTACGAGGCTATCGTGCGTACCCTGAAGACCTTGGAAGAAGATCAGACACTATTGGTTCAATCAGGGAAGCCAGTGGGTGTCTTTCGGACCACTCCGCAGTCGCCTCGAGTACTTATAGCCAACTCTAATCTGGTTCCAGCCTGGGGCACTTGGGAACATTTTAACGAGCTGGAGAAAAAGGGTCTGATGATGTATGGACAGATGACTGCTGGAAGCTGGATATACATAGGTACCCAGGGAATTTTGCAGGGGACCTACGAGACCTTGGCAGAACTTGCCCACCAACACTTCGGAGGGTCCCTGAAAGGTCGTTTGGTTTTGACTGGCGGACTAGGGGGAATGGGTGGCGCCCAGCCACTAGCTGTGACCATGAATGGCGGTGTGGCTATCGTGGTTGAAATTGATCCGAAGCGTATTGAAAAGAGGATTGCCACGAGGTACTGCCAGGTGTCCACAGATAGTATCGATGAAGCTTTGCGCCTGGCCAAAGAAGCCCAAGAAAAGGGTGAAGCACTATCCATAGGCCTTCTGGGCAATGCCGCAGAAGTCTTGCCCGAGTTTGTCAAGCGAGGCATCACGCCCGATGTGGTCACAGATCAGACGTCGGCCCACGATCCCTTAAATGGTTATATTCCTTTAGGTTATAGCGTCGAAGATGCAGCTATGCTTCGTGCAGAGGATCCCGACCGTTATATAAGGCTGTCCAAGGAATCCATGGGTGCCCATGTCCAAGCGATGCTTGATTTGAAGGAGCGGGGGGCAGTCACCTTTGATTATGGTAACAATATTAGACAGCAAGCTAAGGATGTAGGTGTGGAAAACGCCTTCGACTTTCCTGGTTTTGTCCCAGCCTATATTAGGCCCCTTTTCTGTGAGGGCAAGGGTCCTTTCCGCTGGGTAGCATTATCTGGCGATCCAGCTGACATTCACAAAATCGACGATAAGCTTTGTGAGGAATTTGCAGACAATGAGCGTCTCGTACGCTGGATTAAGATGGCGAAAGAACAGGTGGCCTTTCAGGGGTTACCCTCACGTATTTGCTGGCTTGGCTATGGTGAGCGTGCTCGCTTCGGCCTTTTGATCAATGAAATGGTGCAATCTGGCGAACTATCGGCACCAATTGTCATTGGGCGAGATCACCTGGATGCTGGTTCTGTGGCCTCACCACACCGGGAGACGGAAGGTATGCGAGACGGTAGTGATGCTGTGGCAGATTGGCCAATCCTAAATGCTTTGGTGAACGCCTGTGCCGGTGCTAGCTGGATCTCTTTGCACCACGGCGGGGGAGTTGGAATTGGTTATTCCATTCACGCCGGCATGGTTGTAGTGGCTGACGGTACCGACGAAGGTGCTAAACGTCTAGAAAGGGTTCTAACATCAGATCCGGGAATGGGTGTTGTGCGCCATGTTGACGCGGGTTATGATTTGGCCATCAAAACAGCTCGGGAAAAAGGGATTCGAGTACCTATGTTAGAGAAATAGGAGGGATACTTCATGACTCAAACGCAAATTGTACAATGTGTTCCCAACATTAGTGAAGGCCGCCGCTTAGATGTGGTAGAATCGATCATTGATCAAGTTCGCCAAACCGAAGGTGTGAAATTACTGGACTATTCGTCAGACCATGATCACAACCGCTCGGTCATTACGTATGTGGGCGATTTGGCAAGTGTTCGGGAGGCGAGCTTCCGTTTGACGAAAGAGGCCGTCCGCTTGATCAACATGGAAGAGCACCAAGGTGCCCATCCCAGGATTGGTGCGGTTGACGTGATTCCCTTTATTCCCATTGAAGGAATAACAATGGAGGAATGTGTAGAAGGCGCCAATGCCCTTGCAGAGCGCATCAACAAGGAGCTTAGTGTTCCCACCTATCTATATGGAGAGGCAGCAACCAAGGTGGCGAGGAAGAATCTTAGCAATATTCGTAAGGGCAACTATGAAGGTCTTAAAGAATCGATTCGCGAGGAAGAGAGGCATCCAGACTTCGGTGAGCCCAAAATGCATGAAACGGCAGGGGCTACAGTTGTGGGTGCTCGTATGCCCCTGGTAGCCTTTAACGTGAATTTGGGGACCAATAAGAAGGAAATTGCAGACACCATAGCCAGAAACATTAGAGAACGCAATGGTGGCTTCAGGAACGTGAAAGGTATGGGCGTCGCCCTAGAAGAGCGTGGAGAAGTACAGGTTTCTATGAACCTTGAAAACTATCAAGCCACGCCCATTTACAGAGTGCTTGAGACAATCCGCCGCGAAGCTGCGCGCTTGGTACCTCAACAAGCTCTGCTAGATGTGGCCAATTGGTATTTGCAACTCGAAGACTTTGACTCCAATCAGGTCTTAGAGAATCGCCTGCGGTAGGAGGGATGAAAGTGGGGAACAGGGTCGTGATCGACCTTTTGATTAAGAATGGGCAGGTGGTAACTGCTGCTCACAAAGGGTATCCAGTGCGTGGAAAACAGATGAAGCAACTAAAGGTCATCGACGAGGGCTGGGTGGCTTGTACAGGGAATACGATCGTAGCGGTGGGGACAAGGGAGACCTTGGAAGGCCAACTAGAAATCACCGAAAAGACTCAGGTGGTTGATGCTACCGGCCAGGTTGTAACTCCTGGGCTTGTTGATCCCCACACCCATTTAATCTTTGGGGGAAGTAGAGAAGACGAATTCTATCTCAGGGCCCAAGGTGCAGATTATATGGATATTATGGAGGCTGGTGGAGGTATCGCCAGCTCTGTTCGGTCCACAAGGTAGGCAGCCCTAGATGAATTGGTTGCTCTAGGTAGGCAGCGTCTAGATTGGATGCTCAAAATGGGTGTGACTACAGTTGAGTGCAAAAGTGGTTATGGTCTGGACTTGGATACTGAACTAAAGCAGCTAGAAGCAGTGCGCATTCTCCAGCGAGAGCAGCCGGTCGAGCTTGTATCCACCTTTCTAGGTGCCCATGCCTGGCCCGACGAATTTAAGGATGACCAGGAAGGGTATGTGGATTTCTTAATAAATACGGTCCTCCCTAGGATTAAGGACGAAGATTTGGCAGAGTATGTGGATGTGTTCACCGAGAAAGGTGTTTTTTCTGTGGATCAGAGTCGCCGGATCTTCCAAAAGGCCAAGGAGCTAGGTTTCAAGCTTCGCATCCATGCCGATGAGATGAACACCTTAGGTGGTGCGGAGCTCGCTGCGGAACTGGGGACGTCCAGTGCTGATCATCTGCTCATGATTTCAAACGACGGAATTGAAGCTCTAAGCAAGAGTGATGTCATCCCTGTTTTATTACCAGGCACTGCCTTTACACTTCGCAAGCCCTATGCACCGGCCCGCAAAATGCTGGATGCTGGTTTGCCCCTGGCGCTAGCTACGGACTTTAATCCCGGATCGTGCCCCACAGCAAGCTTGGGACTGGTCATGTCTATCGCCTGTCTATACATGGCCATGACTCCTGAAGAAGTTTTCCATGCAGTAACGATTAATGCAGCCTATTCTCTGGGACGCAGTGACCGCTTAGGTAGCATTGAAGTTGGAAAGCAGGCCGATCTCGCGATCTTTGATGTGGACAACTTTAAAAAGATACCTTACTTCTTTGGAGTGAACTTGGTGACAACTGTGGTTAAAGCAGGCCAGGTGATCTGAGGTTGAAACATGTAGAAAGTGGTGGTGTTTTGTTAACTGAATTGACGATTCAAGAGTTTGCTAAAGATTTGGGCTCAGAAAAGCCTGCACCTGGGGGAGGTAGCGCCTCGGGATTGGCTGGTGCCCTCGCTGGTTCGTTGGTGAAAATGGTGGCTCACCTAAGTGGCGAAGGTCAAGAAGAGACTATTTCCTGTTCACGGGTGCTCGCCAATGAACTGCTTGATCTTGTCAATCGGGATACAGATGCGTTTAATCAAGTGATGGCATCGTTCAAGCTTCCCAAGGAAACCGACGAAGAGAAGAAGGAGCGCCGCCAGGCTATCCAGGCTGCAACTCGCCTGGCCACAGAAGTACCCTTGAGAATCATGGAAGTCTCTTTAGAAGTTTTGACTCTAGCCAAAGAAATGGCATTCCATGGTAACAAAAACGCCCTAAGTGATGCTGGAGTTGCAGGTCTTTTGGGTGTAGCTGCATGCAGGGGAGCATCTTATAATGTACTTATAAATCTTCCGGGCTTGAAGGATGAAGAGTTTGTATCCTCCACCAAGAAACGCCTCGGGGAGCTGCTGAACGAGGTCGACGATCTCGAACAGACAATTGGCGAGCATGTCCGAGGAGCTTTGAGCTAAAGACCGGAAAACTGCCTGAGGTTTCCATCGGAATGGGTGCGATTCCGCAAGGGGTCCGCACCCTCTTTGATCAATGTTGGGGAGTGGGATACAGTGATTGTCCTAAAGCACTACACACACGAACTCGATGAACTGGAACTAGGCAGTGGTTTTTTTGAGGGGTGGCCTAATCCACCGAGCGAAGAAATGCATAGGCGGATTTTGAAGGAGAGCTATTTGGCACTGGTTGCAGTTGACACTGAAACGAACCAAGTTGTGGGTTTCGCTAACGCTATTAGCGATGGTGTCCTTTCAGCTTACATTCCTCTTTTGGAGGTGTTGCCGGTTTATCGCAATCAGGGGATTGGAGCCAATCTGGTTCGAACCCTGTTAGACGAACTGCAAGATCTGTACATGATTGACTTATGCTGTGATCAAGAACTGCAGTCTTATTATGTCCAGCTGGGGATGATCAAGTCCTACGGAATGATCTATCGGAATTATCGGGCTCAAAGTGGCAAATCCCCTTCCAAATGAACAAAAAGTTAGGCTCGCAACAGGCTGTCAGGGGAGTGCCATGCTTGACAGCATGGCGCGTGCTGTGGTAGAATTTGATCCAATAAACGTTCACTCTCACTGGGCAATGAAGGAATAAGTAGCGAGCCATGGGTATTTAGAGAGCAGGCTGGTTGGTGCAAAGTCTGTAGAACATGGTTTGGAAGGTTTCGACCATCCTAAGCGAATTACACTCTGGAGCTTGAGCAGACATCGCGACTGGCCTGAACTGTTTCGAGATGCAAGCTGCTTCGGACACCATCCGTTATCATGGCGAAGGCAGCTCTTTTTAAACCAAGAGCTCGCGAATTAAGGTGGTACCACGGGTTCTCTCGTCCTTTAGGGATAGGGAGAATTCTTATTTTAAGGGGGAATTCTCATGGCAAATGCATTTGATGTGTTGGAAGAGCGAGGTTTCATTGAACAGGGAACACATCCCGAAGAGCTTAGGGAGCTTTTGGGTAAGGAGTCGGTCACGTTTTATATTGGTTTCGATGCCACCGCATCAAGTCTAACCATGGGCCATTTGATTCCACTCATGAGCATGCTACACCTCTACAGGGCCGGACATCGCCCCATATTTCTTTTGGGCGGAGGCACCACCATGATTGGTGACCCTTCGGGTAAGTCTGACATGCGTCAAATGCTCACCATCGACACCATCAATAACAATGTGGAGAGTTTTCGGAGACAATTCTCTAAGTTCGTAAACTTTGATGACGGCTCCGCTATTCTCGAAAACAACGCTAATTGGCTGTTGGACTTGAATTTCATGGAATTTATGCGGGAGGTGGGTAGACACTTCTCTGTTAATCGCATGCTCACCATGGAGGCGTACAAGTCACGACTGGAATCGGGCCTCACCTTCCTAGAGTTTAGCTACCTGCTCATTCAATCCTACGACTACCTTGAGCTGTTCCGCCGTCACAACTGCCGGTTACAAATGGGAGGCAATGACCAATGGTCCAACATTATTGGCGGGTACGAACTGGTCCGTAAAGTAGAAGGAGAGCCTGTGTATGGCCTTACGTTAAAGCTCCTCACCACAAGTGCTGGAACGAAAATGGGCAAGACGGAGGCCGGTACCATATGGCTTGATAGTGAACGAACCAGTGCTTATGACTTTTACCAATACCTGCGAAACGTGGATGATGCTGACGTAGAGCGCATGCTCGCTCTCCTGACGTTTTTGCCCATGAAAGAAGTGTGCCGCTTAGGTGCTCTTGAAGGTTCCGAAATCAACCAGGCCAAAGAGGTTCTGGCCTTTGAAGTCACGAAATTCGTACACGGTGAGGAGGAAGCTAACAAGGCTGAAGCTACCGCTAAAGCACTCTTCGGTGGTGGTGGCGTCGATGAAAATATGCCATCGACTACTCTGCCTAGAGCAAACTTTGACGATGGGATGGACATTTTGAGTTTGCTCACAGAAACCGGTTTGGCTTCAAGTCGCAGTGAGGGGCGTCGCTTGGTGCAACAAGGAGGCGTAGCCTTAGGAGATGGGCGAATGGAGGACATTGACTACTTGGTGACCATGCAGGATTTTTCAGGTGATGAATTAATCATCCGCAAGGGGAAAAAAGTCTACCACCGAGTGGTGTTAGAACAATAGAAAAACGGACGAAAAAGCTAGGCTACCCCTAGCTTTTTTTCTTGACCAAAAAATAGTTTTCGTGTAAAATAGTTTTGTGTTTGTAATTATTTGCTTGGTAAATAAAATGAGGTGAATGGATTGGCCAATTCAGATCTAGTTATGGAGTTTGTGGAAATGCTACACGGACTTAGACATTATAAAGGGTGGTACCGTGGGCATCCCTTGCCCGTTCGAAAGAATGCTATGGTGCTCTTAATGTTTCTCCATCATCATCTTCCCAAGGACAGCCCGGGACTTCAGCCTTCGGAGCTGGGCGAGCTCTTGAAATTGACGCGCCCAACGGTAACGACTTTGGTTAACTCCCTTGAAGAACATAGTCTCGTAGAACGAATCAATGACGAGGAGGACCGTCGAGTCGTGTTCGTGAGACCAACAGAGCAGGGGCTGGCCTTGGTGCAACAAGCCAAGCAAGAGTTCGCCAGGAGCATTGAGGAGATCATGGATCATTTGGGGCCCGAAGACGGAAAAGAGTTGGTACGCATTACCCGAAGGGTACGTACGTTTTTGGAAAGCAGGCAGAACGACCGAGATGGGGGCGGGCCCACATGTGGAGACTGAGAACATACGTTAAGCCTTACCTTGCCACAATCGTCACAGTCATGGCCTTGGTATTTCTGGAGGTCATGGCTACGCTGAAGCTTCCCGACTTGATGAGTGATATTGTGGATCAGGGTATCGCTAGGGGTAATATCCCTCTAATTTGGAGCACTGGCGGGATCATGCTCGCTGTGGCCCTCGCAGGAGTATTATGCGCCGTAGCGGGGAATTTTCTAGCGTCGAGAGCTTCAACCAGGTTCGGGCGGGACCTGCGCTTTGATATCTTCAGCAAAGTAGGCAAATTTGCTCCTCGGGAGTTTAACAAGTTCGGAACGGCATCCTTAATCACTCGTACAACCAACGATGTGCAACAGGTGCAACAGATCTTCCATATGAGCATGAGGATGGCTATGCGAGCACCTTTAATGGCTGTTGGTGGTGTGTTAATGGTTGTGAGGAAGGATTCCAACCTGGCGTTGATTCTGCTTGGTTTGATTCCTGTCATCGGTCTGGTCATTACCTATGTCATTGTCAAAGGTGTGCCACTTTTCAAGAGTTTACAGAAGAAACTCGATCGACTTAATTTGGTCTTGCGCGAACAACTCATGGGAGTTCGCGTCATCAGGGCCTTTGATAGGGGATCCCGCGAACAAGAGCGCTTTGATGATTCCAACCGCGACCTCACCGAAACGGCCCTAAAGGTGAATCGTCTGATGGTAACTTTGCTACCCCTTTTGGGTTTGATCGTTAACTTCACCAACATCGTGATTATCTGGTTTGCAGCTAGACGGATCGATCTGGGTGCCATGCAAGTAGGCGATTTGATGGCCTTTTTGCAGTATACGATGCAAGTTTTCATGGCGGTGATGATGCTGTCGATGATCTTTGTGATGCTTCCCAGGGCATCGGCCTCCGCGGAGCGAATTATAGAGGTGTTGGACACCGAAGTTTCCATTACCGATCCTAAAGAGCCAGAAACCATAGAATCCAATCTCGGCATCGTTCGGTTTGAAGATGTGACCTTCAGTTATCCAGGCGCTGCTAAACCTGTCTTGAGTAATATTACCTTTACTGCCCATCCTGGGCAAACCACTGCCATCATCGGAGGAACGGGATCAGGCAAATCTACAATTCTGGACCTAATTCCGAGATTCCATGATCCAGAGGAAGGCCAGATTACTTTGGATGGGGTGGATATTAGGAGTCTAACACAACGAGAATTGCGTTCGCGGCTGGGCTATGTGCCGCAGAAGGCTGTGCTATTCTCAGGTACTGTGGCCTCGAATATTCGAGGCGGTAAGCAGGATGCCACCGACGAAGAGGTCATGGAGGCGGCCCGTGTAGCTCAAGCGACGGAGTTCATTAAAGAACGGGACGATGGCTATGAAAGTTATATTTCCCAAGGGGGAACCAATGTCTCCGGAGGGCAAAAGCAAAGACTGTCGATTGCTAGAGCTGTGGTTAGAAAGCCCAAAGTATACCTACTCGATGACACCTTTTCGGCATTGGACTACAAGACTGATGCTCGTTTACGCACGGATTTAGCCAAGTCTGCAGAAAATGCCACCATTATTGTGGTCGCTCAACGTGTGAGTACAATTTTCCATGCTGATCAAATCATCGTCCTTGATGAGGGCAAAATTGTGGGGCAGGGAACCCACGAAACCCTTTCAAGAGACTGTGCAGTTTATCAAGAAATTGTGGCTTCCCAATTTGGAGAGGAGGCTGTTTCATGAGTAAAGAGACCGAAAAAAGAGGACCCAAGGGTGGGGGCGGCGGATTTGGACCCCGTGGTATAGGGCGACCCGTAGACAAGGCTAAAGATTTCAAGGGAACGCTGAAACGCCTTGCACGCTATATGGGACAGTATAGATGGAGTTTGGTCATCGTCTTTATGGCAACACTCCTCAGTACCCTCTTTAGCATCCTAAGCCCGAAGATTCTGGGCCAAGCCACTACCGTTTTGTTTGACGGGATGCTCAGTAAGCTAGAGGGTTTGCCTAACGCAGGCGTGGATCTTGCCGCCATAGGGCGAATTCTCCTTGTCTTGAGCAGTGTGTATGTGCTTAGCGCGATTTTTAGCTATATTCAGCAGACCGTCATGGTAAATGTGGCCCAGAAGACTGTGTACAATATGAGAAAGGACATCAACCAAAAGTTGGCTCGGTTACCCTTGAAGTACTATGACACGACATCCCATGGCGATACACTGAGCCGGTTTACAAACGATGTAGATGTCATCAGCCAGAGTCTACAACAAAGTGTCATTGAGATGATGTCCTCGCTAATTAGCATTATTGGTGTTACAATTATGATGTTGACCATTAGTCCTATCCTTACACTCCTTACTGCGGGAATGCTGCCCTTAAGCGCAGGGATCAGCGCGTTTATTGCCTCACGTTCGCAGAAGTTCTTTGTCAGGCAACAGAATATTCTCGGACAGCTCAATGGACATGTGGAAGAAACCTTCACAGGGCACACTATTGTTAAGGCCTATGGTTTGGAGCATGAAGCGGAGGAAGCCTTCAAAGAAGTCAACGAAGAACTCTATGCCAATGGATGGAAAGCCCAATTTGTATCGGGAACCATCATGCCCCTAATTCGCTTTGTGGGCAATATCGGTTATGTAGTGATTGCAGTTGTGGGCGGCGTTTTTGTTACCCAGGGAACGATAACGATAGGTAACGTGCAGGCATTCATGCAGTATTCGCGGCAGTTTGGCATGCCCATTACGCAGCTTGCCAGTATCGCCAACATCCTCCAATCGACAGTGGCAGCGGCTGAGCGCGTTTTTGAGCTCTTGGATGAAGAAGAAGAAGCAGCGGATGCACCTGACGCCAAAGCCTTGCATGAACCCAAGGGCAAAATCGGCCTTCATGGCGTGAGCTTTGGTTATGATGCAGACAAACCTGTACTCAAGGACCTAAATCTTGATGTGCATCCTGATCAGCTGATTGCCATTGTGGGACCAACAGGTGCCGGTAAAACGACTCTGGTGAATTTGTTGATGCGGTTTTACGATGTGAAACAGGGTACCATTACCTTTGACGATCACAATATCCTCGACCTCACGCGGAGTAATCTGCGCACCATGTTTGGAATGGTGTTGCAGGATACCTGGTTGTTTGAAGGAAGTATCAAAGAGAATATTGCCTACGGCCGGGAGGGCGCTTCGGACGAGGAAATCTTCGAGGCAGCTAAAGCCGCCCATGTCGATCATTTTATCCGCACCTTACCTCAGGGATATGATACTGTTCTGACGGAAGATGCTTCCAGCATCTCTCAGGGTCAACGGCAGCTGTTGACGATTGCCAGGGCGATTTTGGCTGACCCTGTTGTGCTCATCCTTGACGAAGCTACAAGTTCTGTGGACACCCGTACCGAGCGCTTGATTCAAGAGGCCATGGCTCGACTAATGGAAGGGCGAACAAGTTTTGTGATAGCCCACCGCCTGTCCACAATTTTGGACGCGGATCAGATCTTGGTCATGAACCATGGTGAAATTATAGAACAGGGAACCCATCAAGAGTTGCTTGAGCAGAAGGGTTTTTATGCCGAACTGTATAACAGTCAGTTTGTGGCGGCGTTGGCTTAGAGACGGGGTGTGGTTGTGCAACGAGTCGTTATTGGAATGTCAGGCGGGGTTGATTCCTCTGTAGCAGCATTAGTACTCAAAGAAGCAGGTTATGAAGTGATCGGTGTATTCATGAAGAACTGGGACGACCAGGATGAAACCGGCGCTTGTACAGCAGATGCTGATTATGATGATGTGAGACGTGTCTGCGATCAGATTGGTATTCCTTATTATACTGTAAATTTTGAACAGGAATACTGGGATCGGGTCTTTGTGTACTTTCTCGAGGAATACAAAAAAGGTCGAACTCCCAATCCAGATGTGATGTGCAATAAGGAAATCAAGTTTAAAGCATTTCTGGAGAAGGCGATGCAGCTAGAAGCAGACTTTTTAGCCACCGGTCACTATGCCCAGATCGGACAGGAATCGGGTATGTTTACCCTGTACAGGGGACTGGATCAAAGTAAGGATCAATCCTACTTTCTTTACACTTTGGGCCAGAAGCAGCTTGCCAAGACACTTTTCCCCATAGGTCACATGACGAAGAAGGAAGTGAGGCAGAAGGCTGTAAGAGCCGATTTGGCCACGGCTCGCAAGAAGGATAGTACTGGAATTTGCTTTATTGGCGAGAAGGACTTTAAAGCGTTTTTGTCGCAGTATCTGCCGGCCCAGCCCGGTGAGATGCGCACCCTTGAAGGCGAGCTCAAAGGATATCATGATGGGTTAATGTATCACACCTTGGGCCAGCGCAGAGGTTTAGGCATTGGTGGCGCCGATGAACCGTGGTTTGTGGTGGGCAAAGACCTAGCTACGAACACTCTCTTGGTGGCACAAGGAGGCGAACACCCCGCTTTATATACGGAAGGGCTCAGGGCCCTGGATCTGAGCTGGGTTTCAGGTGAACAGCCTGCTTCTAGCTTTGAATGTACAGCCAAATTCCGGTATCGCCAGCCTGACCAAAGTGTAACAGTGCAGCTTGTAGATACAGGTGCAGAAGTTGAATTTCACAAAAAGCAAAGGGCGATCACTCCAGGGCAAGCCGTGGTCTTTTATGACGGGCCTATCTGCCTAGGCGGGGGCACAATTGAAGAGACTTGGGGGTAAGGAAGATGCTTGTTGGTACCTTTGTTGTACAAGTCCATATTCCTGGTGCCACCTCGCTGAAGGATAAGCGAAGGATTGTGAAGGGTATGATCGCCAAGGTGCAAAATCGCTTCAACGTTTCCATTGTGGAGTTAAATAGTGGGGATCTGTGGCAGAGGGCTACCATAGGTGTAGCTATGGTTGGTGATAACCAGGACCATATAGAGAGGCAGTTGCAGCTTTTGCTTAATTTTCTGGATGCCGAGCCACGCTGGGAGGTAACCCAGGTGCATCTGGATTGGAATTAAAGGGTTTATCGTTTTTATGAGGAAATTGGTACGTAGATGTTAGATCGGAGGTCGAGGATGAACGAGAAAATTGCCATAATGACGGATAGTACGAGTGATATTCCAAAGCACATCGCCGAACAATACCATATTCAAGTTGTTCCGCTTAGGATTTTGTATAAAGAACACGAATACAGGGACCAGGTGGACATAACGGCAGAAGAAGTGTACCGGCGATTACCCATTGAAGTGCCGAGCACATCATTGCCATCGCCTAGTGATGTGCTTGACTTGTTTGAACGGTTGAAAAAGGAAGGCTTCACCCATGTATTGGCCATCCACATATCTTCAGGATTAAGTGGAACGGGGCAGCTGATTCAGAACCTGTCACAGCAGGTGGACGATCTAGTGATCAAAGTCATCGACTCTAAGAACATTTCTATGGGATTAGGATATACAGTGATTGAGGCTGCACGGGAGTTGGCTCGGAATGCGAGCTTTGAGTCGGTATGTAATCATGTGCAGGAGATTCTAGCTAAGATGAAAGTTTATTTTGTCTTGGAGACCCTCGAATATCTCACAAAGGGGGGGAGAATCGGTAAGGTCGCGGGTACGCTGGGGCAGATGCTTAACCTCAAACCAATAATCACTGTTAATGAAGAAGGGGTTTACACGACTCATGCAAAGGTGAGGGGACGCAAAAAGTCTGTTGATCGACTTTTTGAGACGATTAAAGGGCATTTGGCTAGGCCCATGCATAACGTGGCCGTTTGTCATGGTGCAGCTTTTGAGGAAGCGCAAGAGCTTATGGAGCGCATCAAGAGACATGGTAACGTTGGCGAAGTGCTTATGGGTCATGTTAGTCCTGTGATTGGCGTACACACAGGGCCTGGGACTTTAGGGTTCGTTGTCTATCAAACAGACTAATACCTTAAGGAGGTACATTCGTAAATGGCAGAGAAAGCATCGTTGAGATTGGAAGTAGTGCTAAATCGACCTAGTACTCGTTTTAATCTATCTGCAGCCCAATTGGCAGAGGCGGCTATACGGAGAGGGGAAGGAAGGTTTTCCTCTACCGGCGCTTTTTCAACATCAACGGGGAAGTACACCGGTCGATCACCAAAGGACAAGTTCATTGTGGAAGACGACGTCTCCCGTGATACAGTAGCATGGGGATCCGTAAACGTTCCATTCAGTGAGGAACGATTTAGGGTGATCTTTCAGATGGCCTTGGATTATCTCGAAGAGCTTGATGAGCTATTTGAATTTGATGGCTATGTGGGGGCAGATCCCGAGCATCAAATGTCGTTGCGAGTGATCAATCAGTATGCGTGGCAAAACCTTTTTGCGCGTCAGCTTTTCATACGTCCTTCGCGTGATGCGCTCAAATCCCACAAGCCACAGTTTACTGTCATCGCCGTGCCAGGCCTGACAGCAGTGCCAGAACGTGATGGCACAAATTCAGAGGCCTTTGTAATTGTCTCCTTCAAAGAAAGGGTTGTACTCATCGGTGGTAGTGCATATGCCGGGGAGATCAAGAAATCGATTTTCTCGGTAATGAACTACTTGCTCCCCTCGGAAGGTGTTTTGCCAATGCACTGTTCGGCAAATGTGGGACAAGATGGTAGGACAGCACTCTTTTTCGGTCTTTCTGGAACAGGCAAGACGACCCTTTCGGCTGATCCCAAGAGACAATTAGTTGGCGATGACGAACATGGTTGGTCCACGCGAGGCATCTTTAACCTCGAAGGTGGTTGTTACGCGAAATGTATCAATCTCTCCAGGGAGCATGAACCGCAAATCTGGAATGCAATTCAGTTTGGATCGGTCTTAGAGAATGTGGTCTTGGATCCCTTCGATCACATAGCCGACTATGACGACGGTTCTCTAACCGAAAATACCAGGTGTGCTTATCCGCTGGATTATATCCCTGGGCGAGTTGATCCTAGCATGGCTGGTCATCCTACAGCCGTTATCTTTTTGACTGCCGATGCCTTCGGAGTATTGCCACCCATCAGCATATTAGAAGATGAGCAGATCATGTATCACTTTATTTCTGGGTATACGAGCAAACTAGCTGGTACCGAACGGGGTATCAAACAACCTGAGGCAACGTTTTCTGCCTGTTTTGGTGAACCCTTCTTGCCTCTGAGCCCCTTGGCCTACGCAACGATGCTTAAAAGTAGGGTTAACAAGTACGGTGCTAAGGTTTATCTGATTAACACTGGTTGGTCTGGTGGACCTTACGGGGTTGGCGAGAGAATTTCTTTGAAGTATACCAGACAAATGGTGACGATGGCCTTGTCTGGAAAGCTTGATGACGTGGGAACCCGCATCGATCCCATTTTTGGCTTCAAGGTGCCTACCACATGCCCAGGAGTTCCAGAAGAGATTCTAGACCCTAGACAAACTTGGACAGACCCAGAGGCGTATGATGGCAAAGCGAACGAACTAGCCAGAGCGTTTCAGGACAATTTTAGGCTCAAGTACGCGGACTTAGCACCTGAAGTTCGCAGAACCGGGCCCATTGCTCGCTAAAACAGTTTCATTGGGGTGGAGATAGTGTTTAAGGTAGTAGTAGATGCGGATGCTTGCCCGAGGGTGTGCCTTCAGGTACTGCAAAAGCACAAAAAAGCCTGGAAGTATCGCCTGCTTACTGTTGCCTCTGTGGATCATCATATTGATAATACCGATCATATTATCGTAGGCAAAGGGTCTGATGCGGCAGATTTGGCTGTAATGAATCATGCTACCAGGGGTGATATCGTGGTAACCCAAGATTGGGGTCTGGCTGCACTCGTTTTGGGTAAAGGGGCCTTTGCCGTTTCGCCTTCTGGGCGCATCTACTCCGAAAAGAACATTGATTTTTTGCTGGAAGAGCGTTGTCTTAAGGCCAAGCACCGCAGGGCCGGTGGACGCACGAAAGGGCCTTCTGCTCGTACGAATGAGGACGATCACAGATTTGAAGACAGCTTTTTAAAGCTCGTTGAACGTGCCAGCAACCATGCTGGTGCCAATAAAAATGATATGCGTAAATCATAAGGAGGATTTTTATGTCAGAACACCATTTTGCCGTCTTGGTAGATGGTGAGAATATTTCGCCGCGATTTTTAGGGCCAATTTTGGCGGAGATTAATCGTTCCGGTGAAATTATCTTAACTAGAGTATACGGGGATTGGACGGAACCTCATATGGGAGGGTGGAAGGATCTTCTACAGAGTTATCCTGTAAGACCCATCCAACAATTTCGTTATGGTGAAAACGCCAGCGACGGAGCTTTGATCATGGATGCCATAGAAATTGTGTCTACGAACCGTAATCCAGTAAATGCCTTTTGCATTGTATCCAGTGATAGTGATTTTTATAGTCTCGCCTTACGCCTCCGAGAGCATGGTATGTATGTGGTGGGAATTGGAAGGCAGGGGACGAAGAACATTTTGGTGCGTTCTTGTAATCGCTTTATTTATTTGGAAAATCTCGGTTTTTCCACAACTTCTAAAACGGATCAAGGGGAGGAAGAACAGTCTACCTCCCTAGGGCGGGTTCCGGTGGAAAATATCGTACGAAACGCGTATGAAGCGAGTGATGAAGATAGCGATGGGTGGTTGCTCTTAGCACACCTGGGTCAGGCTATCCGCAGGGAAAACTCTGACTTTGACCCGCGCAGTTATAATTACACCAACCTATTGGACATCTTACGCTCCTACCCGGAGATGTTTGAGGTGAGGAGCAATGGGAAGACGCCACCCGTGTATTGGATGCGCTTGATCCCTGAACGGGAAGATTCTAACAAACTAACAGGCGTGATTAAACGTTTTATGACCAACTATGGTTTTATCCGTTCCGACAAGGGCGACTACTTCTTCACAAAAGCCAATCTTCCAGCCGAGCAACGGAATATGCACCTCAAGCCTGGAACGATGGTGGAGTTTGTGGAGATAAAAGCCCCTGATCCAAGTGGCGAGACGTCCGCAGAGAAAAACGGGCGAGCCCGAAGTGTAGTGGTGGCAAGTTAGTTGAAGTGAGGGGAAATCATGCGTTTTGTCGTACTATGTGATGCTTCTCAGCCTCAGAAGGTGGCTACGATTTGCCGCAAAACAGGCTTGGGCGTAGAGATACAGTCTTTCTCTAATCCTGAGTACCCCCATTTGCATCCAGATGGTATCAAGGTTCATCAAGAACACTATGGGTCAATAAGTACTAAAGCCCTCCACGGTCCATTTGGAGATCTCAGCCCAGGTAGTTGCGATAGGCTCATTCGCCAAGTGACTAAGGAGCGCTTTGAATTTGCCTATGACTATGCCCGACAACTAGGGGCAGAACATGTGGTTCTTCATCATGGATATATTCCCAATACCAACACATTTGGAGGTTGGCTTCGGCGTAGTGGGGATTTCTGGCGGGAGTTCTTAGCGTCTAAGGACCCAGGCGTCACATTTTATCTGGAAAACCTCCTGGAGGCAGACGCTAAGTTGATCGGTGAGGTATTGAGGACTGTAAATCATCCCAACCTTAAAGCCTGTCTAGATCTTGGCCATGCTTTTTGCCACGGAAAACCTCCTGTTCATGAGTGGGTGGAGGAACTTGGAGAGCTCATTGGGTATGTGCACTTTCACGATAATCTAGGGGATCAGGATGCCCACTTATCTTTAGGGCAAGGACGTT
>ENA-UOOH01001751-UOOH01001751.1-fermentation-metagenome-genome-assembly--contig:-NODE-1751-length-20366-cov-4.404214_pt1 | contig 20366 bp, 6 predicted proteins | sample MGYA00245778_ERZ724025 | MGnify/ENA primary metagenome ERZ724025 (study PRJEB28704, sample SAMN03018313) | fermentation metagenome | biome: anthropogenic terrestrial biome; feature: soil; material... | reverse complement strand
GATCAGGTTGATCGTGTCCGGATCGATGGTGCTGGAGGGGACGGTCAGCGCGGATGGAGGGCGTTCAGACCATTACTACATCGGCAGCGGCTCGGGCGGTTCGATCTGGGCGACGGTCGGCAGCCTGAGCGGCGCGGGTGTATTTAGGGCCAACGGTGGCACCAAATCCTTCAACGGCACGGGTGGTGCGGGTGGTGGCGGGCGAATCGCGGTTTACTGCGGCGATGATTCTGCCTACACGGGTGCCACCGCGTCAGTCTGTTTGGGTGGAGTCGAGGAAATCCCCGGAGCACCGGGCACGATCGGGTTTTTCAATCTGGATGGGACGCGATTGGATGTGTTTCAAACGATGACATTTGACGCGGTATCGGAGCATGTCTTTGGGGATGTGGTTTTGTCGGCGGACGCGCGTGTGGTGCTTGGCGGTGGGGCGACGCTGGTGACGACAGGAAGCCTGGCTCTTCGGGACACGGCACGTTTGACGATTGATTCGATCGACAACGACCAGCTTGTAGACGGCGTGTGGGTGGGGCGTGGAGGCACGATCGAGGCCGTGAACTTGTCGATCGCCGAGCAGGCTGTGATCACGGCTGACGGCATGGGTTACAAGGGTCGCTTTCGGGGGGTCGGCATGGGGCCGGGTGGCGGCGCTGCTTCGCTGCTGTATTTGAAGGCCGGCGGCGGTGGATATGGCGGAGCCGGCGGGGATGCTGATGTCTCAGGTGGCGGCATCTACGGATCATACAGGGAGCCACTCGAGTTGGGTTCTGCGGGTGGCGCAGAGACGGGCTCCAGCCTGAAGCCGGGGGGATCCGGTGGGGGCGCGGTTCGACTGCTGGTGACAGGGACGCTTGCACTGGCGGGGCGTATCAGTGCGGATGGCAGCAACAGCGATCAATATTACAACGGCAGTGGCTCGGGCGGTTCGATCTGGGCGACGGTCGGCAGGCTCGTAGGATCCGGCATCATCTCTGCTGCGGGCGGGCACAAGTCTTTCAACGGACCGGGCGGCGGTGGCGGTGGTGGTCGGATTGCGGTTTACTGTGATGACCTGGTTGATTACTTGGGCATGGCGACGTGCACTGCGGCAGCCGGAGTGGACGATTTCCCCGGGGAACCGGGGACGGTCGGGTTTTTCAGCCGGGACGGCCGTCGGCTCGTCATCGAGCGGACCTTTGCGTTCGAGGAGGAGCAGGTACATTCCTTCGACCAGCTGACCGCACGTGGAGAGGCCATTGTTGTACTGGGCGGCGGAGCGCGGCTTGAAACATCCGGTTCGCTCGAGGTCTTGGATTCGGCGACGATCCGGGTCGGATCGATGGATCGATCGGGCATGATCGATGGCATTTGGGCGGGCCGCGGGGGGGCGTTGGCAGTCGGAAGTCTGACGGTTGAATCCGGGGCGTCGATATCGGCCGATGGAATGGGCTACTTGGGCATGTATCGGTCATCGGGGCTGGGCCCGGGTGGTGGAGCGGCATCTTCGCGTTACCTGAGGGCGGGCGGCGGTGGATACGGCGGAAAGGGTGGGGATGGGGCCGTACCGGGGGGAAGGCCATACGGTTCACTTCTCAAGCCGGTCGATCTCGGTTCCGCGGGTGGGGCTGAGGTGGCTTCCAGCCTAATGCCCGGGGCCGCAGGCGGGGGAGCCATCCGGATCATATGCGACGGACTATTGACCTTGCATGGTCGGATCAGCGCGAACGGCACAAACAGCGATCAATATTACAACGGTAGCGGGTCCGGCGGCTCGCTTTGGGTCACGGCCGGCAGCCTTGCAGGAGATGGGTACTTTCAGGCTGACGGCGGTCGTGATGCATTCAATGGGCCGGGAGGCGAGGGAGGTGGGGGACGAATCGCGGTTTATTCGGATGACTGGTCTGGGTTTCACGGGTTATCGACGAGCACGGCGCATGGCGGGCAGGCGGATGAGCCGGGGGATTGGGGCACGATTTGTTTCCTGAGTGCAGACGGGTTGTGGCTATCGGTATTTGACCGGTTCAGGCTCGAATCCGGGGAGCATGTTCGGTTTCAGCGGGTGTTTTTTGGTGATGTCAGTCAAGGAGTACAGCACGGTGGCTCGATCCTGGAGGCCACGGGCGAGATGCGGCTAGAGGCTGGTAGCCGGCTGGAAATGGAATGTTCGGAGCTTCAATCGGCGCCTGGGGGACATTGGATCGGCCGAGGCAGTGAGCTTCGGGCGGGCCGGTTTGTGGTTGAGGCGGGGGCTGTAATCACTGCGGAAGGCAATGGGTACCCGGGTGGATTCCGCTCTCAGGGGCTCGGTCCGGGCGGGGGGATGGGCGGGCTCAACTATGACCGATCGGGTGGGGGCGGCTATGGTGGCATGGGTGCTCCGGCCCAGGCGGGCGCTGGGATTGCATACGGCTTAGCGGAGATGCCGCACCAGCCTGGTTCAGGCGGAGGTGGGACCCAAAACAGCTCGTATGCGGCGGCTGCGGGCGGCGGAGCGATTCTGATTCGAGTCTGCGAAACTGCGGACGTCTCCGGAACCATTCAGGCCAACGGCGGCAATAGTATTCACTATTACGACGGCTCTGGTTCGGGCGGGTCGATCCGGATCGAGGCGGGTGCGGTTGTCGGATCGGGCGGCATCACAGCCCTGGGTGGTAGGGGGACATTCAACGGTCCCGGCGGTGGTGGCGGCGGGGGGCGGGTCGCGGTCTACACTTGGGCCCAGGCCGGTGCCGATCACCCCGCGGTCGACGTATCGGGTGGAATTGGAACCGAGGGCGAAGCGCCGGGAGAGACCGGCACGTTCTATCAATCCGACAAACCAAAGTTCCTATTCCTTCAACCCACGGAGGACCTTGTACACGGGACGCGACGCATCCAATGGGATGCGGCCTTTCCCGACTGGGATGGGATCCGGGTCGACATCCGGCTGCTCCAAAACTCGAAACAGATTCCCATTGCCGCGGGGCAACCGATATCGGGTGGGCTTTTTCTGGACAGCGCAAAGGTGACGGATGGGGTCTATCAACTCTGGGCGGTTTACAAAAATGCGTCGGGCCAAGTGGTTGGCGAAGCGAAGAAGGAGCTCTCCATCAACAACTCTGCCATTTGGCATGAGGGAGCCTTGGGTGAAGGCGAGATCTGGCGTTCGGGTGAAGTCCATATAGTCGGCGGCCTTGATCTCGTCGGCCAGGCCCAACTCGTGGTGGAAGCCGGAGTCGTCATCAAATTCCTGGAGGGCGGGTTTATCCGGGTCGGGAATGAGGCCGGGATCGAGCTGCAGGGCACTGAACAGCGGCCGGTGGTGTTGACTTCGATCAAGGACGATTCCGCGGGAGGCGACACCAATTTCGATCGCGATCGCTCCATGCCGCGCTCTGGCGACTGGAACGGGGTGGAAGCGGTCGGCACCGGTTCACGGGTGGATTTCGGGGAATTTTCCGAGGTCCGATACGTACGTCGCGAGCATTCCGGGACGCTGGTTGCCGATGCGGTGTGGGACGGCACCTATCTCCATGAAATCACAGGTGACCTCACGCTGCCTGCCGATCGGACTCTTGTGATTGCCCCCGGCGCTGTGATCAAGGTTCATGACGGGGTTCATATCAGGGTGGAACCCGGCTCTGTGATGCAGGCTGTCGGGACTCGTGGGCTCCCGATTTATTTCACCTCGATACACGACGATGAGATTGCGGGCGACAGCAACAACGACGGCGCTGAATCGGGTCCGAACCCTGGGGATTGGGGAATCCTTGAAGTCAGGGGGGAGGCCGATTTCGAGCATGTCCAATTCAGATATGGCGGGGACAGTGGCGCGAGCGACTGGAACGACGCCGCCATGGTCAAGAGTTACGGACAGGTGGTCATCGGGAAAAGCCTCTTCCTGGGTGCACTCTATGACGCATTGGGTGTTTGGGGAGGCGAGTGCCGGCTTTGGGACAGCTTGATAGTGGACAGTGACCGGGGTGTTTTGGTGCGTGGCGGGATTGCGGATATCCGCAACAACACGGTCTATGGTTGCCGGATCGGCCTACATCCGCACGGTGGCGTCTCCACGATCTACAACACGATCGTCAGCGACAGCACATCGCGTGGGCTGTGGAATTCGGGCGGGATACAGGCATATGCCTACAACAACATCTGGAATTCCACGGAGGTGAACTATTACGGGATGACCGATCCGACGGGCACCAACGGGAACATCTCAGAGGATCCGGTGTTCAAGAATCCGGGCAACGGGGGTTTCTATCTCGGCTTCGGCTCGCCCTGTATCGACCATGCCAATGGGATCATGGCGTCGGAATCCGATTTTGCCGATGCCCCGAGGTATGACGATCCCAGGAGCGCGAACACCGGTATCGAAACCGGGGGGCAGGCCTTTGCCGACCTGGGTGCGTTTGAGTTTGTCGAGAATGCCGAATCCGATAAGGACCTGGTGGTCGTCTCGATGGACGGACCGGGTGTTGTCACGGCGGGCGGGGCAGTGGAGTTGCGCTATCGGGTGGCGAACATCGGAACCGCGTCGATCCAGGGGCCATGGGTCGACCGGGTGGGGCTGGTTGCGCAGAAACCGGAAAGGGGTGTGGAGTATCTAGAGGCGGGCATTGTCTCATCGGGCATGCTCATTGGACCTGGGGACCAGGTCGAATGTATCGCCTCCGTGACGGTGCCGGGGGGGACGGAGGGTGAGTGGCGCTGGCAGGTGCAGGTGAACTCCGGAGGGGATGTTTTTGAAGGGATCCACTGGAGGAACAACGTCACTGTTTCAGAGAACTCAACGACCATGCAGGTCCCCCGCCTTGGGGTGGGTGGGGAGGGAACGGGCGAATTTTCCAGTGCCGGCGAGGATCATTGGTTCTCGGTCGTGCAGCCTGCGGGCGTGGAGTTGGTCGCTGATCTGGATACAGCGATGGAGGAGGGCCGATGCTCGCTCTTTGTCGGCTATGATTCCATGCCGGTCGATGTCGCTTACGATCTGCGGTCGGCTTACTGGCACTCACCGGATGTGCGGGTAGGCATTCCCGCACCGCAAAACGACAGGCTGGTCTATCTCCTGGTTCGTCCAGAGGTCCTGACCAGCGGACCGATTCCGTTTGTTGTGCATGTGGGTGAAGCCGGGTTTGAGCTGACCGGAATCACCTGCTCGACGGCGGGAAATGCCGGCGAGCTCTCGTTCGGCCTCATTGGCAGTGGATTTGTGCCGGAGATGATTGTGCGCCTGGAACGGAACGGCGGCCTTCGCACGGCGCACTCGCTGATTCTGCAGGATTCTTCGAGTGCATTAGCGACTGTGGACCTGATGGGAGCGCAGGCAGGGACTTGGGATGTCGTGATTGAACTGGGCGGGGTCCGGCGTCGGCTTGAGCAGGCGTTGAATGTGGTGACTGGAATCGGTGGGCGCCTTGCAACCCGCTTGGTATTGCCCGAGCGCGTCCGGGCGGGGAGGACATTTACAGGGTTCATCTATTACGAGAACACGGGCGATTCCAATCTGGAAGCCCCGCTTTTCGAGGTCCTAGGCTACAACGGCAACGTGATTCTCTGGGAAACAGAGACGTTCAGCGGCGAGCTGTCCTCGGCACGATTTTTGGGGGTTTCCCAGGGACGCGGCATGCCTTCTATCCTGGCGCCCGGAGAGGGATATTCCATTGCCTTTGAAGCGGTTGCGAATATGACCAATGAGGCGCGGTTTAAGCTCTTTGTGAAGGACCCACAGGCAACAGAGCCGATGGATCTTTCCGCGCTGGAATCGCTGGTTATTCCGGACGTCGAGTGTGATTGCTGGGAACAGGCATGGCAGATAGTGCGATCAACATGCGGGAGCACGGTGGGGTCGTACATTGGAGCCCTCACCGCGGCCGCGGATCGTGCGGCGGAGTTTGGATTGGACCTGATCAGCGAGCGCGCGGTGTTGACCTTCATGGTGCGGGAGGCGGCGCAGACCCTGGAATCGCCGATCTTAGCCGGAAGAATCCTTCTTAGTCCCGGCCAGGCTGCGGGTGAACGCCTTGGGGTGCATTTGCTCCCCACGGATGTTGCCTTGGAGGATGCGGAGCCGATTTACACGACATTGACCTGGTATGACGGGGCGTTCGGCTTTTCTGACATCCTTCCCGGCAGGTACGACCTCGTTGTGGACGGATTCGCCCGCGACCCATCCTGGACATTTACGGTCGGGGGTGTGGGCAGCGACCCCTTGATCGGACTGGAATTAGTTCCGCAAGCGGTTGCCGCCACGGTTGCAGGACGGATCACTGACGGCATCGACGGTCCTGGGATACCGGAGGTAGCGGTCTATTTGTCGAGTCCTACCCGGCCAGTTCGGACCACGATTTCGGATGAGGCAGGCGCCTTTCGGTTTCCCAATGTGGCACTGGGCGATTACAGCTTAGGGATCGTGCCTGTCGGCTGGGTGCCGGTTTCGCCAGTGGCCTTGAGCCTGGAACCGGGCGCTTCGATTCAGCACCACTTTTCGCTCTCGCAGGCCGGGGGGATGATACGTGGGAGTGTATTTGATCCGGGTGGTGAGCCGGTCCAGGGCGCGTGTGTGGATGTCCGGTTGCGTGGTACGCCTGGCGGCTTCGGGCTCTGGGAGGGTACGGCCGATCTGACGGACGACTATGGCGGGTTCTTTTTCTCTGCACTCCCAGCCGGGTCGTTTGAACTGATTGCGAGTAAGGCAGGCTACGCACCATCGGCGGGGCATTTTTTGCGGGTACAGGCCGGGGACCTGGTTTCCCAGGTTGAGTTGCAGCTTCGCGAAGGTGGCGTCCTCACCGGTACGGTTCGCGATACGTCCGGCCAGCCGTTGGCCCAAGCGCTTGTAACCGTTTCTGGTCCTACTGGAAGTCGTTGCGCGGAGGCTGTTTCAGACATGCTTGGCGAGTTTCGGCTAGAGCATCTCCCGCTGGAGTTGGTGCGCATCACGGCGACCTTGGACGGCTATGCGCCGTCTGTGTTGGATCAATGGATCACCGCTCCGGCGGTCAGTGAAGTGGAGTTGATGCTTCCTGTGTTAGGAAAGATTGAGGGCACGGTGGTACGGCAGGGAGTAGGGTTGAGAGGGATTTATGTCACTCTTGTGGGCGAGGATGGTGTGCACCAATGGGTTGAGACCGATGCCTCTGGGCGCTTCGTTTTCGAGGGGCTGCTCGAGGGTGCGTATGTGGTCATGCTTGGGCATTCTGGTGGCTTGTCCGCCGGCCGCACAGAGGTGATGATCGATGCGGGGCATCAGATGCAGGCGGTGATTTTGGAAGCCTCCTGTTCCCTCCTATCGGGGCGTCTCCTAGCCGCCGATCAGCACACCCCGCAGGCGGGCGGGGTGGTTGCGGTCGTGTTGAACGGCGAGGTGCTCGATACCAGGGAAGTGGCTCGCGATGGGATGTTCAGCTTTGTCGTATTGGAACCTGGGTTATATGAATTTGTGGCTCGTTCGGACTCCGGCCTGTATCCGCCGCGGCAGGTCATGATCGAGGCGAACACCGATTCAGTGATGGCGGACTGGGCTCCGGGAATTGGAGAAAAGGAGTTTGCCATTACCGACGGCGAGTCTGCCTCGGCGGTTGCGGGCGCGGCGGTCTATCTCGAATGGCCGTTGGACGATTTCGGGTTCATGACGTTGGCGGAAGCGACCGAACAGGCGGGCTCGGTACATTTTTCAGGCCTTCCGGAGGGTGAATACCGATTCGCGGTCCATGCTGACGGCTATCCTGTGGCACGAGGCGGCTGTGTGGTTGATTCAGGGGCGGGTGTCGAGACTGTCCCGATGATTTCGGGCAACACGATCTCAGGCGTTGTTCATTTCGAGGGGCTGCCGGTCGATGATGCATCGGTCGAATTCGTTTCGGACGCGGCCGGGTCCGGCGGTCATCCGACCTCTTCATCGGACGGATCTTTCGAGACCAGCCTTGGCACAGGCAGTTATGATGTAGTTGCGTATGCGGTTGGTGGTTCCGGCGTATGGCGGACGGAGGACTGGTTCGTCAAGGGGCCGAGGAGCCTGGATATCGAAATGACGACCGAGGGCGCGGCCGATGTCGGGGGGAGGGTCATGGATGCTTTGGGCAATCCGGTATGGGACGCCCAGGTATTGGTGCGCCTGCCCGGGGCCGGGGTTTTTCGAGCTGTTCGGACTGATCTCGACGGGTCCTATCTGGTGCTCGGGCTACCTGTCGGCGCGTATGTGATGGAGGCGACCTCGACCGGCTACAACAGTACCCGTGTGGCACTGCTCATGGAGGGCGGCTCGCAAGAAAACGTGGACCTGGCGATGTCGGCCCCCTTGGTTTTGGTGCAGAATACTTTTGACCCAGCCGCCAAAGCGACTGCACCCCTGGGCGCTGTTGCCGCTTACTGGCCTGACTGGTTGACCAGCAAGTTCTGGCGGGATGTAACGGACGGGACCTACGGCATGCGGCCGCCCAGGCATTTCTGGGACATGCTGAACGCGGATCAGAGGCTGAATGAGTACATGGATTTTTACATGTCCCTGGATATCTATACACAGAGTTGTTACTTACTGCAGCCGAAGTTCAAGGCGTGTATGGCCGCGGATGATAGGGTCAGACAAGCCTTCGACAACTGGAATGATCACTATCGCCTTCTGCAGGAGGTCAATGTCGCGAACCTGAGAGTAGTGGCTGGGCAATCGGCCCTTCTCGGGGCAAAAACGGCCAAGCTGCTGATGGACATCAGTGGAATGTTGTCTAAGCTGAAGGGTTTCGGGACATCGGTCAGCAAGGATCGGATCGAGCGAATCAATTGGTACATGGAGCGATTGACGGGAGCGGCGGGCGCGATTCAGGGTGCTCCGACCAAGTGGGATCTCGCATCGAACGCCTCCTATACGAATGGAGTCCTCAACGAGCTGATCGCCTATCTGAAGGAACTCAAGCGGTACCAGGGGGTCAATACCCCGTTTCTGGATCTGATCAACAACGTGCTTGGGCTGATTGGGGACTATCAGGCATTGGCATCGGACTATGAGAACCTGGACAAGGACGCCCTTCGGGAGTTTCAGCGGTACCAGGATGATGCTCATGTTTTTGTGGAATCGATCAAGGCACTGCACACGGCCTTCCGGGAAATGAAGGCGTCGGCGAAGTTGTGTAACCAGGAGGATGGATCGGATACGAACCCGGCCCCGACGGGCTTGGACGAGGATGATTCCGCGGACGCCGAGGGCGGGACTGGGGTAGTAGGCTCGGAGGATCCGAACGACAAATTGACCACGGGATTTGGGGGGCAGGGCTTTGTGGATGTCGATGCACCGATCCACTACACGATTCGATTCGAGAACAAGTTGGACGCCACGGCACCGGCGCAGAGGGTCTTGATCACGGATCAGCTCTCCTCTGAGTTGGATTGGACCAGTCTGGAGCTTGGAGAGATCGGGTTTAACCGGGAGGTCGTGCCTGTGCCTGCGGGCCTGACCCGTTTCCATACCTCAGGGGTTCATGTGTTAACGGATCCAAACCCGGTCAAGGTAGATGCGAGGTTGGATTTCAACGCAGGCATGATTACGTGGGTGATTGAATCGGTGGATTCGGTGACGGGCGATTTGCCGGAGGACCCGCTGGCCGGCTTCCTACCGCCCAACAACGAATTGCATGTCGGTGATGGATATGTCCGATACTCGATCAAGCCGAGGGCTGACCTGGTGGATGGCACGGTCATCACGAACGAAGCGAACATATTTTTCGACTACAATGCGCCGATCAACACGCCTTCGACGATCAACACGATAGATCGGGCGGCGCCGGAGAGTTGGATTCTGGGATTGGCTGCGCAATCGTGGTCCAGGATCCATGTGCAGTGGGGTGGGACGGACATCGGGACAGGGATCCATCGGTATGATGTATATGTTTCGATCGATGGGGGTGCTCCTGAGATCTGGTGGAAGGGCACAACGGAGACCAGTGCGATCTACCTGGGTGAGGCGGGCCGCACGTACGAATTCTGGACGATCGCGTATGATGCCCTCGGCCATTCCGAGGCACCCAAGGCCGGATCGGAGCATGAGACGACCGTGGTCGGATTTCAGGGCCGAATCCGAGCCATTTCTTCGACCTCGGCCGGTATGTTGCTGCTCGGGTTCGACCAATTACGGCCGGGGTTGGGCTATTCACTAGAGCGATCGATATCGTGGCCTGCGCAGGAGTGGGTGCCGTCGGGGAGCTTTGTCCCCCAGGCTGAGAGCTACGAGACGACGATCCCGGTGCCTCTGGACATGGAATCTGGCTTTTTCAGGCTCGCCCCGCCGTAAGCGCAAGGCGGCAGAGGGCCGCAGATTCAGCAAAAACGGGGGTCGGAATCGGGATCGGGGTCGGAATCAGGATCGGAATCAGGATCGGAATCGGGGTCGGAATCGGGATCGAGGTAATCGAAGGAATCGAAGGAATCGAAGGAATCGAAGGAATCGAAGGAATCGAAGGAATGCCGGCCAAAAGTCTCCCCGATTTTGGCCGTCAATTCGGTAGACCTTCCAGCCAGCCTATCCAGCAAGAACGCTCCCCAGCCATACTCTTCCCTCCCCACCTTCGCGGCCTTCCTTCCTCAGTTCTTGCCGAAGGGGAGTGGATCGGGTGCTCTGCCCTCCATCCAGGCGCGGATGCGGGGCATGACGACCTCTCGGAAGAGGATTTTCAGGCATGCTGCGGTCGGGATGGCGAGCAGCATACCGTACACTCCGAAGACCGAGCCGCCTGCGAGGATGGCGACCAGGATGGTGACGGGATCGAGGTTGGTTGCGCGTCCGGCGATGGTGGGGGTAAGGAAGTAGCCTTCGACGACCTGGACGACACCGAAGACGAGCGATGGCCAGAGAAGGACGCCCCACCAGGCCATACGCTGATCGACGGGCAGATCGAACTGGCGTAGTGCGAGCAGGATAATGGCGATGGGGATACCGATGCCGCCGAGGTAGGGGACGGCGCACAGGACGCCGACGGTGAGGCCGAGGATCACGGCGTAGGGTATCCCGCAGAGCAGCCAGCCGACAGCGAGCAGGATGCCCATGATAAAGCTGATCACGATCCGGCCGCGGACGAATCCGGCGATGACGTTATCCATCTCGTGAATGAGATGCAGGGCCCGCTCTTTGTTGGCGTCGGGAATGAGGCTTTGAAAGAAGCGGATGACGTCGTGGTACCAGAGGCTGAAAAAGAAGAAGTAGAAGGGGATGAGGAAGGCGAGCAGGGCGAGGCGCACGATGGCTGCGATGAGTCCGGCCACGGCCTGCACGCTCTGTTTGGCGAAGCCCCAGAGGTTGCCGCCTTCGCTGTCGGTGGCGTCGGCGGGGGGAGGTGGGAGGGCAGCAAACAAGGCTTCGTTGTGAAGATCGAGCTGTTCCTGGACGATCCGTTCGATGGTGGCTTCGAGCGGCTCTTCCGTCTCCGCGGAGGAGGGCGTGGTTTCCGGGAGCGGCTCGTCCTCTCCGTTGGGCTTGGGTGTTGGATCGGACTCGGTAGGGTCTTGCGTCACCGGAGCACCCTTCGGCCTGGCGCGTTCTGAACTCTGGGGGAACTGCCTGAGGAAGGCTTCGAAATCCTGTTGAAAGCGTTCGGGTACCCATGGCTCCACACGTTCGATACGTGCGTGCATAGAGCCGTCGCGAAGATCGCTGATGAGCTGTCCCGCGTTGCCGATCACCAGGGGGAGTGCCAACCCGAACACGACGATGAGGGTGCCGCCCACGGACAGGAGCAGGCTCAGGATGGCGGTCGGCCGGTGGAGCTGGGTCCGCTCGCAGATCATCTCAATGACGGGATCGAACAGGTAAGCGAGGAGCAGGGCGACCAGGAGGGGGACGGTGACGGCGCGGAGGGCATAGCCGGCGAAGAAGATACCGAGGACGGTTGCGATGACCAGCAGATCGCGGAATGCCTGGAATTGCCAGACATGCAGTTCGTGAAACGCCTTCTCGGTCGACTCCGGTTTGGCGGCGGAGCGCGTGGTTTTGGGCGTGCCCTTGGAGGCGGTGGTTGTCCGTTTGGTGCCGCGGGGTTTGTTTTGAGGAGAGGAAGGCATGGTCAAGACGTTAGAGGAAAAGCGGGTTTGACCCAACCCAAAAGCAATGGACGTGTAAAATCGCTGTTCAAAAGGGTGAATCCGATATAGCGTTTTGCAGCTAGAGCACGTCCGAGAAGGTCAATGGCGAAGCAAGCTCGGGGGCGGGGGGAATCGAGGGAATCCCGATTTCGAATTCGATTTCGACACGGATCGGCAACCCTTGCCTGGAGGCGAGAGCTGAAGGAGCGTGCCTTTTTCGGACGAACTCCAGCCAAGACGGTCAAGCGGACGGTATGTGGGCCTTCCGGCATCTGCGGTCTAACCTTGTGTGGGGAAAGCGGCATGACACCGGTTCAGCAAATTGAACAGCATCTAGGAATTGTACGACGGCGGATCCGTTGGATGCGGGCCATGACCGGTGCCACGTGGGGCCTATTTGGCGGGGCCTTACTGTGGTTGGTCGTGATCCTGTTGTGGATCTTCTTCCCGATCCCGAAGATGTGGGTATGGGGGGTAGGGCTTTTGGTACCGGTGGCCGGTATCGGGGGGCTCTGTTGGGGGCTATTGCGAAGGGTCGACCGTTGGATGGCCGCTCGGTATGCGGACCAGCGGATTGGGCTTCGGGAGCGGTTCAGCAGTGCGGTCTTGTTTCTGGATCGCGACTTGCAGGGGGCGGTGGATGGAACGGGCGAGGGCATGCGTCTCGGTCTGGAGCGCCTGGTCGTGGAGGATGCCGCCAAGCGGACGGAGCATCTGCGCTGGAGGGAGGTGCTACCGCTTCGGTTCCCGCGCATATGGCGCTGGGCGGTACTGGCGTTGGCTGTTGCTGTTGGTCTGGCCTTTGTGCCGCCGTACCGGACGCAGGGGTATCGTGAGGCGCAGCAGGACCGGGAGGTGATTAAGGCCCAGGGCAAGCGCTTGATTGACGAGGCGGCACGCAGGGAGGTGGAGGCGCGGGCGGCGGAGTTGGACCAGAGTGTGGAGGCCGTGCAGGACTTACGCGAGTTGGGGCAGGTGCTCGAGGGCGGGCTGGTGGATCGTCGTGAGGCGATGCAGAAGGTGTCGCAGCTGGTCGACAAGCTGCACCAGAAGCAGCAGCAGTCGCTCGCGCAGCCTTCGCTTTCCCGGCTGGCGCAGCGCCAGGCGTTTTCCCGCAGCGGTGAGAGCGGTCCGAGCAGGCAGGCCTTGCAGCGGCAGTTGGAAAAATTGAGGCAGGAATTGGGCACAACCTCGCAACCGACCATGCAGCAGCTGGACCGCTTGCGGAACCAGCTTGCCCAGGCGCAGCAGAGTCTGAACCAGGCGCTGCAATCGGGCCAGCCGATGTCGGAGGAGCAGCAACAGGCCTTGAGTCAGCTCCTGTCGCAAATGGCGCAATCGGCGGAGGGGCTGGGTTCGCTCGAGGAGAACCTCGAGGCTGCGATGGAGGCCTTTTCGAAGATGGACATCGGGTTGGTCTCGCAGAATCTGGACGATGCGGTGTTGGATTTGGAGGAGATGTCGAAGAAGCTGGCGGCGATCCAGAAGCTCCAGTCGGAGATGGACAAGCTTGGCAAGGACCTACCGGAGATGTTGCAGCGTGGGCAGATGCAGCCGGCGGCGGACCGTCTGCGTGAGCTTGCCAAGCAGGTAGGAGCGGGGAAGAAGCCGACGGCCGAGCAACTTGCGAAGATGAAAGACGAGTTGCAAAAGGCCCTTGCCGAGAGCGAGCCATACGGGGATGTGGGCGACATGCTTCAGAAGGCGATGGATCAGCTTTCGGCCGACCAGCTGCAGCAGGCGATGGAGGCGATGGAAGACGCTGCCGCGGAGTTGGAGAAGCTGGCGCAGCAGATGGAAGACATGAAGGCGATGGGCAAGATGCTGGAGGCCTTGCGGGACGCGCAACTGAAGATTGCGAGCCGGGGCCAGGGCGGCGATCGCGGCTCCAACTGTCCGTTCTGCGGTGGCGTCGGCTGTGGAGCCTGCATGGGCAGCAACGCTCGAATGGGCGAGAAGGGCGGCAGGCCCGGAGGCGGCGCGCATCAGGTGCGCGAGGGGATCTTCTCTAGCGACAAAGATTTGTGGGAGACGCCCGGTATGGATCCATCGGATCGCCGGGAAGGGGTTTCGACGACTTCGGACGAGGTTGCGGACGTGGATATCCCTGCCGAGGCGGAACCGTGGCGGGTGCGTGGGCAGATGGGCCCCGGTGGGCCGATGCCTGGGGTACCCCTACCGGGGCTGTCGATCCGCGGGGCGAGTACGGTTGAGCTCAACGATGCGGTAGAGGCTGCACGGCGCGAGGCCGCGGATGCCCTGGCGCGGGAGCCGATTCCGAAGGCATATCGTGATGTCGTGCGGCAGTATTTCGACCAGGTACCGACTGATGAGCTGGTGGGACCGTGACCGGTTCGGGTTTGGTTCTGGTTTATCGGGCGACGGTTGGGGTATAGGGTTGGGCGTTGTGCGGAGCATCCGTGCATGGTCCCGCCTTGTGTAGGTTTTTTGCGACGATCAACGGTACCAGGAGAGACAGGTTATGACCCCGGAGGAAGTCCAGGAACAGATCAAAGGTTTCCGTGCCCGCTATGAGCGGATCGTCATGGAGATCGGCAAGGCAATGGTGGGTCAGCAAGAGATTGTCGAGGCGACACTCACGGCGATGCTGGCGGGAGGGCACGTCCTCTTGGAAGGCGTGCCTGGGCTAGGCAAGACCTTACTGGTCAAGACATTGAGCCAGGTTCTCGAGCTCCCCTTCCAGCGGATCCAGTTCACGCCGGACCTGATGCCCGCAGATATTTTAGGGACAAACATTGTCTCCGAGTCGGAGGGTGGACGCAGGGCGTTCGAATTTCAGAAGGGACCGATCTTTGCGAACCTGATCCTGGCTGACGAGATCAATCGCGCGACGCCGAAGACGCAGTCCGCGCTGCTGGAGGCGATGCAAGAGCGGCGGGTGACGGCGGGTGGGCAGACACGGCCGTTACCGCAGCCGTTTTTTGTCTTAGCGACGCAGAATCCGATTGAGATGGAGGGGACCTATCCGTTGCCGGAGGCGCAGGTGGACCGGTTTTATTTCAAGGTCCTGGTCGAGTATCCGACGCAGGTGGAGTTCGCGGAGATTTTGAATCGCACGACTGGGTCGCCGATCCCGGAACCGCAGCAGGTGGTGAACGGCGAGGAGCTATTGGAGATGCAGCGGTTGGCGCGTGAGGTCCCGATTGCGGATCACGTGCAGGACTATGCGATTCGGCTGGTCATGGCGACGCATGCGGGGACATCGACGGCGGTACCGGCTGCCAACCAATTCCTGCGTTTTGGGAGCAGTCCACGCGGCGCGCAGACGCTCGTCTTGGCGGCCAAGATCCGAGCGCTGTTGCGGGACCGCTACAATGTGAGTTTCGAGGACATCCGTGCAGTGGCGATGCCGGCCTTACGCCACCGGCTGATCCTCAATTTCGAGGCACAGGCGGAGGGTGTGAGCAGCGACGAGGTCCTGCGTGAGATCCTGGAAGCGGTCCCCCGCGACACGCAGGTGGCGGCGGACAAGGCCAAGGTCCAGGCGGCGCGTTGAGGGGCGGGTGAGACATGGCCACGATTACATTCGACACCGAGTTCCTTCGACGCCTGGAGCAGTTGCAGCTAGTGAGTCGCAAGCTCTTCCGCGGGGCGGGCAAGGGTGAGCGCCGTAGTCGGAGGCGGGGGCTATCGGTTGAGTTCGTGGACTACCGCAACTACGTCGCGGGGGATGACCTGCGCTATTTGGACTGGAACCTCTATGGTCGTTTGGACCAGCTTTTCCTGAAGCTTTTCGAGGAAGAGGAAGAGTTGCGGGTGACGTTCCTGCTGGACACGAGTGGGTCCATGGATTTTGGGACGCCGACCAAGCTGGCGCATGCGTTGCGGCTGACGGCGGCGCTGACCTATGTCGGACTTTCGGCGGCGGACACGGTACGCATTTCCTCGTTTGCTGGGGAGATGCGGGACGTGGAGCGAGCGGTTTCGGGTCGGCATCAGGCGCTCCGGGTGTTTCGTGCCTTGGAGTCGTTGGAGGCGAGCGGTCCGACGGCGTTGAATGCGGCTGTGCGTCGACTGGTAACGAAGGTACGGATCCCGGGATTAGCGATTGTGGTGAGTGACTTTTTGGATGAGGCGGGCTACGAGGAAGGTCTGCGGCAACTCCTGGGGCGTGGGTTTGAGGTTGCGGTGGTGCATGTGATGGCGCAGGACGAGCTTGATCCGCGTTGGGGTGGCGATTTCCGGCTGGTCGACAGCGAGACCGGGCAGGTGCGCGAGATCTCGATGGGCCAGACGACCTTGGCGCGCTATCGCGCGGCGGTGGAGGGCTTTTGCGGGGAGCTGGAGCAATTCTGTACCAGCCGTGGGATTCACTATTTGCGGACGCTGACCACGGATCCGGTGGATCGGCTCTGTTTGGATTCACTTCGAAGAATGGGCTTAATGCGCTGATGCCGGTGTCGTTCCAGGACAGCAGAACGGGTGGGCTGCTGGAAGCGTCGGTGCGATGGAGAGAGACATGGGGATATTGAACCTAGCGGCACTCTGGATGGCCTGGACGATACCGGTCCTTGTGGCGCTCTATCTGCTGAAGCTGCGCAGGCAGGATCGGGTCATTCCCAGCATTTTGCTTTGGCAGAAGATGTTGCGTGATACCCGTGCGAACGCACCGTTTCAGAAGCTCCGGCGAAACCTGTTATTGTTGTTGCAATTGTTGGTGTTGCTCGCGGTCCTTGCCGCCTTGGCGCGACCGTACATTCAGTGGCGGCAGGCTTCGGTCTCTCGGCGGATCATCGTCCTGGACACATCTGCGAGTATGCAGGCGACGGACGTCCAACCGACGCGGTTCGATGCGGCGCGTGCGCGGGTGCGTGACCTGATCGATGCGATGCGTGGCGGGGAAGAGCTGATGTTGATTGAGGCGGGTGGTCGGACACGGATCGCGAGCTCGTTCACCTCGGACCGGGGGGCATTGCGAGCAGCGTTGGACAAGGTTGTCGTGGAGGACGCGGCAGGGGATCTGGCTGAGGCGGCTTCATTGGCGATTTCGGTCGGCAAGACGCAGCGGGAGTGTGAGGTCCTCTTCTTTTCTGACGGTTCGAATGCGAACCTGGCAGGGCTTCAGACGGCGGGATTGCAGGCGCAATTCGTCCGATTCGGCGAGAGCGGGGACAACGTCGGGATCACGGCCATGGAAGTACGCAGTGGCCGTGGGATGGACCGCCGTCCGCAGGTCTTCCTGACGGTGGTGAATTTCAGCGCGGAGCCGAAGGTGGTCGATCTGGGGTTTTATCTGGACGGAACGCTGATCGAGACTCGGAACCTGGCATTAGACCCGGGCATGGAGAGCCGGCAGCTATTGCAGCGGCCGGCGCCCGAGTCCGGTATTTTGGAGGCACGCTTGGAGGTCGAGGACGCGTTGTCGGTGGACGACCGTGCCTGGGCGGTCTTATATCCGGGCCGGACGGTTCGGGTGTTGCTGGCGAGTCGGCAGCCGGATCCCTTTTTGGAACGGATTCTGTTATTGGATCCGCGGGTGGACCTGAGCCGTGTTGAGATGGGGCTTTACGATCCAGCGATTTCGGGGTTTGATTTGCATGTATTGAAAGGGTTCTCACCGCCTGCGCCGCCTTCGGCCAACACGCTCCTGGTGGCGGCCCAGGTGGTGGAGTGGGCGCCGATTCAGGAGGTCAAGGAGCGGCCGTTGATTGTGGATTGGAACCGTAATCATCCGGTGACGCGGTTTTGCCAGTTTGATGGGATCTCGCTGGAATCGGCGGTGATCCCGCAGCTGCCGGCATGGGGCGAGCCGCTGGTGGAGTCGCAGGAGGGTGCGGTGATCTGGGCGGGGCAGAACGGCATTCAGCGGATCGTATCGGTTGGGTTTGATCCGTTGCAATCGAACTGGCCGTTGCGGGTTTCCTACATCCTCTTTTTTGAGAACGCGCTCAGCTGGATGGATGTGATTGCCCAGGCGGACCAGATTAGGCATGTACGCGCGGGCCAGGTTGCGCGATTCCAGGCGGATGCCGGGGTGCCGGAGGTGGTGGTATCCGGGCCGGACGGATTTCGTCGGCGGCTGGAGGTCGGTTTGGACCGTACGGTTTTGTTGAGTGACACGATGCGATCGGGTGTGTATCGGATCGAAGGCATGGACGAGCCGTGGGTCTTTTGTATCAATACGCTGAGTCGCGTCGAGAGCGCGATCCTGCCGGGAGAGAAGATCGATTTCGGCCGGCACGGTGAGTTGGCTGCGGGCACGGTGCAGCCGGCGATGCGCGAGGTGTGGCGATGGTTCATCCTGTGCGCGCTGTTGGTGATCAGTTTTGAATGGTGGGTCTTTCACCGGCGAGCATGGGTTTAAGGGCCCGTGTTGGGCGACCGGTTTGAGACAACTCATGGAAGGTGCCGGTTTGAACGGAACCGGCGAGGCCAGAACAAGGGGTGGAAGAAAGATGTTGTTGTCATTGCGATGGGGTTGTTTATGTCTGGCGGTATTGCTGACTGGTTGTGCGCGCGAGGAGTCGGCGCAGGGGCAGAAGTCGAAGGAAGTGGTGGTCTATTGCGCCTTGGACCGGATTTACAGCGAGCCGATTTTGAGGGAGTTCGAGGCGGAGACGGGGATCAAGGTGCGTGCGGTCTACGATGCCGAGGCGGTGAAGACGGTCGGCCTGGTGAACCGGTTGTTGGCGGAGAAAGAGCGTCCCCAGGCGGACGTGTTTTGGAACAACGAACTGGTCCGGACCCTTTATCTGAAGCGCGAGGGGGTTTTGCAGCCCACCTTCCCTTCGTTTGCGGCGGACCTGCCGGCCAGCATGAAAGATAAGGATGGGCATTGGTATGGGTTTGCGGCGCGGGCGCGGGTGATTGTGTACAACCCCGACAAGATTTCCGGCCGGGACGTACCGAAGACGACGTTTGGTCTGTCTGCGCCGGCGTGGCGAGGCAGGGTTGCGATGGCCAAACCGCTCTTTGGGACGACGGCGACGCACGCCGCGGTTTGGGTGGCTTATTTCGGAAAGGACCAGGCGCGGCGGATGTTCCAGGAGCTGCTCAACAACCGGATCATGGTGGAGGCGGGCAACTCCACGGTACGAGACCGTGTGGCGGAGGGTGCCGCCTGGCTCGGCTGGACGGACACGGACGACGTATACAGCGGCAAGGCGCGTGGCCAGCGACTGGACATGGTGCTTCCGGACCAGGACGGCATGGGCGCGCTGGTGATTCCGAACGCCCTTTCCCTGGTGGCCGGATGCAAGAACCCCGAAGAGGGGCATGCCTTGATCGACTACCTGTTGCGTCCCGCGGTCGAGCGCAAACTGGCGGAGTGCGCCTCGCATCAGATCCCGGTGCGCGGCTCGATACCTGTTCCGCAGGGGTGTTATCGGTTAACGGACATCAAGGCGATGCAGGTTGATTGGGACGAGGTATTGGATGTATTGACGACGACCGGCGAGATGATGCAGGAGCTGTTCGGCGCATGAGCCGACCGGCTCCGCTCCTCATACCGAGTGCCGACACCGATGCCGGGCTGCTGGCTCGGTGAACCACGGAATGGCCGGCGCGTGCTTGGTTTAGGTGTCGGATGGTGGCCGTCACCATTTCGAGAATGGGAGGGCGGGTGGATTACACGTTTGCAGTGAGCTTGATAGCGACGGGAGTGGGCGGCCTGATTGCCGGGCTCTATGGTTGGGGCCTGGGTTCGGTATCGGCTCGCGAGCGTGGCTTTTGGCGGTTGATAGCCTGCATGCCGTTTTTGATCCCCAGCTATCTCCTGGCGACGACCTTCCTGGGGTGGCTGGGGCGCCACGACTGGCTCGGTCCATTTCAGGGCGGTGCCGCGGGGCGGATTGAACCGGTCCGGATCTGGGCCTGCGGCCTGTTGTTGGGGACGAGTGGTTGGCCGTTGGTCCTCCTGGTCTGTTCCTGGGTATGGGAGCGCATGGAGCGGAGTTGGCGGGAGGCGGCCGGCCTGGAACTGCGTGTGTGGGATCGCTGGGTCTTTGTCTATTTGCCGTTGTTTGGGCGGCCTGCGGTGGTGGGCCTGGGACTGCTGATGCTCTGGAGTTCGCTGCAATTCATGGTGCCGCTGGCGTTGGGGGTACCGGTCACGGCGGTCCGTATTCACGCGCGATTCAACACCTATTTTGAACTATCGAAGGCCCTGAGCGGCTCGATCGGCTCGATCCTGGGCTGGGCCTGCGGATGGGTATTATGGGTTGGGTTGATTCGGGGTATGACCCGGATCGAGCTTTCGGGGGCGCCGGCGGATCGGGGGCGGTCGCCGGGGGTGCGTGGCGTTCGGGTTTGGACCGGCCGGGTCTGTATGGCTGTGGTGTTGGCATGCACGGGCATACAGACCCGAGATCGGAAGAGCA